>Ga0075430_100001657_pt1 | contig 18184 bp, 14 predicted proteins | sample RhiMetdeltSRZDD4_FD_75294 | JGI IMG/M metagenome (GOLD analysis project Ga0075430, IMG submission 75294) | Populus rhizosphere microbial communities from Tennessee, USA - Rhizosphere MetaG P. deltoides SRZDD4 | ecosystem: Host-associated > Plants > Roots > Rhizosphere > Soil | place: USA... | reverse complement strand
CTGACAATGCCCTCGAACGGCGCGCCGACGGCGGCCATCGTGCCGGCACCGATATCGGCGCCCGTGCCTGCCGCGGCCGTGCCGGCACCGATATCGGCGCCCGTGCCTGCCGCGGCCGTGCCGCCGATATCGGCGCCCGTGCCTGCCGCGGCCGTGCCGCCGATATCGGCGCCCGTGCCTGCCGCGGCTGCGCGGCCCTTATCCATGGCGGTGCCCGCCACGGCCGCCCCCCGGCGCACGGAGCTGCCCGGCCGCGAGGTGACGAGTCAGATCGCCGCCTGTTTCAGCGCCGCCGGTACCTTCGAAGTCATCGCCGACCACATCCTCGATAGCGTCGTGGTCACACTCGTTGAGCCGACCCTGGCGCGCGAGGCGGTCACGACAGCTGCCGCGCCGCTGTTGCGGGCGCTCGCGAACGCGTCGGCCGACGTCATCACGCTGCGCACGGAGCACGCCGTGGTCGTTCTGGGTGTCGCCGCGACGCCGATCGTGGTGGCGGCGCCGATGCCCGGTGCCCCCGTCGCCTTGCTGGCCCTGTGCGCGGCGCGCGCCGCCGCGGCCGTGGGTGACGGCGCGCCCAGCGTTCCGTCCCCCGCCCCCCGTGCGCTCGAGCCCGTGTCAGTCGAGCCGCGTGTGGTGGCGGCGGCGCGCGCGCTCCGCAGTCTCGGCGCCGTCCAGCCGACCGTCTTCGCCGATGGCTCTGCGCGTATCTACGTCGTGAGCGCGGACGGCGGAGAGGACAAGGCCGTGGCCCTGCTCGCGCTGAACGTGTGCGACGCGCTCGGCGACGGCGGCGACCTCGGCCGCCCGCATGCCGTGGTGTTCCGTCGTGGCACGACGTACACGCTCGTCCGGCCGCTGGCGGGCAGTGTCGGCGTGCTGGCCGCCACCGGTGTGCTGACGCGACCCGGGCGGCTGCTGCGCGAGGCCGACCGTGCGGCAGCGGTCCTCGAGGCGCGGTGATGGCGTCGAGCGTGACCATCGGGGACGCCGACCTCGCGACGATCCAGGGGCTCCTCGAGCGGTTGATGGCCGACGCGGCCTGCGCGGCGGTCCTGTTGATCGCCCGGGACGGCGAATCGCTCGCGGCCGCCGGCGCCGCGCCCGCCATGGATATGGTTTCCGTGGCCGGTCTCGCCGCCGGAGGATTCAGCTCCACGGCGCCGCTGGCCCAGCTGCTCGGCGAGCGCGAGTTCGCCGCGGTCATCCACGAGGGCGTCGCGCGGAGCCTGCACGTGAGCGCGGTCGACGACGCGACGATCCTCATGGCCGTGTTCGACGAGCGCACCACCGTGGGGATGGTGCGCGCCTTTGCGCGCGAGGCGTCGACCAGGCTCGCCGCGGTGCTCGACGAGGCGCGCACGCGTGGACGGTCCACCGGTCGCCGCTCCCACGGCGGTGGGGCATGACACCCCGCCTCAAGCTCGCCATGGAGCATGACGGCCCCTCCCGCGGCCGCTACGTTCGTGACGTGGTGCAGCAGCTGCTGAAGCTGCGGGCCGTCCGCGGCGCGCTCCTCGTCGCCTCCGATGGAATCGTGATCGTGGCCGAGGTGCCGGACACCGTCGCCGTCGAGCCGCTGGCGGCCATGGCCGCACGACTCGGCCGTGAGCTGGAGGCGAGTGCGGCCAGGATGGGCCGAGCCTCGTTCTCCACGGCGATGTTCTCGGCGCCGGACGGGCCGATGTTCCTGGCCGCGGCGCCCATCGGGTATGTCGTCGTGCTCGCAGAGCCGCGTGCCAACCTCGAGGCGATCCGGAGCGCCACCGACGAGGCCGTCGGTCTCATCCAGGCAGCGTGGGCGCCGCCCGAAGGGAACGCGGGCTAGGCGCCCCTCGCGAGCTCGGCGATGATGGCCGCGGCCGCCGCCTTCGGATCCGGAGCGGCGGTGATCGGTCGACCGACCACCAGATAATCCGCGCCCGCCTCCAGCGCCGCCCGGGGCGTCGCCACGCGCTTCTGGTCGTCCGCGGCCGCCGTCGACGCCGGTCGAATGCCGGGCGTCACGATGGCGAAGCGCGCCCCGAGCGCGAGGCGAATCCGGCGGATCTCCTGTGGCGACGCGACGCAGCCGTCGAGTCCCGCCTGCCGGGCCGCGTCGGCCAGTCGCAAGACGTGGCCGTCGATGCTCGCCGTCACGCCGACTTCCGCCTCGAGGGCGCGGCGGTCGAGACTCGTGAGCACGGTGACGCCGAGACAGATGGGACGCGCGACGCCGAAATCGCGCGCGGCCTGGGCCGCCGACTCCGCGGCCGCGCGCATCATCTGAGCGCCACCCGAGGCGTGCACGTTGAGCATGTACACGCCGAGGCGGGCGGCGCTGCGCACGGCGCCGGCCACGGTATTCGGGATGTCGTGAAACTTCAGATCGAGGAAGACCCGATGACCGCGCTTGTGCGCCAGCTCCACCGCGGCCGGCCCCGCGCTCGTGAAGAGCTGCGAGCCGATCTTCACGCCGCTCACCGCGTCCTCGAGCCGGTCGAGCAGACGAGCCGCCTCCTCCAGCGACTCGACGTCGAGGGCGACGAACACGCGGTCACGCATCGGCGTGGTACTCCTGCAGGCTGCGCACTTCCTGCTCGCCCTTGAGGAGCGCCTCGATGGCGCCGATGGCCGCCTGGGCGCCGTCGACGGTGAGGTAATAGGGGATGTTCTGACTGACGGCGGTGCGGCGGATCGCCGCCGAGTCCTTGCGCGCGCGGCCGTCCTCGGGAGTATTGAAGACGAGCGCGATGTCGCCGCGCTTCATGAGGTCGACCACGTTCGGGCGATGGCCCTCGAGCACCTTGTGCACGAGCTCGACGGTCATGCCCTGGCGCTCGAGCACACGCGCGGTCCCCACCGTCGCCACCAGCCCGAAGCCCATCTCGACCAGCCGGCGGGCGAGCGACGTGAGGGCGCGCTTGTCGCGGTTCTTCACGGAGACGAACACCTTGCCGGAGGTGGGCAATGCCGAGCTCGCCGCGATCTGCGACTTGAGGTACGCCTTGCGGAAGTCGCGATCGAGCCCCATCACCTCGCCGGTCGACTTCATCTCGGGGCCCAGCACGATGTCGACGCCGGGAAACTTGATGAAGGGGAAGACCGACTCCTTCACGGCGATGTGACGCAGCTCCCGCTCCTCGATGTGCGCGATGGAGGCCGCCACCGCGTGGCCGAGCATGGCCCGCGTGGCCCACTTCGCCAGCGGCGCGCCGATCGCCTTGGACACGAACGGCACCGTGCGCGAGGCTCGCGGATTGACCTCGAGGACGTAGATCGTCTCGTTGCGGATGGCGAACTGCACGTTGATGAGGCCCACCACGCCGAGAGCCGTGGCCAGCGCCTTCGTCTGCGCACGCAGAGCGCGCACCTGACCGTCGTCGAGACTGTAGGGAGGTAGCGCGCAGGCGGCGTCGCCGGAGTGGACGCCGGCCTTCTCGATATGCTCCATGACGCCGCCGACGACCACCCCCTCGGTGTCGGCCACGGCGTCGACGTCGATCTCCAGCGAATCATCGAGGAACTTGTCGATGAGGATGGGATGCTCGGGCGCGGCCTCCACCGCCTCGCCCACGAACTGCACGAGATCCTGGTCGTCGTACACGATGCGCATGGCGCGCCCACCGAGCACGTAGGACGGCCGCACCAGCACCGGGTAGCCGAGCCGTCCGGCCACCGTGCGCGCCTCGGGCAGGGAGCGGACGGTGGCCCCGGCCGCCTGGTTGAGCCCGAGCTCGTCGAGCAGTGCGCTGAAGCGCTGGCGATCCTCGGCGCGATCGATGGCGTCGGGCGGAGTGCCGAGGATCGGCACCCCGGCCTGCTGGAGCGGCACGGCAAGCTTCAGCGGCGTCTGACCGCCGAACTGCACGATCACGCCGAGCGGCGCTTCCTTCTCGACGACGTTGAGCACATCTTCGAGGGTGAGCGGTTCGAAATAGAGACGGTCCGACGTGTCATAGTCGGTCGAAACCGTTTCGGGATTGCAGTTGATCATGATCGCTTCTACGTCGTGCTCCTTCAACGCGTATGCGGCGTGCACGCAGCAGTAGTCGAACTCGATGCCCTGACCGATCCGGTTGGGCCCCGAGCCGAGGATGATCACCTTGCGGCGCGCGGTGGGCGGAGCCTCGTCCTCGTCCTCGTACGTCGAGTAGAGGTACGGCGTGTGGGCGACGAACTCCGCCGCGCACGTGTCGACCGTCTTGAAAGTGGCGCGGATGCCGTGGGCCAGTCGCAGCGCGCGGACCTCGCCCTCGGCCCGCCGCGTGAGGCGGCCGATGTAGCGGTCCGCGAACCCGAGCTGCTTGGCGCGGCGCAGGATGGCCGGCTCGGTCAGCCCCGCGCGCCGGATTTCCGACTCGTAGGCCACGATCTCCCGGATGTTCTCGATGAACCACGGGTCGATCTTCGTCAGCGCCTGCACCTCGGCCGTGGTCATGCCGGCGCGCAGCGCGTCGCCGAGGGCGAACAGGCGGTCCGGGTTCGGCACTCGCAGCAGCCCGCGCAGCGTCTCCTCGTCCGTCTCGCGGTCGAGGGTGAGCCCCCAGCGATCTTGCTCGAGCGAGCGGACGGCCTTCTGCAGTGCCTCCTTGAACGTCCGCCCGATGGCCATGACCTCGCCGACGGACTTCATCTGCGTCGTCAGCGTGCGATCGGCCTCGGGAAATTTCTCGAAGGCCCAGCGCGGGAACTTCACCACGCAGTAGTCGATGGCCGGCTCGAACGAGGCCGGCGTCTCCCGCGTGATGTCGTTGCGCACCTCGTCGAGGCGATAGCCGACGGCCAGCTTGGCGGCGATCTTCGCGATCGGAAAGCCCGTCGCCTTCGAGGCGAGCGCCGACGAGCGCGACACGCGCGGGTTCATCTCGATGACCACCAGGCGTCCGTCGTCGGGATTCACCGCGAACTGGATGTTCGAGCCGCCCGTCTCCACGCCGATCTCGCGGATGATGGCGACGGCGGCGTCGCGCATGAGTTGATACTCTTTGTCAGTGAGCGTTTGAGCGGGTGCGACAGTGATCGAGTCGCCCGTGTGGACACCCATTGGGTCGAGATTCTCGATCGAGCAGATGATGACGACATTATCGGCGAGGTCGCGCATGACCTCGAGCTCGAATTCCTTCCAGCCGATCACGGACTCCTCGATGAGGACGGTGCCGAGCGGCGACATCTGCACGCCCCAGCGCACCGCCTCCTCGAGCTCGTCGGGGTTGTAGGCGATGGAGCCGCCGGTGCCGCCGAGCGTGAACGACGGCCGGATGATCGCCGGATATCCCGTTGTCCGGACGATGGCCCGGGCTTCCTCGAACGAGCGCGCCAGCCCCGAGCGCGGCAGCGTGAGACCGACCCGCTCGATGGCCTGCTTGAACAGCTCGCGGTCCTCCGCCTTCTTGATGGCGGGGATCTTGGCGCCGATCAGCTCGACGCCGAAGCGGTCGAGGGTGCCGTCCTCGGCCAGCGCCACCGCGAGGTTCAGCGCCGTCTGACCGCCGAGCGTCGGCAAGAGCGCCTGCGGCCGCTCGCGCTCGATGATCTTGGCCACGAATTCCGGCGTGAGCGGCTCGATGTAGGTCCGCGTCGCCATCTCCGGGTCGGTCATGATCGTGGCCGGGTTGCTGTTGACGAGGACGACCTCGTAGCCCTCCTCGCGGAGGGCGCGGCACCCCTGGGTGCCGGAGTAGTCGAACTCGCAGGCCTGGCCGATCACGATCGGCCCCGAGCCCAGCACCAGGATCTTCCGGAGGTCGGTCCGCTTCGGCATCTACTCCTCGACCAGCCCGTAGACCACCGAGGTCTCGGGCTTGGCCTCTTCGCGCTTGTAGAGTACGTCGTCGATGCGCCCGGCGCCGACCCACACGACGTCGCCGTCGCCCCACAGCTGCTCGCCGAGCACGCTCATCCGCTTCTCGACGCGCTCCTTGATGGCCTTCGCCTCCAGGGACGCGTCGGTCTGCGCGGTGAACGAGGCCCACTCCGGCTTCTGTCCGGCGCCTTCGACCTTCCGATACGAGATCAAGTACTTCGGCATGGACGTCTCCTTTGTAGCGACGGCGCTAGCCCTCCTCGAAGCGTGGGTGGCCTGTTCGAGACGGTCGGGGATCCGTTCCCGAGCCCTCCTCGAAGCGTGGGTGGCCTGTTCGAGACGGTCGGGGATCCGTTCCTGACTCCATCAGCGCGGTGAAGCGGTGGAAGAGGTAGTTGGCGTCGTGCGGTCCCGGCGAGGCCTCCGGATGGTACTGCACGGAGAACACGGGAAGCTCGACGTGCCGCAAGCCCTCGCAGGTGTCGTCGTTCAGGTTGCGATGGGTGGGCTCCCAGCCGCGCCCGGCAAGCGAGGCAGGATCGACGGCGAAGCCGTGATTCTGGGACGTGATCTCCACCTTGCCGGTGGCCAGGTCCTTCACCGGGTGATTGGCGCCGTGATGACCGAACGGCAGCTTGTACGTACGGCCGCCGGCGGCCAGGCCGAGAATCTGGTGTCCGAGACAGATGCCAAACACCGGCACGCGGCCGATCAAGCCGCGCACGGCCTCGATGAGGTACGGAACGCCTTCGGGATCGCCGGGTCCATTCGAGAGAAACACGCCGTCGGGCTTGCGCTCGAGTACCGCCTCCGCCGGCGTGGCGGCCGGCACCACCGTGACCTCGCAGCCGGCCGCCCGCAGCTGCCGCAGGATATTGAACTTGATGCCGGCATCGAACGCGACTACCGAGAAGCGCCCCGGCGGCGGAGCCAGATAGCCGCGCACGGGATTCCAGGCGCCCTCGTTCCAGACAAACGGCTCCGTCGCCGACACCTCGGCCACGAGATCGCGGCCGACCAGACCGGGCAGCGCGCGAGCGCGCTCGCGCAGGCGCTCGACGTCGAGATCCGCGCTCGAGATGAGGCCGTCCTGCGCGCCGTGATCGCGGAGGTGGCGCGTCAGTGCCCGCGTGTCAATGCCCTGGAGGCCGACCAGCCCGTGCGTCTTCAGATATTCGTCGAGACAGACGCGCCCTCGCCAGGACGACGGGCACGCGGAGGCCTCCTTGACGATCAGTCCGTTGGCCCATGGCTTGTGGGACTCGACGTCTTCCGCGTTGATCCCATAATTGCCGATCATCGGGTACGTCATCGTCACGATCTGGCCTCGGTACGACGGGTCGGTGAGGATCTCCTGATACCCCGACATGGCCGTGTTGAAGATGACCTCCCCGTGCGTCTCGCCCTCGGCCCCGAGCGCCCGGCCGCGGAACACGCGCCCGTCCCGGAGCACCAGTAGCGCGTCCTTCTCGTTCATGCTTCCCACACGACCTTCCCGGCGACGATGGTCTTCCACGGCGCGCCGGTGGCTGTCCAGCCGCCGAACGGTGTGTTGCGGCTCTTGCCGGCGAAGCGCGCTGGATCGATGGTGACGGCCGCCTCGGGATCGACGAGCGTCACGTCGGCGGCGGCCCCGACGGTCAGGCTGCCGCCGGGCAAGTTGAGTAGCCGCGCGGGGTCCCGCGACAGCCGGGAGATCAGCGTGGCGAGCGGCAGCACGCCGGGCCTGACGAGCCGGTCGTGCAGCACCGTGAACGCGGTCTCGAGGCCCACGATGCCATTGGCGGCGCCGTCGAACTCCCCTTCCTTGTCCGCGACGGCGTGGGGCGCGTGATCGGTGGCCACGCAGTCGATCGTTCCGTCGGCCAGTGCTTCGACGAGGGCCTCCGTGTCTCGCTTCGTGCGCAACGGCGGCGCCATTTTCATATTGGTGTCCCAGGTGCGCACGGCCTCGTCCGTCAGCAGCAGGTGATGTGGCGTCACCTCGGCCGTCACGCGCACGCCGCGCGCCTTCGCCTCACGCACCAGCCGCACGGCGCCGGCCGTCGAGAGGTGCGCGATGTGGACGTGCGCGCCCGTCAGCTCGGCGAGCAGGATGTCGCGCGCGACCATCACGTCCTCGGCCGCGGCCGGGATTCCGCGCAGCCCGAGCTCGGTGGAGACGACGCCCTCGTGCATCGCGCCGTGCCGGGACAGGGTGTGGTCTTCCGCGTGGCTGATGACCGGCGCCGCGAACGGCAGCGTGTACTCCATGGCCCGCCGATAGAGCTCGGCGTTCATGACGCACTTGCCGTCATCCGAGAATCCGACGCAGCCGGCCTCGGCCAGCTCGGCGAGCTCGGCCAGCTCCTTGCCCTCGAGCCCGCGCGTCACCGCGCCGATCGGGTACACGCGGACGACGCCCTCGCTGCGCGCCCTGGCCAGGATGTAATCCGTGATGGAGCGGTTGTCGTTGACGGGGCTCGTGTTGGCCATGCAGCACACGGCCGTGAATCCCCCGGCGGCCGCCGCCCGCGTCCCGGTGGCAACCGTCTCCTTGTACTCGTGGCCCGGCTCGCGGAGGTGGACGTGCATGTCGATGAAGCCCGGGCAGACCACCTTGCCGGCGGCGTCGATGACGGTGGCGCCCGGCGGCGCCGTCAGCTTCGATCCGAGCTTCGTAACCTTGCCGTCCTGCAGGAGCACGTCCTGGACCGCATCGACGGAGTTCGCGGGATCGAGCACGCGGCCACCGCGGATCAGGATGCTCATGCCGCCTCCGCGCTCTTGCTGCCGGCGAGGAGGAGGAGCACCCCCATGCGCACGGCCACGCCCTTCGCCACCTGATCGAGGATCACCGAGTAGGGCCCGTCGGCCACCTCGGGCGACAGCTCGACGCCGCGATTCACCGGCCCCGGATGCATGATGAGGACGTCAGGCCGGGCGTGGGCGCGCAGCTTGTCGAGCGAGAGGCCCCAGTAGCGCGAGTACTCGCGCAGCGACGGGATGAGGCCGGCGTGCATCCGCTCTTGCTGCAGGCGCAGCATCATGATGACGTCGACGTCGCGGATGGCATCGTCGAGCCGGTAGGCGACCTTGCAGCCGAGCTCCTGCACGTAGGGCGGGATGAGCGTCGGCGGGCCGCCGACGGTCACCGTCATCCCGAGCTTGCGCATGCCGTGGATGTTCGACCGAGCCACCCGGCTGTGCGCAATGTCCCCGACGATGGCCACCGACAGGCCCTCGAAGTGCCCCTTCTTCTCGCGGATCGTGAGCAGATCGAGCAACGCCTGGGTGGGGTGCTCGTGGGCGCCGTCGCCGGCGTTGACGATGGCGCACGACATCTCGCGCGCGAGGAGCGCGGCCGCCCCCGACGCGGAGTGGCGAACGACCACCACGTCGGGGCTCATGGCGCCGATGTTGCGCGCCGTGTCCACGAACGACTCGCCCTTGGCGGCGCTCGAGCCACTGGCCGAGAAGTTGATCACGTCGGCGGAGAGCCACTTGCCTGCGATCTCGAACGACGTGCGCGTGCGGGTCGAGTTCTCGTAGAAGAGGTTCACCACCGTCTTGCCCCGCAGCGCCGGGACCTTCTTGATCTCGCGCCCCGCGATCTCCTGCAGCGAGGCCGCCGTGTCGATGAGGGTCAGGATCTCGGCGGCCTCGAGCTCCCGGATCGTCAGCAGGTGCTTGCGCGTCCAGCCCATCTCAGGCGCCCTCCGGTTCTTCGATGACGACACGGTCCTCGCCATCGTGCTCGGTGAGCCGCACGGCCACCGCTTCGCGCCGTGAGGTCGGCAGGTTCTTGCCGATGTAATCCGGCCGGATCGGCAGCTCGCGGTGCCCGCGATCGACGAGAATGGCGAGCTGGATCATCTTCGGACGCCCCAGGTCGATGAGCGCGTCGAGGGCGGCCCGGATGGTGCGACCGGTGAACAGCACGTCGTCCACGAGGACGACCGTCTTGTTCTTGATCGAGAACGGAATGTCGGTGCCGCGCACGACCGGCGCTCCGCGCAGGTCGAGATCGTCGCGATAGAGCGTGATGTCGAGGGTGCCAACGGGAAGGGAGGCGCCGTCGATGGCGGCCACCTTGACGGCCAGCCGCTGGGCCAGGGTTACGCCCCGCGTGCGAAGGCCAACGAAGGCAACGTCCTTGGCGCCGCCGTTCTTCTCGATGATCTCGTGGGCGATACGCGTGAGCGCGCGATCGAGGGCAGTGGCGTCGAGAACCTGCGCTTTGACCATCTCTCCCCTTACGAGCCTCGCTGGGCCCACTTAAAGGAAAGCACCGAACCTCGATCAATCTACACGGGCGCCTCGCTCGCTGTCAATTGGAGGCGTGCCGGGACGCCCGGTGTGCCTTCGACCTCACGGCGCCTCCCGCCAGCGCTCGACGACACGGCGCTCGTACTGGACTGTGACACGACCGCGCTTCACGACCAGTGCGCGGGGCGGGCGCGCTGCGACGATGTCCTCCACCCGCTCGCAGTCCCAGGCGACGAGATCGGCGCGACAGCCGCGGTCCAGACCGTAGTCGGGCAATCGCAGGATCGCCGCCGGATGTACGGTGATCGTGTTCAGCAGGCGACGCAGATCGGCAGGCGTGCCCATGTGAGCGGCCACGGCGGCCACGGCGGCGAGGTCGACGAGGTCGGCGGTGCCGACCGGCGTGAACGGATTGCGCAGATTGTTCGAGGCAAGGGCCACGCGCACGCCGCCGTCGAGGAGGCGACGGATCGGCGCGAGGCCGCGGCGGACGTTGAGCTCGTCGCGCCGCCCCATCAGGTAGAGGTCCGTCATCGGCAGGACGATCACACCGATGCCGGCGGCGGCGATCTCGGCCACGAGCTCGCCTTGCTGATAGGGCGGCACCGCCGCGAGCTCGGTGAGGTGACCGACGGCCACCCGCCCGCGCCAGCCGGTGCGGACCGTCTCCGCTGCCACGTTGCGGATGTGGAGGTGCTCGGGCTCGTCGGCGAAGTCGACGTGAAAGTCCGCGTCGACGCCGAAGGCGCTCGCGAGCGCGAAGATGATCCGGACGTGCTCGGCGCCGTCGGTGTCGTTATAGGGACAGCCGCCGACGAGGTCGGCGCCCATGGTGAGCGCGCGCCGCAGGAGCCCCTCCGTGCCCGGCGCTTTCACGATGCCTTCCTGCGCGAACGCGCACACCTGGAGGTCGAGCGCGCCGCGGTACTCGTCGCGCAGCGGGAGCACGGCCTCCATGCCGGCCAGGCCCACGATGGGATCGACCTCCACGTGCGTCCGCATGGCCGTGGTGCCCGCGCGGACGGCGAGGTCCAGCGCGCGGCGCGCGCGCGCCCGGATATCGTCGACGGTGAAGGCGCGCTTCGCCTCGCTGGTCACCCGGATGGCCTCGGCGAGGGTGCCGGTGGTCGCGACGATGCGGTCGTCGAGCAGGGCCTTGTCGAGGTGAATGTGGGCCTCCACCAGCCCCGGCGTGACCACCCGGCCGGCGAGGTCGATCGTCTCCCGCGCGAGCATTCCACCGGCCGTGCCGAGATCGGCGATGACGCCGTCCTGGATGACGATATCGACGGGGCCGTGCCGATCCGGGAGCTGCGCGCCACGCAGGACGAGATCGGCGGCCATGCGCCTTTCTACGACGGTCGCGGCAGCGTGGGAAGCTATAATCGCGATCGGGAGCGTCTCCCGACAGCGAACCGCCCAGGGGAGGGCGCGATGAACTGTCCGGCCTGCCGCACCGATCTGCGCGAGCTTCCGACTCCCGAAGGCGTCACCATCGATTTCTGCGGCAGCTGTCGGGGCAGCTGGTTCGACCGTGGCGAGCTCCTCTATGTCGTGAAGCGCCCGAGCGCGCTGGCCGCCATGCTCGAGCGCCCGCTCGTGTCCGGCGTGGCGTCGCCGCTTCCGTGCCCCCGCTGCGCCACGGCGATGGAGCGCGGCGGCGTGGGTTCCCTGCAGGCCGTGATCGATCGGTGCACGACCTGTGGTGGAATCTGGCTCGCGTCGGGGACGCGCACGCGGCTCGATCAGATCAGCGCGCCGTCGGGGGCGGCGGCCGCTCAGCCCGCGTCCGCCACGCCGGGTGCTCCGGCGTCAACCCGGCTCACCGCTCCGGCCGCGCCCTCCCGCCCGGCCACCGGAAAGCCGCGCCCGCTGCCGCGCCTGCCTGATCTCGGCCTGCGATCGGTGATGGTCCTCGGCGCCCTCTACGGCATGACCTTCGTCGCCATGATTCTGGCCGTCGCCTACGTGAAACTGGGCCTGGACGTGGCGGTGGTGCTGGCCACGGTCGTGATCACGGCGCAGTACTTCCTGTCGCCCATGCTGCTCGATCTGTTCCTCCGGTGGATGCAGTCGATGGAGTGGGTGGATCGCGAGGAGCTCCCGCCGCACCTGGTCGCGTTCATGGAAAAGGTCTGCCGCGCGCGGAAAATCCCGTTCCCTCGCGTCGGCATCATCGACGACGGCAACCCCAACGCGTTCACCTACGGCCACTTCCCGGCGAACGCGCGGCTGGTCCTGACCGGCGGCTTGATGGAGATCCTCGACGAGGACGAGCTCGAGGCCGTCGTCGCCCACGAGATCGGCCACATCGCGCACTGGGACTTCATCGTGATGACCCTGGCCGCGCTGGTGCCGGTGGCGCTCTTCTGGATCTACCGCGCGCTCGGGGGCGGCGATGGCGAGCGCAAGCGGGCGCCGGTGCAGGTGGTGATCGCCGTCTACCTCATGTACGTCGTCTCGGAGTACTTGATCTTGCTGCTGTCGCGCGCGCGCGAGCACTACGCCGATCGCTTCTCGGGCGCGGCCACGCGCAACCCCAACGCGCTGGCCGGCGCGCTCGTGAAGATCGCGTATGGGCTGGCGGCGGCCAAGCCCGAGGAGGCGGCCGCCAAGAGCAGCTCCGGGTTGCGCGCCATCTCCGCCCTCGGCATCTTCGATCCCCGTGCGGCGCTGAGCCTGGCCGCGGCCAGCGCGCGGCCTGCGGGCGTGGGTCCTCAGGATATGGTGGGGGCGATGCAGTGGGATCTGTGGAACCCGTGGGCCGGGTTCTATGAGCTCGGCTCGACGCATCCGCTGCCGGCCAAGCGCATCCTCGCGCTCGGCCAGCTCGCCGAGCGGCTGGGCCAGGAGCCGGCGATCCGCTTCGACGCCCGTCAGCCGGAGAGCTACTGGGACGAGTTCTTCTTCGACGTCATGATCACCGCCCTGCCGCTGGCGCTCCCGTTCGCCGCGCTCGGCCTGATGCTGCCGGCGCTGGCGCTGCTCGGTGGTCTCGGACCGCTCTGGGGCTTGCACGCCCTCGGCATCGCCCTCGTGGGCTATGGCGTTGGCGCGCTGATCCGCACCGTGTGGTCGTATCGCGCGGGGGAGTTCCCTCCCTCGACGGTCGCCACCCTGCTCCAGGCGGTGAAGGTCTCCGCCGTGCGCAGCATCCCGGTGCGGCTCAAGGGGACCATCATCGGCCGTGGCATCCCGGGACTCGTGTATTCCGAGGACCTCGTGCTCCGCGATGACACGGGCTTCATCTTCCTCGATTACCGGCAGCCGTTCCGGCTGATGGAGCTCTGGTTCGGTCTCGCTCGCGCGGGCGATCTCATCGGACGCGAGGTCACGGCCACGGGATGGTACCGGCGCGCGCCGACGCCGTTTCTCGAGCTCGGTACGCTAGAGATCGATGGCGACGTCCGTCAGTGCTGGGTCCGCGCGGCAAAGCTCCTTGCCGCAACCGTCGCCATCGTGGCCGGCATGGTCCTGGCGCTCGCGTAGCTCTCCCGCGGCTCGCTCGCGCGGCAGAACGTCATCGCGTGTCCGTTCTGGCACGCGCGCCGACACGCCCGCGCGGATTGGCGGGACAAACACACCACGGCACTCGCCTTGCACCGGCGGCCACCGGCCATGGCCAAGCGCGTGCTCGTCGTCGACGATCATCCGTTGCTGCGCGAGGTGCAGGTGCTGCTCCTGCGCGAAGCGGGCTACGCGGCCACCGCGCTCTCCGGCGCCCGTGAGGCGCTCGGCCGTCTTGCCGATCTCCGCCCTGATCTCATCGTGCTCGATCTGAGCATGCCCGACATGAACGGCTATCAGTTCCTCCGGCGGCTGCGCGCCGACGAGGCCTGGAGCGAGGTGCCCGTCATCGTCGCCACGGGGCTCACGAGCGAGGAAATGGAGCCGATCGTCGAGCACGACTGTGACGTCCTGGCCAAGCCATTCACCGACGTGGCGCTGCTGTCGAGCGTCCGCCGGCTGATCGGCGAGGCCTGATCACACCGCCAGCGCCTCCAGCGCGGCCGTGAAGCAGCCGAGCGGTGCGCGCACCACGCCGGCGCCGACCTGACCGACCCCCGCCGTTCGCCCGGCGATGCCCGTGTTGATCAGCGGCAGGATTCCCGTGTCCACCACTCGCCGGACGTCGATGCCGACCGGGCTGCCACGCTCGTCGAGCGTCGGAATCCGGAAGTGCGGATGCTCGCCGGCGGTGATCTCGCGCATCTCCTCGGTGATGGCGAGCGCCGCCGCCATGCCGCCGGCGCCGACGAAGCGCGCCACCGCCGGCGAGGCAGCCATGGCCAGGCCGCCGAGGCCGACCGTCTCGACGATCGCGCTGTCCCCCATGTCGGGATTGGCATCGGCCGGGCCGAAGCCGGGGAAGTACAGGCCGTCCGGGGTGTTCACGGGCGCGGTGAGCCACCGCTCTCCCAGCGCCGATACGCGGATCCCGAACTCCGTGCCGTTGCGCGCCATGGTGGTGACGAGCGTGGAGCCGGGAACGCCGCCGGCAGGGTCGGCCATCGCCTTGCCGGCGGCCATGGCCAGGTTGAGAAAGAACTGATCGTTGCCGGCGATGAACTCGGCGAGGCGCGCCACCGCTTGATGCCGACCGCCGGCCTTGGCGACGCCCGGCATGAGCGCCCGCGCCAGCAGCGACGACGCCGCCACGTTGCGCTGATGCATCTCGTCGCCCATGCGCAGCGCCTGCGCCATCAGCGCACGGAGATCGACGCCGCCTCCGGCGCGGAGGCCGGCGCCGAGCAGGGGACCGGCCTCGGTCGCCATCCAGCGCAGGCGGGCGATCACCGTCGAGTCGCTGGCGCCGAACCGGAGGACCTTGCCAAGCCCTTCGTTGATGGTGGCGTGCGCGCGTGTTCCGAAGACGCGGTTCTCCACGACGAAGACGGGCATCGACGGCGTGATGATGCCCGTCATCGGCCCGACCGCCCGATGATGATGACACGGTGACAGGCGCACCGCGCCCGCCGCCACCAGCGCGGTGGCCGCATCGTCATTGGCCGCCCACCCTTCATAGCGCACGGCGCCGACGACTGCCGCGCGCATCGGCGCGCACATGCGGCCCCAGTCGATGGGCGGGCCGGAATGAAGCACGGTGCGATCGGCGAGCTCCAGCGCCTCGCGGGCAGGCCGGCAATCCACCAGTACCGGCAGTCCATCCGTGAGCCGCGCCAGGGCCTCGGCGTTTGCGCGCTCGACGGCGTCCCGGTGCGCGTCGAGGCGGGCAAGCAGCGCGACCAGCCTCGCGTCACCGCCCGCGGGTGGCCGCCAGTCGACGTGCGCGACCCGAATGCCGCGGCGCGTGAGCTCGCCGGCGAAGATCTCGAGGCCCAGGTTCACCACGCGCGGGGAGCCGCCGGGGAGCATCGGCACGGTCAGCGGGCCGGGGCGCCGGCGCGACGCGCGATGGCCGCGGCGAGCCGGACGGCCTGCGCGTTCGTGTCCATGACGACGACACCGGCGGCGCGCAATGCCGCCGCCTGCGCCGCGCGCGGTGGCGTGTCGGCGTCGGTGCCGCACACGCTGGCCACGAGGGCGACGTGGCGCGTTGAGCGGAGCGCGCGGATCGCGGGGAGCAGCTCGCCGGCGGGATCGGCGGCCGTCCCCGAGCCGAGGACCACATCCAGCAGCAGCACGGCTGTGTCCGCGGCGCGGCCTTCTCTGGCGATCCACTCGCGCCGGACGTGGCCGTCGAGCATCGGATGCGGTCGCCCCAGGGTGAACATGTCCTCGCCGAGATCGACCACCCGGTGGCCGGGGCCGCCGGCGGTCAGCGACGCGGCGACGTCGCGGAGGCGAGCGTCGAGCAGCGCGACCGCCTCGTGGGCCAGGGTGCCGCCCGCGTACACGCCGCGCACGAAGCGCTGGGTGCCGTCGAGACCACGCGCCGCCTCCGTGACGAGGCGCTCGACGTCCTCGGGAGAACAAGTGAACTCCACCGCCTTCGGCGCTCGACCGCGCGCCAGCGCGACCGCGGCGCGAGCGGCATCCTCCAGCGTCGTGGCGACGTGGCAGCGAGCATCAGCGGCGACCGTTGCCCGCGGGAAATGCACGACGCATGGCTTGCCGAGCCGCTCGACGGCCGCCGCGAGCCGGCGTGCCACGCCCGGCCCCGGCGGCTTGCCGAGCACGCAGACCACCTCGGTGGCCGTGTCGCCCGCCAGGAGCTCGAGCGCGCGGAGCATCATCGGCGCGCCCACGGCGTCGGCGAGGTCGCGGCCGCCGACGCCGAGCGCCTGCGAGACGCCCTCACCCTCGCGCGCGATGACCGAGGTGACCTCCTGCAGTCCAGTGCCCGAGGCGGCGACCAGCCCGATGCGCCCTCGCGGCACCGCGTTGGCGAAGCCGAGCGGCACGCCGTCGACGATGGCGGTGCCGCAGTCGGGGCCCATCATCAGCAGATTGCGCTCGAGGGCCAGGCGCTTGAGCTCGATCTCCGTCTCGACGGGGACGTTGTCGCTGAAGAGCATGACGTGGAGCCCGGCCCGCAGCGCCCGCCTGGCCTCCGCCCCCGCGTAGAGGCCGGGCACCGAGATCAGCGCGAGATTGGCATCCGGCAGGCTGCGCAGCGCGGCCTCGAGGGTCCGCGGGGCCGGTCCGGCCCCGCCGGCCGCGCTCGCCCGGCGCGCCAGCAGCGCCCGCGAGACGGCCTCGTGTGCGGCGTCGGCGGACTCGACGCAGTCGGCCTCCACGGCCACGATGAGGTCGGCGGCCCCGGCGGCGGCGCCCTCGCTCGACAGCAGCCCGGCCTGCTCCAGCAGCGCGCGATTCGCCGGCGTCGCCATCATCGCGGCCGCCGCGCTCACGCCGGCCATCTGCTCCAGATCGCGCGAGAGGCGCATGAGGGTGACCGAGTCCCGATAGAACGACTTCCGCACGAAGTTGAACGTCGGCATCGCCGGGCGATGGTACACCGTCGCGCCGGCCTCCGAGGGTGGCCGCCTACTTCGGCGGCGTGATGCCGTACGTCTTGATCTTCCGGTACAGGTGCGAGCGCTCGATGCCGAGGCGCTCGGCGGTGCGCGTCATGTTCCAGTCGTGGGCGCGGAGCTCGGCCAGGATGTAGGCGCGCTCGAAGCCGTCGCGGGCCTCCTTCAGCGAGCGATGGCCGTCGGCGCCGACAGCAGCCGCGTCCTTGGGCCGCAGCGGCGCCGGGAGATCGTCGGGGCCGATGGTGTCGCCGGCCGTCATGATGACGAGGCGCTCCACCATGTTGCGCAGCTCGCGGATGTTGCCGGGCCAGTCGTACGCGAGGAAGTACGCGAGCGCCTCGCCGGACACCGCCTTGACGCGCTTGCCGTTCTCGACGCAGAACAGCCCGAGGAAGTGGTCCACGAGCAGCGGGATGTCGTCGCGGCGTGCCCGCAGCGGCGGCACCTCGATGGGAATGACGGCCAGGCGATAGAACAGGTCCTCGCGGAAGCTGCCCTGGGCAATCAGCGTCTCGAGGTTGCGGTTGGAGGCCGCGATGACGCGCACGTCGACCTTGAGCGGCTCGCGCCCGCCGACGCGCTCCACCACCTGCTCCTCGAGCGCCCGCAGCACCTTGGCCTGGGTCTTCAGGCTCATGTCCCCGATCTCGTCGAGGAAGAGGGTGCCGCCGTCGGCCGTCTCGAACTTTCCGCGGCGGCGGGCCACCGCCCCCGTGAAGGCGCCCTTCTCGTGACCGAACAGCTCGGACTCGATCAGCTCCTCCGGGATGGCGGCGCAGTTGACCTCGACGAACGGCTGCTCGCGGCGGGCGGAGAGCACGTGGATGGCGCGGGCCACCAGCTCCTTGCCGCTGCCGTTCTCGCCGTGGATGAGGACGCGGCCGCTGGTGGGGGCGGCGGTGGCGATCTGCTCGCGCAGCGCACGCATGGCCTCGCTGTCCCCGATGATCTCCGTGCGCAGGTCGAGGCGGGCCTTGAGGCTCGCGTTCTCACGCTCGAGCCGCGTGTGCTCGAGCGCACGGGTCACCGTCACCAGCATCTTCTCCAGCGACAGCGGCTTCTCGATGAAGTCGTAGGCGCCGAGCCGGGTCGCCTTCACCGCCGTGTCGATGGTGCCGTGCCCGGAGATCATGATGACGGGAGCCTCGGGCCGGGCACGTTTGAGGTCCGCGAGGGTGTCGAGACCGTCCTTCTTCGGCATCCAGATGTC
>Ga0075430_100001656_pt1 | contig 18191 bp, 10 predicted proteins | sample RhiMetdeltSRZDD4_FD_75294 | JGI IMG/M metagenome (GOLD analysis project Ga0075430, IMG submission 75294) | Populus rhizosphere microbial communities from Tennessee, USA - Rhizosphere MetaG P. deltoides SRZDD4 | ecosystem: Host-associated > Plants > Roots > Rhizosphere > Soil | place: USA... | reverse complement strand
CCGACGTCTTCGCCGGCGTCACCGCGTATTTCAGGAGCTCCAGCGTCAAGGTGTCGACTGAAGAAGGGATCGAAACGGCCCGCAGCCTCACGGTCAGCGGCAACTACTACGAGGTTCTCGGCGTCGCGATGGCGATTGGGCGAGAGCTCTCGGCGGACGATGATCGACCGGGAGCGGGACTCGTCGCAGTGATCAGCGACGGCTACTGGTCGCGCAGGTTCGGCCGTGATCCGCAGGTAGCGGGCCGTACCATTACCGTCGACGGCCGGCCAACCGTCATCGTTGGCGTCACGGCTGCGGGGTTCAGCGGCCTGGATCCGGGGGCGGCCCCGGAAATCACCCTGCCAATGGCGGTGAGGACGCTCGATACTCCGGACTTCCTCACCAGCCACGAGACGTGGTACGGCGATATGCCGATCGTCGCGCGCCTGGCACCCGGCATTGCGGCCGACCAGGCGGCTGCGGTCGTCGACGGCGTGCTGCAGCAATACCGATCCGAGCCTGAGAATGCCTGGCTGTTCGCCAACCCGACCGGCGGTCGGGTTCGCGGCCTGCTGCTGCCCGCCGGCCGCGGCACCAACGGGCTTCGCGATCAATACACGCAGTCGCTGCAGATCCTGATGGCGATGGTCTGTCTCGTCCTCTTCGTCGGATGCGCGAACGTCGCGAGCCTGCTGCTGGCCCGCGGCCAGGCCCGCGCGAGAGAACTGGCGGTCCGGGCGTCGATCGGGGCCGGCCGGACGCGGCTCGCACGCCAGCTTCTGACCGAAAGCCTGCTGCTCGCGCTGCTCGGTGGCGGGCTGGGGCTGCTGCTCGCGCAGGTCTGCACAGGCGCTATCGGCGCAGTCGTCGCCACCGGCGCGACGCCCATCCTGCTCGACCTTCACCCGAACGCCATGGTGCTGGTCTTCACGGCGACGATCACCATCCTGACCGGCCTGGTCTTCGGTGCCGCACCGGCTATCGCTTGCACGCAGGTGGATACCGCGCCGGCGCTGAAGGCGCTCGGCGCGGCGAGTCCGAGCTCGCCGTCCCGGCTCCGCTGGTCGACGCGACCGGTCCTGGTCGCGGCGCAGATCGCACTCTGCGTGCTGCTGGCCTCGGGTGCGGGGTTGCTCGTGCGGACGCTGCAGAATCTCGAGACGCGCGACAGCGGGTTCGATCGCCGTCAGCTGCTGCTGGTCGCGCTCGACGCGCGGCGCACGCCGTTTCCCGTCACACAGGTGCCGGCACTCTGCGACGCGCTCGCGGAGCGTCTGGTTCAGCGTGGCGACGTGTTGTCGGCGGCCTGTGCGAGGAACATCGTGATGAGCTCGCGCGGCAACGCGCGTCCCCTGGACGTGCCCGGCGCACCGCCATTACCGGAGAACGCGCGGGTCGTGTTCACGAACATGGTCACACCCGAGTACTTCCGCACGCTCGGGATCGGCGTCGCGGCCGGACGGGCCTTCGACACCCGCGACTCGGCCACCGCCGAGCCGGTCGCGGTGATCAATCGCTCGCTGGCCCGGCACTTCTTCGGCACGGAGAATCCGATCGGCCGGCAGGTCCACTTCTACCAGGACAAGGGGCCCTCCATGAGGATCGTGGGGATGGTCGAAGACGCGACGCAGCGGAACGTTCGAGAAGGCGTCCTGATGACGATCTACACCCCGCTCGCCCAGGTCCGCGAGCCCGAAGGTCTCGTCACCATGGCCGCGCGGATCCGAAGCACCCCGGCCGCGCTGGCGGCGTCGCTCCGCGCCGATGTCCGCGCCCTGAGTCCGGGCGTGGTCGTCGACAACATCCGGACAATGGATCAGCAGATCGGGTCGACGCTGGTGCGTGAACGGCTCCTCGCGTTCCTGTCGACGGCGTTCGGCCTGCTGGCGCTGGCGATGGCCTGCATCGGGCTCTACGGGGTCGTGTCGTTCGACGTCAGCCGGCGCCTGCGCGACATCGGGGTGCGGCTCGCACTCGGCGCTCAACGTGTGAACGTGATCTGGCAGGTGTTACGCACGGCACTCGTGGTCTCGCTGGCCGGGATCGCGGCCGGGCTCGCGGCGACGGTCGCAGCCACTCGGATGCTGGCGGCCCTGCTCTTCGATGTCACGTCGCGCGACCCGCTCACGCTGGCGGTCGCTGCCGCGCTGCTGCTGCTGACCGCCATGGCCGCGAGCTTCCTTCCCGCTCACCGGGCCTCGCGGATCGATCCGATCGTGGTGCTTCGCGCCGACTGACGGGTCACTTCGCCCGCTTGCCCGGCCCGTAAAGGACCCGCCCCGCCAACGCCCCCGTGTGCTGCTCGTTGTCGACCGTGACAACGCCATTGACGATGACGTACTTGATGCCCACCGGGAACTGATGCGGCTGTTCGAACGTCGCGCGATCGATCACCCGATCCTGATCGAAGACCGTTACGTCGGCGGCGAGCCCCTCCGTCAACCGTCCTCGATCTTTGATGCCGAGCTTGTCGGCATTCATGCTGGTCATCTTCTTCACTGCGTCTGGCAGCGTGATGACCTTCAGCTCGCGGACGTAGCGTCCAAGCACGCGCGGAAAGGTGCCGTAGTAGCGTGGGTGCGGGTGGGTACGGCCGGTCGGGCCGTCGGGGCTCACGGCGCTCCCGTCAGAGCCGATCGAGGTCCACGGCTGCTTCATGATCAGCTGCATGTCCGGCTCGGAATGGTGAAAGAACACCGTCGGCACGCTGCCGCCTTCTTCCAGCAGCACATCGAAGAGAACGTCAGCAGGATGGCCCCCGCGCGCGGCAATCAAGTCGCTCATCCGCTTGCCCTGGAACGGCCTGTTGCGCTCGTGCCTGAGCAGCACGAGAATCATCCCCGCCCACCCGTCCCCGGTCGCGAGGTAGTGGTTGTACCAGTCCGGCAGGCCGTTCATGACCTCGTCGCGCATCCGCTTCCGCGTAGACGGGTCCTTCAGCCGCTCGAGCATCTTCTCGCGCCCGCCGTCGTGCGCCCACGGCGGCACGATCGAAGACAGATTGTTCTGACCTGCTGTATAGGGGTAGACGTTGGCGCGGATGTCGAAGCCCTCGTCGCGCGCCTTCTGCACCATCGCGATGATCTCGTTGGCACGGCCCCACAGCTTTTTGTGTGCAATCTTCATGTGGATGATGTCGACGGAAATGCTCGCGCCTTTGCCCACCTGGATCGCTTCGTCGATCGCGCGGAACACGCCTTCGCCCTCGTCGCGGATGTGTGACGAGTAGATGCCCCCGTGTTGCTTCGCAGTTTTCGCCAGTTCGATCAGGTTGGCGGTGGTCGCGAAGCTCGAAGGAGGCTGCAAGAGCGCGGTCGAGAGACCCATCGCCCCCTCTTCCATCGCCGCCGCGACCAGCCGCTTCATCTCGTCGAGCTCCTGCGGTGTCGCCGGCGACTGGCCGTAGCCTTTCACGTACGTCCACACCTGTTCCTCGCCGACGTACGATGCGATGTTCGTCGCCATGTGCTTCTGCTCGAGCTTTGCAAAGTACCCGCCGAGGGTCATCCAGTCGATCGTCGCGCCGTCGGCTCGGGCACGCGCTTCATCGCCACCCGCCTTGATCGGTCCAGCCGATCTCGACTCCCCCAGCACCATCGTCGTCACGCCCTGCCGGATCATGCTCTCGGACCTGGGTTCGACGAGGATCGTGTAGTCCGAGTGGTTGTGGATGTCGATGAAGCCTGGGGCGACCGTCAGCCCCGACGCATCGATCCGTCGTGTCGCGGCCGCGGCCTGGAGATCGCCGATGGTTGCGATCCGCCCACCGCGAATCCCGACGTCCGCTCGCACCGCGGGAGTGCCCTCGCCATTCAGCACCGACCCCCCGGTGATCAGGACGTCGTAGGGCTGTTGCGCCGCCGGGCGGGTGCAGGCGGAGACGAGAAACAGGGAAAGGAGAACAGTGGCTCTGAGTGTCATGGCCGGGAAGATATTACGGCCGTATACTCACCACAACCGAGATGCTCAGAGCCTGCTTCGCCGAAGCGCGAAGCGCGAAGGCGGGTTCACTGAATGAGGTCACGATGAAGTCTGTTCCTCGAATCCTCCTGACTGCCGTCTGCGCCTTGAGCGCGACGATGACAACCGGCGCCCAGAGCGGCTGGACGTCGCTCTGGAACGGCAAGAGTCTCGACGGCTGGACCACGTGGATGCGGCAGCCCGAAGCGACGTCGGAGGTGCCGGGTCTGGCCCGCGGGACGGACGGGAAATACACCGAGCCGATCGGATCAGGACGCGATCCGCTCAACGTCTTCACGGTCGCCCCGGATGTCGACGGCGCGCCGGCGATCCGGATCTCGGGGGAAGCCTTCGGCGAGCTGCGCACGAAGCGGTCGTTCGAGAACTACCACCTGAAGTTCCAGTTCAAGTGGGGCGAGAAGAAATGGGCGCCCCGCGATCGGCCCGAGACGCCGCGGGACAGCGGACTGCTCTATCACGTCCACGCGCCACCCGGGCAGGACGGCCGCACGTGGGCGCGATCGATCGAGCTCCAGATCCAGGAGCATGACGTCGGCGATCTCTACGCGGTAGGGTCGACGATCGCGGTGCGGGCGAAACAGCGGCAGGGTACCAAGCCGCCGTTGTACGACTACGACCCCACCGGGGAATGGATGTTCTTCGCACAAAGCCACGGCATGTCCGGGCGCGCGGTGAAGCAACCGGACAACGAGAAGCCGACCGGGGAATGGAACACGGTCGAGCTAATCGCGTTCCGTGACGATGCGATTCACATCGTCAACGGCAAGGTGGTCATGCGCCTGCACGGGCCCACTCGCATCGACACGCCGCTGCCGACCCCGGTGACGTCAGGGCCGATCATCCTGCAATCGGAGGGTGCGGAGATCTTCTACCGCGACATCCAGTTCCGGCCGATCAAGGCCATTCCCGCGGAGTTCGCAGAAAAGCCGTGAAGCCTTGACACGCCGGCGCCTGGCGTGGTTAATCCCTTCTGACCGATGGGACGTGAGGACCATCCTGCCCAGGTAGACGGTCCGGGGCTATTATCCCTGCGGGATCCAGAGGCTCAGGTTCGTGCTCGAAGGAGGACATTGTGACCGAGTCTGTTGCGTGCGTGCGTAAGCGTCGTCGTCTGCTCCTCCCTGCAGCATGGATCGTGGCGGTGGCCGCCGCGATCGTGTGTCTGCCCCTTCCTGCTGACGCGCAGGCACTCTATGGAAGCCTGACCGGCGCGATCTCCGACTCGACCGGCGCCGCCGTCCCCGGCGCGACCGTGACGATCAAAGACGAAAACACCGGCCTCGAACTGAACGGGGTCACGGACGAAACCGGCACCTACACGATTCGAAACATTACCGGCGGAACCTATACGATGAAAGCCGTGCTGCAGGGCTTCAAGGAGTTCGTGCAGACCGGCATTCCGATTACGGCTGGATCGATCGTCCGCATCAACGGCAAGCTCGAGGTTGGCACCCTGAGCGAATCGGTCACGGTGACCACCGAAGCGGTCATCCTCAAGACCGACAAAGCGGACATCAGCACCGACCTGCGGCCGGAGGACGTGACCAACCTGCCGCTGAATCAGTACCGAAATTATCAGTACCTGATGAACCTCGTTCCTGGCGCGACGCCGCCCGAGTTCCAGAACGCGCAGACGGACACGCCCGCCCGTTCGCTGTCGGTCAACGTCAATGGAACGAATCGCAACAACAACGTCACGCGAATCGACGGCGCCGCGAGCATCAACGTGTGGCTGCCGCATCACGCCGGCTATGTTGCGCCGGTAGAAACGATTGAGAACGTCAACATCTCGACCAACAGCTTCGATTCTGCCCAGGGCATGACTGGTGGAGCGGCGGCGGTGGTCCAGACCAAGTCGGGGACCAACACGTTCAAGGGCTCGGCCTTCTTCTTCCGTCAGCAGGACGAGCTGAATGCGCGCCGCGGATACTTCGACCCGGCCAAGGTCGATTCGAGTACGTCGATCATGGGCGGCACGGCCGGCGGCCCGGTTCGCCGCAACAAGCTGTTCTACTTTGGATCGTGGGAGCGAAACGCCGAACGTCAGGGCATCTTCAGCACTTACAACGTGCCGACCGCGAAAATGCGCCAGGGCGACTTCAGCGAAGTGCTGGCGTTGAACCCGAGCTTCCGCATTTGGGACCCCGCGACGGGGACCTCCGACGGCAGGAACCGTACGTTCTTCGACGGCGCGATCATTCCTGCCAACCGCATCAGCCAGGTTGCTCGGAATATCCAGGCTCTCTATCCGGCACCCAACGCGGCGGGCACCAGCAACGGACTGCTGGAGAACGCCAAGATTCCCCGCAATCCCAAGGCCGACCGCGACAACTACGACTTCAAGGTGAACTGGAACCGGACGACCGCGCATCAGATCTGGGGCAAGTTCTCGATGATGAAGGCGAAGGTGTTCGATCTGTTCTACATTCCGTTCGACGAAGCCGGTGGCGGTCCCACCAGGACGATGGTGTTTACCGGCGGTCAGACATGGACGCTCACCCCGACACTGCTGTTCGATGCCAGCGTCGGTGTGAACTCGATGCAGCAGAACTTCCAGGGCCCTGACTACGGCACCAATTATGGCAGCGAAGTGTGGGGCATTCCGGGTTTGAACGCCGATACGGCCAGTGGACCGGGATCGTCCGATCTCACGCGGTACAGCGGGATGCCGCAAGTCGAGACCGGCCTTTCGGTGATTGGCAACAATTCAACGTGGACGCCGGTCTGGCGCGACGAGCGCAGCTACACCGCATCGGCCAACCTGACCAAGGTGGCCGGACGCCACGAGATTCGGACGGGCGTCGATTACATCCGCCTCAGACTCAACCACTGGCAGCCAGAATCCGGCGGCAACCCGCGAGGCAATCTGACATTTGGCGGCGGCGTGACCGGAACTCCGGGCTACTCCAGCGTCGGCGGCTGGAATGCCTACGCCGCATTCCTGCTCGGGCAGATGGGCAGCTACGCGAAGACCATTCAGTACGAAGAGCTGAGCGGGCGCGAGAACCAGTACGGCGTGTACGTGGCGGATCGGTGGCAGGTCAACGAGAAGTTCACGCTGAACCTGGGCCTCCGCTATGAGTATTACCCGCTGATGCAGCGTGAGAACCGCGGCATCGAAACGCTCGATGTCAGCACGTACATGGTTCGCCTCGGTGGCCTTGGCGGGAACCCGAAGGACCTGGGTATCAAGGTCAGCAACACTCTGTTTGCTCCCCGGGTTGGTGCTGCGTACCGTATCAACGACAACACAGTGTTCCGCGCCGGATACGGCCGGACCTTCGACCCGCTGCCGTGGACCCGTCCGATGCGTGGGCGCTTCCCGTTGACGATTGCCTACAGCGATGCGGGGATAAACGGTTTCACCCCCTACGGGGACATTTCCAAGGGCATCGGCGCCGCGCCAAGCCCCAACCTCGAAGCGGGGACCATTCCGTTGCCGCGGGGCGTCGACATGACCACGCCGGACGCGAACAACTCGGAGCGCGGCTCGATCCATTCCTATAACGCGTTCATCGAGCGGCGGCTTCCGCTCGACGTTTCGGTCAGCATCGGCTACGCCGGGACGGCCACCGTGGATGGCTATTCGACGCTAAACCTGAACTACGCCGATTCCGGCGGCAATGGCGCCAGGAAATTGTTCGCACAGGCGAATACTGCGGCCATCAATGTCTACGCGAGCGCCGCGAAGGCGCGCTACAACTCGCTCCAATTGGCAGTGAATCGCCCGTTCAAGAATGGCTTGATGCTCAAAGGTGCCTACACGTTGAGCAAGGCGATGAATGAGGTCGAGGACGATGGTGGCGGGTACACGTGGGCCCAGCCGTCGCAGTTCAGCCGCAACTACGCGCTGGCCAACAGCGATCGTACGCACATGCTGCAGATGGGCTTCGTGTACGAGTTGCCGTTCGCCAAGAACAGCTCGAATCCGCTGGCATTGGTGATCAAAGACTGGCAGGTCAGTGGCATGGCGTCCTGGTTGTCCGGCAGGCCGTTCACCATCGGTGGTGACAACGGACTGCTGCAGCAGCAGGGTGGTCAGCAGACGATCAACCTCAATGGGACGGCGGAGGCGGGATTCGGAGAGGCCGGACCTGACGAACGATGGTACGATCCGTCGCTCTTCTCGCAGCCTGGCAACGCGTGGGGCAACACCGGCCGCAACCAGTTCCGCGGACCGCTCACCTGGAATCTCGATGCGTCGTTGTTCCGCACGATCAACTTCGGCCACTACCATCTCGAGCTTCGAGTGGAGTCGCAGAACGTGTTGAACCACCCGCAGTGGGCCAACCCGGTAACCGACATCACCAGTGCTAACTTCATGCGCATCCGCAGCTATGCCGCTGGAGGACAGGGAAGCTGGCGCGAACCACGCAGGGTGCAACTCGGCGTCCGGTTCGTGTTCTGAGCATGGGACGACCGGCCGATCGGTGCTTCTGCCCGTAGCCGGAAGGCACCGCTCCAGACAAGGAAAGGGGACGATGCACGCATCGTCCCCTTTTTTTTGGATCCGCAGTCTATCGGCTGTTGTTCGGCGCAGCGGAATACCCCTTCCACAGCCATTCCAGTGCCTGGGGGAGGGTCTGCTGTTTCACGCCGCGATCGCAGTGCCCGGCGTTCCGCGCGAAGACGAACTGGTACTTGTAATCCTTTTCGGCCAACGTCTTTGCCATCAGTTGATTCGCCAGCACCCAGTCGTGCATGCCATCGCTCTCGCTGTAGTTGTCCCGGTCGCTGACGTGGAGCCAGATACGGAGAGGTTTGGCCGGCGTCTTTGGAATGAGGCTGCGATGAAACTCCCAGGCGCCGCCCGGAGTCTCTGGGTTGTAGGGCCACTGCTGATTCACGTAGGTGCCGGAGTACGTCAGCACGCGATGATACAGATCGGTTCTGTACCATGCCATCGCCAGCGCCGCGGAGCCTCCTGAGCTGCAGCCCATGGTGGCGCGAGCGTCCGGATCCCTGGTCAGTTTCACGCCATATTGTTTTTCCACGAGCGGCAGCACTTCGGTTTCGACGAACTGCGCGTAGAGGCCCGACATCGTGTCGTATTCGAGGCCGCGCTGACTGCCCTGCGCGTCGCCGCTGCCGTTGGCGATGGAAATCGCGATCATCGCGGGCACGCGCTTCTGTGCGATCAGATTGTCCAGGGTCGTGAACAACAGCTGATCGGGTCCGTCGGCCCCGACAATCAACGGAGCGACGGTGCCAGGCACGTATTGCTGGGGCACGTACACGGCGACGCTCCGCGTGTATGGCGCAGGACCGCTGCTCACGACGCGCTTCGCCGGATCCGCCGGATCGACGGTCGCACGGGAGCCTGGCGTCCGGGCGATGCCGGGATAGATCTTGCTGTCGGCCGAATTCATGGTGAACGTGTGAACGACACCGCGGCGGACACCGTCCTGCGCGGTCGTTTCCGGCGCCGGCGGGTGGCTCGGACCCAGGATGTAGTTGCCATATGCATCGACTGGAGGAACCGCACCGTCCGGCAGCTCGGTCGCGTTGGTCGCAGTGACATAACCCGGCGTACGCGGATCGCGAGAGGGCGCTGGCGGCCGATTGCCCCGCGCCGCCGGCTGCGCCGATGTCGCCGGCGCGCTGGGTGTCGTGCTTCCCTGATTCTGCGCGAACGTACTGCTGCCGGTGACGCCGCTCATCAACACCGCGATGCACAATCGTGTGACGCTCATCGTCAGATTCCTGCTTTCTTCAAGGTGGAGCGCCCCGGCCTTGCCGGAGCGCACAGTGGGGACCACTCCTCGTGTCGCCGCTAGCCAGGTCGCTGAGACCCCGAGTTGATCCAGGGCGCCGCACCTGCCTCGGCCTGACGGTCGCTGGTGCCGAGCGTGCGCAGGAGATCTGCCAATGGCTGCCGCATGAAGGCCGGCAGCTCCGACCGCACGTCGGCTTCATTCAACAGTGCGATGGTGTCGTCAAACTGCGCGCGCGCGACGGCGAGCGCGCGGACGAACCGCTCGTTGGTGGCGAGCGGTTTGAAGTCCGGCGACAGGCGCAGGAAATCGTAGGGAATGCGCCCACGCTCGGTGTGCCGTTCGAGCGCGGCGAGGGCCCCGGCGGTGCGGCCGTGCCTCGCGAGCCAGGCCAGGACCAGGGGGTACTCGATGAACGGGTTGGCGAGCGTCAGGGCCTGCTTCTCGAGCCGGTCGAGCGCCGCGCGTTTTGCCGCGGGGTCGCGGCCAATCATCGCGGCACCGTCGAGCAGCATCTCCACACGCTGCGCGTCGTTGCGGCCCTCGGCGACTTGCCGCTGCAGCGTCGGGATGAGCGTGGCGAGTTCGGCCGAGCGGCCGAGCTCGACCAGGGCCAGCCCTTTCTTGATCAGGGCGATCGGCATGTCCGGCTCGATGCGTAGCACGTTCTCCGCGTGAGCCAGGGATTCCTCCGGGCGAGAGAGCTGGAGCAGGGTCTCTGACACGTTGAGGCGGGGATAGAGATAGAGGGGATCCAGGCGCGCCGCCTCCTCCAAGCTCGCCAGACACAGGAACAACGCCGTGCCCTGGAGCGAGACGCCGACCACGTTGACCGCAAACGCGTCGCGCGGCCCATAGCTGGCCGCACGCAAGCCCGCGACCAGCGCGTCGCGCTGCCGGCTCGGCGTGGCCAGGAACTCGACGATCGACTGGACCGACCACGCGCGGCTGTTGCGCTCGTCCATCTTCAACGCGGCCTGCGCCCATTGGCGCATGAGGGGCAGCCCTTTCTCGACCGGTGTGCTTCCCTCGATCGTGAACAGGTTCAGCCAGGCGATGCCGGCAGCCGCGTCCGCCATTCGCGGTTCCTGTTTCAGCGCCTCCTGGAAGGCCGCGAGACCCTCGTCGAAGTCCTTCTGCAGGTGCTGGTTGTTATAACGGTTGAAGTAGTGCATGCCGCGCTGGTAGGCCAGCTCCGCGACCGAGTTCGAGGTCGTGCTCTGCGGGACGACCGACGCGGCCTGCGGCCGCAAGGCTCCCCGCAGCTCCTCCGCGGCGCTGCGCGCCAGCACGAGATAGCTGTCGCGCCGTCCTTCGAATTCACGGCTCCACCGCAATCGCCGTGACCGCGCTTCGACCAGTTGCACGTTGAGCACGAGACGGTCCGTGTCCGCGGTCACCGACGTCAGGACGAACGCGCTGACACCGTACAGCTCCGCCAGCCTGCCAAGATCGCCCCGGACTCGATCCACGTCCACGCTCGACGGCGGCATCTTCGTCTCGAGTCCGGCCACCTGCGTCAGGTGCGCGGAAATCGTGTTGGGGATGGCATCGGTGAGGAACTGGTCGGAAGCCGCCTGGGCGACGACCTTGCTGGGCAACGCAACGATCGACTGGATCCCCTCGGCGGTCGGGGCGGCCGGCCGATCGCGCAGGCCTTGCAGTCCCAGCCAGGCGATGACAGCCAGGAGCGCGACGGCAGCCAGGCCCAGCCCCACCTTCAGGGGCGTCCGCGACTTCCTCGGTCGAGCGTACGCCGTCTGGTGCGTCGGCGGCGGCGATCCGAGCCGCCGCAGATCGATACCCACCTCTTTCGCCGACTGGTAGCGGCTCTCGGGGTCGCGTTCGAGACATTTCAAGGTGATGCGCTCGAGCTCCGGAGTGACGCGTGGCTGCAATTGCGCCGGCGGTGTCACCGGGGTGTGCAGGATCGCGTCCGTGAGCCGGCCGGTCTGCGTCTCGTCGAACGGCCGCTTGCCGGTCGCCATCTCGTAGAGCACGACCCCGAGCGCGTAGATGTCGGTGCGCGCGTCAATCGCTTCCCCACGCACCTGCTCGGGTGCCATGTACGGGAGCGTTCCCTCGAACCCGCTCTCCGACCGCGTCGTCGTTCGCTCGAGGTCGGCGGCGGTACCCGACAACTGCGCCAGGCCGAAGTCCAGCACTTTCACCCGGCCCTTGGGCGTGACGATGATGTTTGCCGGCTTGAGATCGCGGTGCACGACGCCGTGCTCGTGCGCCTCCTCGAGTGCCGCTGCCACCTCAGCGCCAAGCGTCGCGACGTCCTTCTCAGAGAGCGGATGGCCGCCAATGCGCTGCGACAGCGTCTGGCCCGGCACGTACTCCATGACCAGGAAATCGATCCCGTCGCTGCTGTCGAAATCGTGAACGGTGGCGATGTGCGCGTGGTTCAGTCGCGACAGCGCCTCCGCTTCCCGCCGGAACCGACGTCGTGCCGCGTCCTCGCCGAGCGTGCCGGGCGGCAGCACCTTGAGGGCGACGTCGCGATCGAGGTGTTCGTCGCGGGCGCGGTAGACCTCGCCCATCCCGCCCGCGCCAAGCTTGGCGGTGACCTGATAGTGACCCAGAACCTTGCCGATCATGTCAGTGTGCTCAGCCTGCCTCGCCGTCAGCCCCCGCGCGTCCGTAGGCGGGCGAAGGCGGGGCCGATCATTTTTTCGGCGGACGCGGGTCCGAGGCGAGGTGGAACCGCGCGTCGATGCCCGTGGGCTTCCCCTGGACGGAGACCTCGTACACCTCACAGCGCGCGTTGGGAATGAGGCGGGCCGGCGGAAGGTCGCTCTTGTTGTCGGCGGGCCAGATCAAGAAGTGGCACTCGCCCAGCGCATCACCTCTTCCGTCGACCGGGGCGATGTCGCCGAAGTAATTGCCCTGCGCCATCATGGCGCCGGGACCCTGCAGCGCGATCTCTCCTTGCGGCGTGTGCGTCTTGCTCGTGCGTGAATTGCCGAAGATCCGGTTCTGCCCGATGCTGGTGTAGCCGGCGCGCCGGCAGGCGGCGGGATCGGGCGCAGTGCCGGCGGGATCAGGGTTGACGCAGCCGAAGTCCATCAGGTCCTTGGCCGGTCGGCCCGTGATGTAGAAGGTAAACACGCCGGCCGCGGCAGCGCCGGTGAGGTCGCTGCGCTGGACGTGGATCTCGATCGTCGAACGGCCCTGATCCAAGGCCGCCGGTTCGATGCCCCCGGCGTCGTTCGGCAGCCCATGCTTCAGCGTGTCGCTGAACCGCAGCCGGTCGATATTGAGCACGATGCGGGCGTCGCTCACCGGCGCCGGCGCGAGCTTCGCGCAGTTCAGGCCGAATGTATTGAACGTGGCGTCCAGCCCCGAGCACGCGAAGCCGGTCCCCGGCGCGATGCCATCGCTGCGCAGGCTCTCGAGCCGGAGGTTCGTGAGCTGGCCGGTCAGGGTGCTTCGGTCGGCGGCCCGGACCGCAACGCCTCGGACCGAGTTGACCACCGATGAATCCTCCATCTCGAGGAGCGCCGAGACCCGGCCGGTCGTAGAGATGTACACGCCTGCCGGCCACAGGAATTGCGGTTGTTCGTGAACCGGATTGTCCTCGACGGCAACCCGCTGGATGGAGTACTTGACGTTCGCCACTCCCACGCCGTCGTCCACCAGCAGGACGACCGCGGACTTCACGGAGATCGGGACCTGCCGGCTGTTGCAGCCCCGCAGAACCGACTGGCTCATGTCCACCGCATCGGCGGTCTTGACGACCCGGCAGAGCGACGGATCGACCGCGCCGGGCGGCGCGGTCCCCCGCCGCGTCAGCAACAGATCGTGAAGGTGCGCGCCGTTGACGTTGTCGCCGAAGATCGCCGCGCCGGCGGGATTGTCGATGTGGAGATTGGCGATCTCGTTGCCGTGCGCGAGCGTGATGGCGTCGCCGGTGCCGCCGGTCAGTCGCGCCGCCGGCTTGCCACCGCCCGAGGGCGTGGCGCCGAGCAGCTTCTGCCGATCCTTCAGCCGGATACCGCCGTCGAGCGATGGCGCGCCATCGGCTGGCGTGAGCACCATGATCGTCGCGCCCGCTGGTGCACAGCGCTCCACATCGGCCAGCGTGGCGAACGGACGGTCGGCGGAGCCGTCACCGTCCATCGGCGCCCCGGCGCGGACGAACCATTGGGCCTGATTCGGGTTGCGGGAGCACTCGGGAGTCTGGCCGAAGGCCGGCGGGGCTATCGCCAAGGCACCCCCGAGCAGAATCAGGAGCGATGGCTTGGGCATTCGCGCCGGATCATACCCCCCTCTGCGGTCCCTTGATGCTTTTCCTTGGCTGGCGGCCAATCCCTTCACCGTGCCAGACCATGACCGCCGAGGGGGATCGTCTCGACCCGGTTGCTAAACCCCGCGATCAGCGGCTTCGCCCTGGCGATCGCAGCCTGGACCGCGGCCAGGCCGAGTGAAGCTTTGTGGCTCGCCGCGCTGTCCCAGACCTCGGTGATCCAGAGCGCATCCGGATCCGCGGGATCCGCGGCGATGACATAGCTCAGACAACCTGCCATGGCCCCCGTTGCGTCGAGCAGAATCGCGGCTAGTGCGTCCCGCTGCCCCGTCGCCGCCGTCATTTTTCCGATCAGTCCATACATGTCGATACGATAGCAGTCGCGGTGCGGCGTATAGTGCGGTGTCCGCGAACCTGCGGCACTCGAGTGGAGGGTTCACGATGGCCGATGACGATCCGGTTGCCGGCCCCTTCGGGCCAATCTCACGCCGCTCCGTTATCGGGTCAACGTTGCTGGCCGGCGCAGCCTTCCTGACGTCTCCTCCGATGGCCGCACAGGAGCCGCGAGGCGCCGCCGCATCGGTACCGCGCAAGCGGTACGACATGAAGAAGTCCATCAACCTGTGGGCGTTCCCGTACCCGCAGAAGATGACCCTGGTGCACTGTCTTCAGCTTGCGAAAGACGCCGGCTTCGACGGCATCGAGCTGAACTACGACCTCGAATCCGATCTGTCGCCGAAGGCGGACACGCGCGATTTCCAGCAGATCCGCAGCGCGGCCGACCGCATCGGCATCGCGATCAGCGGCCTGTGCTCGTTCCTGTTCTGGCCGTTCCCGCTGACCAGCAACGATCCTGCGAAGCGCGCACGCGGCCTCGAGCTCGCGGATCGGATGGCCCATGCCGCCCACGACCTGGGAGTGGAGAACCTGCTGGTCGTGCCGGGCGCGGTGCATATTCCGTGGCGCGACGATCACGAACCCGTGCCGAACGACGTGTGCGACCGCCGGGCCCGCGAGGCGATCGCCGCGCTCGTGAAGACCGCGGAGAAGCTGAAGGTTTCGCTCAACATCGAGAACATCTTCTTCAACGGCTACCTGATGACGCCGATGGAGATGAACGCCTTCGTCGACAGCTTCTCCAGCCCCGCAGTCCGAGTGCACTTCGATACCGGCAACATCATGCTGTTCCAGCATCCCGAGCACTGGATCCCGATCCTCGGCAGGCGTGTCGCCAATACCCACTTCAAGGAATTCACGAAGAAGGGCACCGACCACTCGCTTGAATCATTCAGGCCGCTGCTCGACGGCACCACCAACTGGCCGGCAGTCATGGACGCCCTCGACGGGATCGGCTATCGCGGCTACTGCACGTTCGAATACTTTCACCCCTATGCGCACTATCCGGAAGCGCTGATCTACCAGACCTCCGACTCGCTGGATCGGATGCTGGGCAGGAAATGAACGCTCGTCACTATTCAGCGGGCGAAGGCGGAATGAACAGCGCGTGGAGCAACCTCACCGCGCTGTCCAGCTGACCGCGCTCGATCAGCCAGGTTGCGCGAAATGACGACGTGGCGAGGCCGAACGACTGGATGCCGTTTTCCTGGAGGCAGGTCACGCCACGCCGGACGTTCTGATACGTCGCGTTGATCCCCGTGCCGACGATGCTCAGCGCGCCGAGACCGTCGATGAGCCGGGCATCGGCGCCGAAGGCTCCGGTGAGCGCTCGGCGCAGCCGATCCTCGTTGTGCAGGTTTTCGCGGGAGATGACCAGGGTCGTGCCGTCGGCGCTCCCCCCGAAGCCGGCCACATGGAGCTGCTTCCCGCTGACGCCGCACTCGTCCAGCACTGAGACGACGCGGGTCCAATCGCCATTCACCTGGAGGACGAGGAGGTCGCGCTCGCTGGCAACGCCGGCGACAGTGCCTGGCATCCGTGGCGCATGGCGGCGCACGACGGTGCCATCAGACGTGGGATCGCTCCCCGGCAGCGCCGATGCGGTCGCCCGCGCGTAGATCGCGATCCCCTTTTCCTTTGCGAACTCGACTGCCTGCGCGTTGAGCACCTTCGCGCCGGCTTCGGCCAGCTCCTGCGTTTCCTCGTAGGTCAGCGTATCGATTCGTCTTGCGGCCGGCACGACCCGCGGATCGGCGGTGTAGACGCCGTCAACGTCGGAGCAGATCTCGCACCATTCCGCGCCAAGTGCTGCCGCCATGGCAACGGCGGTGGTATCGCTGCCACCGCGTCCGAGCGTCGTCACTTCGCGGCGATACGAAACACCCTGATACCCGGCAATCACCACGACGCGTCCCCGCGCGAGCTCGTCCTGCACCCGGAACGGCCGTACCTCCACGATCCTGGCGTCGACGTGCCGATCGTTCGTGATGATGCCGGACTGGCTTCCGGTGAAGCTGATGGCATCGCCGCCGCGCTCGCGGATCGCCATCGACAGCAACGCCATCGAAATCCGTTCTCCTGCCGAGAGCAGCATGTCGAGCTCGCGGCGGTCCGGATTGGCAGACACCTTTCGAGCCAGCGCAAGAAGCTCGTCGGTCGTGTCGCCCATGGCCGACACGACCACCGCGACATCGTATCCGGCGGCCTTCGTGCGCATGATGCGCTCCGCCACCTGCTGAATACGCGTCACGTCAGCGACGCTGCTGCCGCCATACTTCTGGACAACGATCGGCATGCGAGCCCGATGATAGCCCTACAATGTGTCGGATCGCGACCCCAGGAGACACCCGATGACCGAGATTTCGCGACGCGACTTCGTCGCGCTGGCCGCAGTCGCCGCAGTTGGCGGGCCCATGGCGCCGAACAATGAGCGCGCGGGTGGCGGCGTCACAGCACAAGACATCGTCGATCGCATCAGAAAGAGCATCGGCGTCGAATGGAGCAACGAGACCGTCGATTCGTTCAAGGCCGGCGATCCGTCGACAGTCGTCACCGGCGTAGTCACGACGTCGATGGCGACGCTGGACGTGCTGCAGAAAGCCGTGAAGGCGGGCGCGAACCTGGTCGTCACTGCGGCCCCCACCTTTTATTCGCGGGCAGACCTGAGCGCTCCGCCGGCCGGCCGGGGCTTCGGCGGGGGCGGCGCCGCCGGCCGCGGTCAGGTCCCGGGTCGCGGCGCCGGTCCAGCGGCCACTGCCGGCCCGCCGGCCGCGAGCGCGAGCGGGCCAGGCACAGGCGCCTCGGCGCCCATGCCTCCGGCGCCCGCACTCCCGCAGTCGGTCGTGCCACCGGCGCAACCTCCCGGGGCCGCGGTTCCTACGGCAACTCCGCCGCCCGATCCCGTCTACGCCGGCAAGAACGCATTCATTGCGAAACACAAGCTCGTAGTGTTCCGCCTGACTCACCACTGGAATCAGCGTAAGCCCGATCCTCGCGCTCGGGGTCTCGCAGCGGCGATGAACTGGATGAAGTACAACGCCGGCGACGATGGCCTGCGTTACGAAATCCCGGCGATCACGCTCGAGGCGCTCGCCGGCCAGTTGAAGAAGAATCTCGGCACGCGCGGCGGCATTCGCGCGATCGGCAAGCGGACCATGACGGTGCGGCGTGTCGGCCTGCTGCCGGGATACACCATGATTCAGGCGTCGATTGCGATGTTGCCTGACGTCGACGTGATCGTCGCCGGCGAAGTCCAGGAGTGGGAGTCGGCGACCTACGCCCAGGACGTCGCGTTCGCCGGTCTCGAGAAGGGTTTCATCTCGATCGGCCGCGTGGTCAACGAAGCACCGGGCATGCAGGTCTGCGCCGATTGGCTGAAGACGGTCATCCCCGAAGTGCCGGTCAGTTTCATATCGGCCGGCGATCCGTACTGGAGACCGGCGTAATGGCGCTGACCGCCGGCGAAGTCGTCAACCGCATCAAGGCCGTGATGGCCGTCCAGGGCGTCCAGTGGAATGACGGGACGACGCGCGATCGCTTCAAGTTCGGCGGGCCCGACACCTCCGTGACTGGCATCGCGACGACCTTCATGGGCACGTTCGAGGCGATCACGAAGGCGAGCGAGCTTGGCCTCAACATGATCATCCCGCACGAGGACACGTACTGGAACGATGCGGACAACACGCTGATCGCGGAAGCCGATCCGCTGGTCTACCAGAAGAAGATCGACTTCATGACGAAACACAACGTCGTGATCTTCCGGATCCACGATCACATGCACCGGCAGCGGCCGGACTTCATGTTCTCCGGCACCGCGCGCGAGGTCGGCCTCGATCCCGCGACCGAAACGGCACCAAATTCGCACC
>Ga0075430_100001655_pt1 | contig 18191 bp, 16 predicted proteins | sample RhiMetdeltSRZDD4_FD_75294 | JGI IMG/M metagenome (GOLD analysis project Ga0075430, IMG submission 75294) | Populus rhizosphere microbial communities from Tennessee, USA - Rhizosphere MetaG P. deltoides SRZDD4 | ecosystem: Host-associated > Plants > Roots > Rhizosphere > Soil | place: USA... | reverse complement strand
CCGCTTCCGGCTGGCCGAGCCGAAGGTCGCGGGCGTGGCCGGCACCGCCGACGAGGTGGTCGCCGCCGCCGGCCGCTACCTGCGCGACCTCGAGGATCTGGTGCTGCGGGTGGTGGCGGCCACCGGGCAGCAGCGCAGCCGCGTCGAGGACGACCTCGCCGCCGGCCGTACGCTCACCGCCGACCAGGCCCGGGAGTACGGTCTCGTGCAGACCGTGCTCTCCCCAGGACCGCCGCGAAGCGGCGGGAAGGAGTGACGCATGGCGTTCCAGGTGGACCGGGTCCGGGCGACCTACCCCGCCCTCGCCGACGGGCACGCGTACCTCGACGGCGCCGCGGGCACCCAGGTGCCGGAGGCGGTGATCGAGGCCATCTCCAGCGCATACCGCGGCGGCATCGGCAACGTCGGCGGCGCCTTCCCGGCGAGCCGGCGCTCCGACGCGATCGTGGCCGAGTGCCGGCGGGCCGTCGCCGACCTCGTCGGCGGGCAGCCCGAGGGCGTGGTGCTGGGTCCCAACATGACCACGCTCACCTACCGCCTCGCCTACGCGCTCGCGGGCACCTGGCGCCCCGGCGACGAGGTGGTCGTCACGCGGCTGGACCACGACGCCAACGTGCGCCCGTGGACGCAGGCGGCGGCGCGGGCCGGGGCCCAGGTGCGCTGGGCCGACGTGGACCTGGCCAGCGGGGAGCTGCCCACCGAGCAGTACGACGAGCTGCTGTCCCCGCGGACCCGGCTGGTGGCGGTCACCGCGGCCAGCAACGTGCTCGGCACCCGGCCGGACGTGGCCGAGATCGCCAAGCGGGCGCACGAGGTGGGGGCGGTGGTCTTCGTCGACGGGGTGCACGCCACCGCGCACGGCCCGGTCGACATGGGAGCGCTCGGCGCGGACGCCTACGCCACCAGCGCCTACAAGTGGTGCGGCCCGCACATCGGCGCGGTGGTCGCCGATCCACAGCTGCTGGCCGGGCTGCGCCCGGACAAGCTGGCGTCCTCGCCGGACGAGGTGCCCGACCGGTTCGAGACCGGCACGGCGCCGCTGGCCGACCTGGCCGGCACGGTCGCCGCGGTGGACCACCTGGCCGGTCTCGACCCAGCTGCGGCCGGCACCCGCCGGCAGCGGCTGCTCGCCTCGCTCGCCGCCGCCGAAGCGTACGAGCTGGAGCTCTTCGCCGTGCTGGTGGACGGGCTGGCGCAGCTGGAGCACGTGACGACGTACGGCCGGCCAGCCCGGCGCACCGCGACGGCCTACTTCCAGGTGGCCGGGCAGGCTCCGGCGGCGGTCGCCGAGCACCTGGCCGGGCGCGGGGTGAACGTGTGGAACGGGCACAACTACGCCTGGGAGCTGACCGGCGCCCTCGGCATCCGCGACAGCGGCGGTGCCGTACGCGCTGGGCTGGTCCACTACAACGACCGCTCTGACGTCGACCGGCTGCTGGAGGGGCTGGCCGAGCTGGCGCCGCTGGCGAGCGCTGACCGTTCCCCAGCGCCGGGCCGGTCTACCGGCCTCGACCCGGCGGGGTCGGCACGAAGTGAGGATTAGAGCGCGGCTACCGCCCCATAACGTGAGGCCAACCGGACCTCCAGTGACCGGACCTCCCAGTGAAAGGCGACCGCCATGATCGAGCACCCGTACCTCGACTTTGACGGCGACGGTCACGGCGACTCGTACGACACGATCGTCGACCCGCTCGGCCACCACGCATTCCTCCACCACGATGTGCACGGGCACGTCGACGCGATCGCCTTTGACAGCAACGGCGACGGCATCGTCGAGAGCATGACCGTGGACTCCGACCACGACGGCACGCTGGACCACGTCCTCGACGACACCAACGGCGACGGCATCATGGACACCTCGAACCCGGCGGGCGGGTTCCCACAGCCGATCCAGCACCCGTGGATCGACTTCGACGGTGACGGCTCCGGCGACCCGTACCTGGCCTCCTCCCACGGCTTTGCGCAGTCCTACTACCACACCGACGGCTACGGTCACGTGGATGCGATCGCGGTTGACCACGACGTGGACGGCCTGATCGACGCGATGCTGGTCGACGCGGACCACGATGGCCACCTCGACCACCAGCTCACCGACACCAACGGCGACGGCGTCATGGACGCCTCGCAGCCGCTGTAGGCGGACTCCAGCGCGCGCCGGCCGCACGAGGCGAGCCCGGCGCGCGCCTGCGCGCCAGCATCTGGGTCGGCTTCGGGGTCAGCCCGGATCAGCCCGGCACCGAGCGCGGTCCCAGGACCTCGGCTCCCAGCGCCGACACCCGGCCACGTAACGCCCGGTCGGCGGTGACCACCGCCAACCGCCGGCCGGCACCTTCGCTGCGCAGCAGTTCGACGATCGCGTCGTCTCCCGACCCCGCCGCCGGGACCACTCGTACGCCGGGCGCATCCGGCACGCCCCGAGCCGCTCCCTCGACCACGAGTACGACATCGACCGGCGGCCCGAAGCCGGCCAGGCCGTCGCGGGCCACCGCCACCAGGCGGTCCCGCAGCCGTTGGGTGGCTCCCGCGCGGTCCCGCCACCAGCCGTCGGGCACCGAGCCGACCACGTTGGCGGCGTCCACAACGAGCAGGCCGGGACGCTCCGTCACGGGTCCAGGCTCTCACGCCCGCCGGCCCGCCACCGGGCGACGGCCGCTGGTCCCGCCACCCCACGATGACTCTAGATCATCTCGACTTCAGTGGAACTGGGGCTATCCAAGCGCGACTTAGCCCCAATACCAGTGAAATTGATTTGATCTTGGAGGCGTAACCGGCCGCCGCAGTAGCTGGACAGGTGGGCGGGGTACCGCCGCGCGAACAGACCCGTCGGCCGTTACCCTGCGGACGCCTCGCAGGTTCTGTGCGTGGTGGCTGGCCGTGGACACGCAGGCCATGGAGCACGGCGGCGGTGTGCCTGCCAGCACAGCCGAGGCGGGTCGCATCGACCGTAGCGGCTTGGCCTGAAGCGCAGCCGCCGCCGGCCTTTGGTCGCCGCCCGGCTTGGGCCGTCATGGGGCCTGGGTGTGGGCTTGGGTCGTCACCGGGCTTTGGCTGCCGCTGGGCTTGGGCCGTCGTTGGGCCTGGCCGTCGCCGGACTATGGGACACGGCGGGGCTGGCCGGGGAACCCATACCGCAGCGGGCGGTGGGCTGCTGTACTACACCGGTGACCGTGGACCGGTTCAACGCGCTGCCGGCCGCCGAGGCGCAGCGCGAGCTGATGGCGTGCTGCGCGTCTGGCGAGTGGGCCCGGCGGGTGGCTGACGGTAGGCCGTACCCGGATATGGCGGACTTGCTGGTCGCGGCCGGACAGGCGCTGGCGGACCTGCCGTGGGAGCAGGTCGCGCTGGCTCTCGCCGCACATCCGCGGATCGGCGAGCGGCCCGCCGGGAACGGGCGCGAGGCCGCCTGGTCGCGCCGCGAGCAGTCCGGCGTGGCCACCGCCGACCGCTCCACGCTCGCCGCGCTGGCTCAGGCCAACCGCGAGTACGAGCAGCGCTTCGGCCACGTCTTCCTGATCTTCGCGAGCGGCGCGACCGCGGACCGGATGCTCACCGCGGCGCGGCAGCGGCTGCGCCACGACCCCGACACCGAGCGGCGGGTGGTCCGCGCGGAGCTGGCCCGCATCGTGGCGCTGCGGGTCGAGAGAATGGTGTCATGAGCCTGTCCACCCACATCCTCGACTGCGGCCGCGGAGAGCCGGTGGCCGGCGTGCCGGTACGGCTGGAGCTGGCCGACGGCGGCGCCTGGGTCACGGTCGCCGAGGGCGTCACCGACAGCGACGGCCGGCTGCGCGACTGGGTGCCGGACGAGCGCTGGCTGGCCGCGGTCTACCGGCTGGTGTTCTTGACCGGCGGGGAGTTCTTCCCGGAGGTGACCGTGGTTTTCCGGGTCGCCGACCCGCTCCGGCACCACCATGTGCCGCTGCTGCTGAGCCCGTACGGCTACACCACCTACCGAGGGAGCTGATTGGCGTGTCTACTGTGCTCGGTGACAACCGGTACGGCAAGGCCGAGACGCGCCTGGTCCGGGTGGCCCGCGACGGTGACCGGCACGAGCTGCGCGACCTGACGGTCACCACGGCGCTCGCCGGTGACCTGGCCGCGACCTACCTCACCGGCGACAACAGCGCCGTGCTACCCACCGACTCGCAGAAGAACGCGGTGTACGCGTTCGCCGGGCGCTTCGGGGTCGACCAGCCCGAGGAGCTCGGGCTGCGGCTGGCCCGGCACTTCGTGGACGGCCAGCCGGCCGTGCACCGGGCTCAGGTGTCCATAGTGGAGCACGGCTGGCGGCGGCTGGGCCCGCACTCGTTCGAGCGGGCCGGCGCCGAGGCGCGCACGACCACGGTGACCTGCGACGCCGACCGGGCCTGGGTGGTCTCCGGCCTGTCCGAGCTGGTGCTGCTCAACTCGACCGGGTCGGAGTTCTGGGGGTTCCCGCGGGACGCGTACACGACGCTGCCGGAGGCCAAGGACCGGATCATGGCTACCTCGGTGACCGCCCGGTGGCGGCACGCCGCGCAGGCCGGGGACTGGCGGGCCTCGTACGAGGAGGCGCGGCAGGCGCTGGTCGACGCGTTCGTGGAGACGGTGCCCAGCCTCTCCCTCCAGCAGACCCTCTACGCCATGGGGCGGCGGGTGCTCGACGAGCGGCCGGAGCTGGTCGAGGTGCGGCTGTGCCTGCCTAACCGGCACCACCACCTGGTCGACCTGGCCCCGTTCGGGCTGGACAACCCCAACGAGGTCTTCGTCGCCGCGGACCGGCCGTACGGGCTGATCGAGGGGACGGTGCTGCGCGAGGACGCGCCGCCGGCCGGGCTGGCGTGGTGGTGAGCGTGGAGTTCCTGCAACCGTCCACCTGGGACGACGCGCTCGCGGCGAAGACGGCGTACCCGGAGGCGGTGCCGATCGCGGGCGGCACCGACGTCATGGTGGAGGTCAACTTCGACCGGCGGCGCCCGGCCGCCCTGCTCGACCTGACCCGGGTCACCGAGCTGGCCGAGTGGACGAGCGACGGTGGCGAGGGCAGCAGCGGAAGCGGCGGCGGGACCATCCGGCTGGGCGCCGGGGTGAGCTACCGCCGGGTCATCGAGGAGCTGGGGGAGCGGCTGCCGGGCCTGGCGATGGCCTCCCGGACGGTCGGGTCGCCGCAGATCCGCAACCGCGGTACGGTCGGCGGCAACCTCGGCTCGGCCTCGCCCGCCGGCGACGCGCACCCGCCGCTGCTGGCCGTCGGCGCGGAGGTGGAGCTGGCCTCGACCCGGGGCACCCGGCGGGTGCCGGTGGACGCCTTCTTCACCGGGCCCAAGCGCAGCGTGCTCGCCGCCGACGAGCTGATCGCCGCGGTGCACGTGCCGGTGACCGCCGGGCCGGAGCAGTTCGCCAAGGTCGGCACGCGCAACGCGATGGTGATCGCGGTCTGCTCGTTCGGGCTGGCCCTGCACAGTGGACGGTGCAGCGTGGGCACCGGGATCGGCTCGGCGGCGCCGACCCCGGTGCGGGCTGTGGCCGCGGAGGAGCTCGCTGCGGCGGAGCTGCCCTGGCAGTCCCGGGCGCCGCTGCCCGACGCGGTCGCCGCCCGCTTCGGCGAGCTGGTCGCCGCCGCCGCGGCACCCATCGACGACGTGCGCGGCACCGCCGGCTACCGCCGGCACGCCCTGCGCGTCCTGGCCGCCCGGACGCTGCGCTGGGCCTGGGAGGAGTACCGGTGCGCGTGACCTGCACGGTGAACGGGGCGCCCCGCGAGGCGGACGACGTCTGGCCCGGGGAGAGCCTGCTCTACCTGCTGCGGGAACGGCTCGGCCTGCCCGGCGCCAAGAACGCCTGCGAGCAGGGCGAGTGCGGCTCCTGCACGGTCTACCTGGACGGGCAGGCGGTCTGCGCGTGCCTGGTCGCGGCCGGGCAGGCGCAGGGGCGGGAGGTGGTCACCGTGGAGGGGCTGGCCGAGGCGGCGGCTCCGGTGCAGCGGGCGTTCGTGGCCGCCGGGGCGGTGCAGTGCGGGTTCTGCACGCCCGGCCTGGTCGTGGCAGTGCACGACCTGCTCTCCCGCGACCCGGCGCCAGGCGACGCCGACATCCGCGAGGCGCTCGCCGGCAACCTGTGTCGCTGCACCGGCTACGAGCAGATCCTCGACGCCGTACGCCTGGCAGCGCGTGACCTTGCGGCGGCCGAGTCGTGATCATTATCGAGAACTGCGCGGTGGCCACGGTCGACGCCGACGGCACCGAGTACGGCGACGGCCACATCGTGGTCGACGAGGGCCGCATCGTGGCGGTGGGCCGGGGCCACGCCGGCCGGTACCACCGCTCCACCCGGCGCGTCGACGGCGGCGGCTGCCTGGCCACGCCCGGGCTGGTCAACACCCACCACCACCTCTACCAGTGGGCCACCCGGGGCCTCGCCCAGCAGGCCGACCTGTTCGGGTGGCTGCGTGAGCTCTACCCGGTGTGGGCCGGCATCGACGCCGAGATGGTCCAGGCCGCGGCGGCGGCCGGGCTGGGCTGGCTGGCGCTGTCCGGGTGCACCACGACCACCGACCACCACTACGTGTTCCCGCGCGGCGGCGGTGACCTGCTCGCCGCCACGGTGGCCGCGGCCGGCACGGTCGGCCTGCGCTTCCACCCCTGCCGCGGCTCGATGGACCTCGGCGTGTCCGCGGGCGGGCTGCCACCGGACGAGCTGGTGGAGGAGACCGACGCGGCGCTCGCCGCCACCGCCGAGGCGATCGACCGCTTCCACGACCCGCAGCCGGGCGCGATGGTTCGCATCGCCGTCGCCCCCTGCTCGCCGTTCTCGGTCACCGGCCGGCTCATGCGCGAGGCCGCCGAGCTGGCCCGGGCCCGCGGTGTGCGCATGCACACCCACCTCGCCGAGACGGTGGAGGAGGAGGCGTACTGCCGGGAGCACCACGGCTGCACCCCGGTCGAGTACGCCGAGCAGCTGGGCTGGCTCGGCGGCGACGTGTGGCTGGCGCACGGGGTGCACCTCGACGCCGCCGCGGTCGGGCGGCTCGCCGCGACCGGCACCTCGGTGGCTCACTGCCCGAGCTGCAACGCCCGCCTCGGGGCCGGCATCGCACCAGTACGCGAGCTGCTCGACGCCGGGGTGGCCGTGGGGCTCGGGGTGGACGGCCCGGCATCCCAGGAGGCCGGGCAGCTCGGCGCGGAGCTGCGCCAGGCGCTGCTCGCCGCCCGGCTGCGCGGCGGGCCGGCGGCGCTGACCGCCCGCGAGGCGCTGTGGCTGGCCACCGCCGGTGGGGCGCGCTGCCTCGGCCGCGAGGACGAGCTGGGCACGCTCGCCCCGGGCCGGCTCGCCGACGTCGCGCTGTGGCAGCTGGACGGCCTGGGTCACGCCGGCATCGAAGACCCGGTGGCCGCGCTGGTGTTCGGGCCGCCGGCGCCGCTGCGGCTGCTGCTCGTGGCGGGCCGGCCGGTGGTGGAGCGAGGGGCGCTGGTCACCGCCGACGAGTACGACCTCGCCCGGCAGCTGCGTAAGGCGTCCCGCCGGCTGGCCCGGCGGACCCGCGCGACCGCCGGCGCCCCAGCGCGTTCCGGCGCCTCGGCGGGTTCCGGCGCCCCAGCGCGTTCCGGCGCCTCGGCGGGTTCCGGCGCCTCGGCGCGTTCCGGCGCACCGGACCAGACCGGCAGCGGGGCACGGCTATGAGCGTGGTCGAGCAGGCGCTGGTGGCGCCGGTGACCGGCGGGGTCGGGGAGAGCGCGACCCGGCCCGACGGCACGCTCAAGACGCGGGGCGAGTTCGCGTTCTCCTCCGACCTGTGGGCCGACGACATGCTGTGGGGCGCGACCCTGCGCAGCCCGCACCCGCGGGCCCGGATCGTCAACATCGACCTGACCGGCGCGGTGGCGCTGCCCGGGGTCTACGCCGTGCTGACCCAGGAGGATGTGCCGGGCGCCAGGCGCTACGGGCTGGAGATCGCCGACCAGCCGGTGCTCGCCGAGGCCGAGGTGCGCTACCAGGGCGAGCCGGTCGCCATCGTCGCCGCCGACCACCCGGAGACCGCCCGCCGGGCGGTCGACCGGATCACAGTGGACTATGAGGTCCTGCCGCCCGTCGTCGACCCGGAGGCGGGCGAGGTCCTGCGTCACGTGCCGATCCGGCGCGGCGACCCGGCCGCCACCGCGGAGGTGGTGGTCACCGGCGAGTACCAGGTGGGCATGCAGGACCAGGCGTTCCTCGGCCCGGAGTCCGGGCTCGCCGTGCCGGCCGAGGACGGCGGGGTCGACCTCTACATCGCCACCCAGTGGCTGCACGTCGACCAGTCCCAGGTCGCCGCGTGCCTGGGCCTGCCACCCGAGAAGGTGCGGCTGACCCTGGCCGGGGTAGGCGGGGCGTTCGGCGCCCGCGAGGACCTGTCCATGCAGGTCCACGCGTGCCTCCTTGCGCTGCGCACCGGGCGGCCGGTCAAGATGGTCTACTCCCGCGAGGAGTCGTTCTACGGCCACGTGCACCGGCACCCGGCCCGGCTACGCTACGAGCACGGCGCCACCCGCGACGGGCGCCTGGTCTACGTGCGCGCCCGGATCATGCTCGACGGCGGGGCGTACGCATCCAGCTCCACCGCGGTCTGCGCGAACGCCGCCACCCTGGGCATCGGCCCGTACGACGTGCCCAACGTCGTCATGGACTGCTATGTCGCGTACACCAACAACCCGCCCTGTGGCGCGATGCGCGGCTTCGGCGCGGTGCAGGCGTGTTTTGCGTACGAGTCCCAGATGGACCGGCTCGCCGCAGAGCTCGGCCTGGACCCGGTGGATCTGCGGGCGCGCAACGCGCTGCACCCGGGCGCGCGCATGCCGACGGGCCAGGTCGTGGACGGCCCGGCGCCAGTGGCCGAGCTGCTGGAGCGGGTGCGCTCCGCCCCGCCCGCCCCGCCGCAGGGGACAGACCTGCGCGACCTGCCCGGCGGGGTCGCCAACACCACCCACGGCGAGGGGGTACGCCGTGGCGTCGGCTACGGCATCGGGATCAAGAACGTGTGCTTCTCCGAGGGGTTCGACGACTACGCCACCGCCCGGGTGCGGCTGGAGGTGATCGGCGGCGAGCCGACCGCCCTGGTGCACACCGCCGCCTGTGAGGTCGGCCAGGGGCTGGTGACCGTGCAGGCGCAGGTGGCGCGGACTGAGCTGGGCGTGGAGCGGGTGGTGATCGCCACCGCGGACACCGGCGTGGGCAGCGCAGGCTCCTCGTCCGCGTCGCGGCAGACGTATATGAGCGGGGGCGCGGTAAAGGCGGCCTGCGAGGCCGTCCGGACCCGGCTGCTGGCCCGGGCCGGGCAGGCGGCCGGTGCGCGGCTACGGCTGGCCGGCGGGAAGGTCGTGTCCACAGGGGACGGAGGCGACGAGGTCGTGGCCGACCTGGTGGAGCTGCTCGGGGACGAGCCGGTGGAGGAGACCGTGGTCTGGCGGCACCGGCCCACCCAGCCGCTGGACCCGGTCACCGGCCAGGGCAACGCCCATGTCCAGTACGCGTTCGCCGCCCACCGCGCCACTGTGGACGTCGACACCGAGCTGGGTCTGGTCAAGGTCGTGGAGATCGTCACCGCGCAGGACGTCGGCCGGGCGGTCAACCCGCAGGCGGTGCGCGGCCAGATCCACGGTGGCACGGCCCAGGGGCTGGGCCTGGCGCTGATGGAGGAGATCCAGGTGGTCGACGGCCTGGTGCGCAACCCGTCGTTCACCGACTATCTCATCCCCACCATCCTGGACATGCCCCCGATGCACGTGGACGTGCTGGAGCTGGCCGACCCGCACGCGCCGTACGGGCTGCGCGGGGTCGGCGAGCCGCCGACGATCTCGTCCACCCCGGCTATCGTGGCCGCGGTCCGGGCGGCGACCGGCCGGCCGCTGACCCGGGTGCCGGTGCGCCCGGAGCACATCGTAGGAGGCGACACGTGACCGAGATACTGAGCACGCAGGCGCGCGCCTTCGTCGAGGACCTGCAGCGCAGGTTCGGGCCGCGCCGTGACGAGCTGCTGGCACTGCGCGCGCAGCGCCGGGCCGAGCTGGCCCGCACCGGGCGGCTGGACTTCCGGCCGGAGACCCGCGAGGTCCGCGCCGCTGACTGGAGCGTGGCGTCCGCGCCGGCTGACCTGACCGACCGGCGGGTCGAGATCACCGGGCCGACCGAGCGGAAGATGGCGATCAACGCGCTGAACTCGGGCGCCAGCGTGTGGCTCGCCGACCACGAGGACGCGAACACCCCACACTGGTCCAATGTGGTCGGTGGCCAGGAGAACCTCTACGACGCCGTCCGCCGTACCATCTCCTACCAGGCGCCGGACGGGCGCCAGTACCGGCTGGGCGAGGGCCCGCTGCCCACGATCGTGATGCGACCCCGCGGCTGGCACCTGGACGAGCGCAATGTGGTCGTCGGCGGCCGGCCGGCGGCCGGCGCCCTGGTCGACTTCGGACTCTACTTCTCCCACAACGCCCGCGAGCTGCTCGCGCGGGGAAGCGGACCCTACTTCTACCTGCCCAAGATGGAGAGCCACCTGGAGGCGCGGCTCTGGAACGAGGTCTTCGACCACGCTCAGGACGCACTCGGCATCCCCCGCGGCACCATCCGGGCCACGGTCCTGGTCGAGACGATCCCGGCCGCGTTCGAGATGGACGAGATCCTCTACGAGCTGCGCACCCACGCCTCCGGGCTGAACGCCGGGCGCTGGGACTACCTGTTCAGCATCATCAAGAACTTCCGCGACGCCGGCCCGAGCTTCGTGCTGCCCGACCGCGGCGCGGTGACGATGACCGCGCCGTTCATGCGGGCGTACACCGAGCTGCTGGTGGCGACCTGCCACCGGCGCGGCGCCTTCGCTATGGGCGGCATGGCCGCGTTCATCCCGAGCCGGCGCGACCCGCAGGTCAACGAGGTGGCTCTGGCCAAGGTCCGGGAGGACAAGGAGCGCGAGGCGACCGACGGCTTCGACGGGTCCTGGGTGGCCCACCCGGACCTGGTGCCGGTGTGCCGGGAGGTCTTCGACCGGTTCCTCGGCGAGCGCCCCAACCAGCTGCACCGCCGCCGCGACGATGTGCGGGTCACCGCGGAGCAGCTGCTCGACGTCGCCGCCACGCCCGGCGCGGTGACCCGCGAAGGGCTGCGCACCAACGTGTCCGTCGGCATCCAGTACCTGGCCGCGTGGCTCGCCGGCAACGGCGCGGTGGCCATCAACAACCTGATGGAGGACGCGGCCACCGCCGAGATCTCCCGGTCGCAGGTCTGGCAGTGGCTGCACAACGGGGTACGCCTCGACGACGGCGAGCCGGTCACCGCCGAGCTGGTCCGCCGCATCGAGGACGAGGAGCTGGCCCGGATCCGCGCCGAGGCCGGCCAGGATGAGGACAAAGGCCGGCTGGACGAGGCCCGGGCGCTCTTCGAGCAGGTGGCGCTGGCCGACGAGTTCGTCGACTTCCTGACGCTGCCAGCGTACGAGCTGGTCGAATGAGGCTCGGGCGGCGGGGCGGGAGCCGGCGGTGAGGCTCGGGCCGGACCTCTACGCGGCCCTGGACGAGCGGCTGGCCACCGCCGACGCCGAGCTGCGCCGGTGCTACCCGGGGCCGCCGGCCGGGCGGCAGCCGGTGCACACCGTCTACATCCCGGCCGACCGGTTCGGCGCCGACCTGGTGGAGCGCTGGGGCGCGGCGGCCCGGGCTGCGCTCGTCGCGCACCCGCCGCTGCCGTTCCCCGAGGAGCTGCGCGACCGGGTCCTCGCCAAGCTGGCCCGGGAGCCGGTCGAGGATGTCCGGATCGACTTCGAGGACGGGTACGGCACCCGCGACGACCCGGACGAGGACGCCGCCGCCCGGGCCGCCGCCGCGTCGCTCGCCGCCGGCCCGATGCCGCCGTTCGTGGGCTTGCGGTGCAAGAGCCTTGAGGCGGGTACGCGCCGGCGCGCCGTACGCACGCTCGACGTGTTCCTCGACGCGCTCGGCCCGCCGCCGGCAGGCTTCGTGGTGACCCTGCCGAAGGTGAGCCGGGTCGAGCAGGTGGACGCGATGGTGCACCTGTGCGCCCGGCTGGAGCAGGAGTACGGCCTGCGCGACGGCGGCCTGCGCTTCGAGCTGCAGGTCGAGACCACGCCCGCGGTGCTGGGTGCGGACGGCACCGCCACGGTCGCCCGGATGGTGCACGCCGCCGGCGGCCGCTGCGTCGGGCTGCACTACGGCACGTACGACTACAGCGCCGAGTGCGGCATCGCGCCGGCGTACCAGAGCCTGGACCATGCGGTGGCCGACCACGCCAAGGCGGTGATGCAGGTGGCCGCGGCCGGCACCGGGGTACGCGTCTGCGACGGCTCGACGAACGTCCTGCCGGTGGGGGAGACGGCGCAGGTGCACGCGGCCTGGCGGCTGCACCTGGCGCTGGTGCGGCGGTCCCTGGAGCGCGGCTTCTACCAAGGCTGGGACCTGCACCCGGCGCAGCTGCCGACCAGGTTCGCCGCCACGTACGGCTTCTTCCGGGAGGGCCTGGCAGAGGCGGTGACCCGGCTCGCGGCCTATCGGCCCGGCGGCTCCAGCGGCGGCGGAGACGGTGGTGGCGGAGACGGTGGTGACGGCGGCGGCGTGCTGGACGAGCCGGCCACGGTGCGGGCGCTGACCGGCTTCCTGCGCCGTGGCGTGGACTGCGGCGCGCTCGACCCGGCGGAGGTGCCCAGTGGAGTTTGACCTGGTGCTGCGCTCCCGCCGCACGGTCCTGCCCGACGGGGAGCGCCCGGCAGCGGTGTGCGTGCGGGACGGGAAGGTCGCCGCGGTCGAGCCGTACGACGCCGTGCCAGGGCAGGACCTGGGCGAGCTGGCCCTGCTGCCCGGCCTGGTCGACACGCACGTGCACGTCAACGAGCCGGGCCGCACCCACTGGGAGGGCTTCGCGACGGCCACCCGGGCCGCCGCTGCCGGTGGCGTCACCACGATCGTGGACATGCCGCTCAACTCGGTGCCGCCGACCGTCACCGTGGCGGCCCTGGCGGCCAAGCGGGAGGCCGCGGCAAGACAGTCCTTTGTGGATGTCGGCTTCTGGGGCGGTGCGGTGCCGGAGCACCTGGACGACCTTCCCGCCCTCCAGGAAGCGGGCGTCTTCGGCTTCAAGTGCTTCCTGGTCCATTCTGGAGTCGACGAGTTCGGCCACCTCGACGCCGCCGGGCTGGAACGGGCGCTGCGCGCGGTGGACGCGCTCTTCATCGTCCACGCCGAGGACCCGGCGTCGATCGGGGACGCGCCCCCGTCCCGCCGGTACGCCGACTTCCTCGCCTCCCGGCCCCCGGCGGCTGAGGAGCGTGCCATCGACCTCGTGCTCGACCTCGCCGGCCGCACCGGCGCCCGGGTGCACATCCTGCACCTCTCCTCGGCCGGCGCGCTGCCCAGCCTCGCCGCGGCACGGCAGCGGGGCGTCCAGGTGACCGCGGAGACCTGCCCGCACTACCTCACGCTCACCGCCGAGCAGGTGCCGGACGGGGCGACCATGTTCAAGTGCTGCCCGCCGGTCCGCGACGAGCGCAACCGGGAGGCGCTCTGGCAAGGGCTCGCCAGCGGCGTCATCGACTGCGTCGTCTCCGACCACTCGCCCTGCCCGCCCGACCTCAAGCGCCCGGACACCGGCGACTTTGCCGCCGCGTGGGGCGGCATCGCCTCGCTCCAGCTCGGCCTGCCGGTGGTGTGGACCCAGGCGCGCCGCCGCGGGCACCCGCTCGCCGACGTGGCACGGTGGATGGCGCAGCACCCGGCGCAGCTCGTCGGGCTCGCCGGCAAAGGCCGCATCGCCGCCGGCTGCGACGCCGACCTGGTCGCCTTCGCCCCGGACGAGGAGGTCATGGTCGACCCGGCCGCGCTGCACCACCGCCACCCCGTGACCCCGTACGCCGGGGCCCGGCTGACCGGCGCGGTCCGCGCGACCTGGCTGCGCGGCGAGCCGGTGGACGGCGTGCCCCGCGGGCGCCTGCTGACCCGGGTCACGCCGTGACGAGCGACTTCACCGCCCTTCCCGACCTCGCCTGCCGGTCGCTCGGCGGGGGCGTGGTCGTGGCCAACGACGAGCTCTTCGCCGCCGCCGACAACCTGGTCAACGACGCCCCGCCCAGCTTTACGCCGCAGACCTTCGGAGCCAAGGGCCAGGTGTACGACGGCTGGGAGACGCGCCGGCGCCGTGCTCCCGGGCACGACTTCGCGGTGGTCCGGCTCGGCGCGCCAGGGGTGGTGCGCGGGGTAGTCGTGGACACTGCCCACTTCACCGGCAACTACCCGCCGTACGCGTCGGTCGAGGGCTGCGGCGTGGCCGGCTACCCGGCGCCGGAGGAGCTGGCCGGGGCCGACTGGGTGACGCTGGTGCCCCGCTCGCCGCTGCGCGGGGACGCGCGCAACCCGTTCCAGGTGCGGCTGGAGCAGCGGCTGACCCACGTACGGCTGTCGGTCTATCCCGATGGCGGCGTGGCGCGGCTGCGGGTGCACGGCGAGGTGGTGCCCGACCCGCGGCTGCTGGCTGCCGGCCCGGTCGACCTGGTCGCGATGGAGCACGGCGGCCAGGTGGTGGGGTGCAGCAACATGTTCTACGGCTCACCGCAGCGCCTGCTGTGGCCGGGGCTGGCCCGGTCCATGGGGGAGGGGTGGGAGACCGCCCGCCGGCGCGATGACGGCAACGACTGGGTGGTGGTACGCCTCGCCGCGCCCGGCCGGGTCCACCTGGTCGAGCTGGACCTGACCCACTTCAAGGGCAACGCCCCGGGCTGGGCGCAGCTGCGCGCCGCCGGCTCTGCCGACGCGCAGGAATGGCTCCCGCTGCTGCCGCGGACTCGTCTCCAGCCCGACACCCGCCACCGGTTCCGGATCCCCAGCTCCCCGGTTGCCACCCATGTACGCCTGGACGCCTACCCCGACGGCGGCATGGCCCGGCTGCGCCTGTACGGCGTACCCGCCGAGCCGGACCTCCTGCTGCTGCGGTGGTTCAACCTGCTGCCGCCGGCGCAGGCCCGGGCGGTGCTGGTGGCGGACGGCGACCTGGGCACGGTCGCCGCGGACCGGCTCGTCTCCGCCCGGCCCGTCGATGACGTGGCCGCCCTGCCGGCACAAATCAGGGATTAGCTCGCGCCGGCTTCCTCCTACCGTCGTGGTCACAGGCGAAACGAGGAGGACCGATGAATACCGAGGCCAAGCGGTAAACATTCACCCCTTGCTCCGTGGGGCGTTCCGTGCGTAGGTTGACACGCTGGGCTGAGCTGTGGGGTGTTGTGGACCCGGGCTGGCTGTGATGGTATGCGCGGGTGCTTGATCCAGAGGCGTTGTCGCGGGCAGAGCTGGTCACGGTGGTCCGTGACCAGGCCGCGCAGCTGGCCGGTCAGGCAGTCGAGCTGGAACAGCTACGTGCGGAGTTGGAGCGGGTCAAGCGGCTGGTCTCCCGCAACAGTGGAAACTCGTCGATGCCGCCCTCGACGGATGACCTTCCCGGTCGTCAGGGGACGCGCAAGCGGGCAGCCGAAGGGCAGCCGGGCGCGCCGAAGCGGGCGCGGGGCAAACAGCCCGGTGCGCCGGGATCTGCTCTGTCCTGGTTGGACGAGGCCGACGTGCAGGTGCTCGAGCGGCGTCCACAGGGGTCGTGTGCGTGCGGGGCGGACCTGGCCGGCGCGGCCGATGAGGGGGTGGCGCGGGCCTGTCAGGTCACTGATGTGGCGCCGGTGACGGCCAGCACGGTGGAGTACCGGATGCATCAGGTGCGTTGTGGGTGCGGGCGGGCGCATGTCGCGCCGCCTCCGCCGCAGGCGGGGGTGGCCAACACCCGGGTGTACGGGGTGAACCTGCGCGCGTTCGTGGTCTACCTGCTCATCGTGCAGCACGTGCCGGTGCAGCGGTGCGTCCAGCTGGTCGCAGACATGGCCGGTGCCGGTGTCTCGGCCGGGTTCGTCCACAGGATGCTGGCCGCCCTCGCGGCGGCGGTGGCCGAGGTCGTGGCCGCCATCAAGACGTTGGTCATGGTTGCGGCGGTGGTCCACTTCGACGAGACCACCGTGCGGGCGGGCAAGGCCGGGGTCACCCAGTACGTGTGGAGCGCGTGCACCGACTGGTACACCCTGTTCACGCTCGGTCGGCGCAGCGGGTGGCAGTTTCGGGCCATGGGGGTCGGGCCGGCGTTTCGGGGGGTGGCCGTGCACGACCGGTACGTCGTGTACGACCAGGCCGGCAACTTCGCCGACGGTGTCCAACATCAACTGTGCTGCGCGCACCTCCTTCGTGATCTTGCCGATGCGGCCGAGACCTACCCGCAGGCGGTCTGGCCGCAGCAGTGCATGCGGGCCCTGCGCGGGCTCATCCACGCCGCCAACCTGGCCCGCGCCGCTGGCCAGGCCGAGATCGACCCGGCGGTGCGCGAGGAGCTGGTCAGGCAGTTCCGCCAGGGCGTGCTCGTCGGGCTCACAGACGTGCCCCGCACCGGCGGACCCCGCGACAAGCAGCCACCAGCCCGTGCCCTGCTGGAGGACCTCCACTGCCGCCACGACGACGTGGTGCGGTTCTGCTACGACACCACGATCCCGCCGACAAACAACCTCGCCGAGCGCGACCTACGACCCACCAAGACCCAGCAGAAGATCTCCGGCCGGCTCACCAGCGACGACGCCACCACCAACCGGTTGACCATCCGCAGCTACCTGTCCACCGCGGCCAAACACGGCATCGATGCCATGACCGCCATCCGCGACGCCATCACCGGGAACCCGTGGATGCCGCCAGCAGCAGGCATCGTCCATCCCTGACACCCGCCCCCGCAAGGGGTGAATGTTTACGCCAAGCGGGCAAGCGAGCAGGGCCTGTTGCTCACCGTATGCGTCATCGTGCTGCTCGGCGTGGCTGCCCTGCTCCTGTCCTAGCTTTCACTCAGGCAGCCGGGTGCCGCAGAGCGCGACCGACCTCATCGTGGCCGGTAGGGCCGGGCAGTGGAGTATGCGTATCTGGTGTACCGGCTCCGCTCGCTGGACATCGCCACGAGCGGTACCTGAATGAGCACCCGCAGCATCAGCGAGGTCTGCTGTGAGCGATGTGCGATGGAGAACATACGGGCTGAGCAGGCGGGCTGGCGATGAGGAGGTAGTCGGGGCGGCGTTGGTCCGCGGCGACTGCTGACGTCGTCCATGCTTTGCGCGGCCCACCGAGGGCAGAGTCGACGCGACACGGGCAGAATCGGGCGGTTCGTTAGGCCCCGACATCGCCGACTGACCCGGTCGTCTCCTGGCGGACATCCTGAACAAGTTAATAGTTGATCGGACGCTATAGTTGCGTGATGGTGCGGGTGCTCGCCGTTCACTGCGTCGGTAGTCTCCGACCAGAGGAGCCGGCTGAGACGGAGTACCTCGCCGAGGTCTGGCGTACGGACCTGCAGATCCCCACGCCGCAAGGGCGTCGCGCTTGAGCTTCATCAGCACCCGGGCGGAGATCTCCTGCGGGTGTACTTCCTGCCAGCTACGTCGATGGACCAGTTGGTGCCCATCTCACGCGTCACCGCTTGCCGCTGGGCGGCCGAGCCGACGGGCACCTTGTCGTTGCGGGCGAACCCCACGATCGACGGCGTCGTGCGCGACCCTTCGGCGTTGGCGAGCACAGTGGGCCCGCCGCGGATCCGCGCGGTCACCAGGCACGGGTCGGTCGGGTGACCGACGGACGAGACACCAGACAGGACAGCGGGACTCGTCTATGCTCGGAGCCAGACGAGCGAGAACGCCGATGCCGCAAGTAGCCGAGCACCCGTCCGTCGCTGGACAAAGAACCAGTGAGGTGTTTCATGAGTGGCGGTGATCAGCTGGACGCGGCGACAGCCGCCTCTCTCCGCGTTCTTGACGAGGTCGTACCGAGCGCCTGCAAACCCCGATTCCGCGTTGAGATGTGGAATGGACATACCTGGGGCGCTTCAAGCGGCGTCCCGACCTTCACGCTCAAGTTGACCCATCCCGGAGCACTACGCGCAATGCTTCTGCCACCGGGCGAACGTACGCTCGGCGAGGCCTACGTCTTCGGACATATCGACATCGTCGGTGACATGGCGGCTGCGGTCGAGGTCGGGTACTCAATCATGGAGCAGCACCGCAACGCACGGAATATCTTGGGTGCGGCTCTTCCGCAGTGAGGACCCGACTGCACACAGTCCGAACTTGGTTACGTGTCGTAGTCGCGAATAGTGGCCGTGTCGGCTGGGAGACAGAAGGG
>Ga0075430_100001654_pt1 | contig 18191 bp, 14 predicted proteins | sample RhiMetdeltSRZDD4_FD_75294 | JGI IMG/M metagenome (GOLD analysis project Ga0075430, IMG submission 75294) | Populus rhizosphere microbial communities from Tennessee, USA - Rhizosphere MetaG P. deltoides SRZDD4 | ecosystem: Host-associated > Plants > Roots > Rhizosphere > Soil | place: USA... | reverse complement strand
TCCACACGCGTGGTCCCCGGCTCGATTGGGAGCGCCTCGTCGCGCGCTTCAACGACCACTGGCGCATCCTCCTCATGAACCTGGTGCTCTACGGCTTCGTGTACCCGAGTCACGAGTCGCCCGCGCCTCAATGGGTGATGGACTCCCTGCTCGCTCGGCTCGATGAGCCGACGGCACATTCACTCGGAGAGGCGCCACTGTGCCAGGGCACGCTCATCTCACGCGAGCAGTATCTCGTGGACGTGCTCGAGTGGGGTTACGTCGATGCGCGGATGGCGCCCCGGGGTCCAATGACCGCGACCGAGATCGCCGACTGGACCGAAGCGATCGGCAAGGGCTAGTGAACCGTGGCCGATGGTTGCGCTAGTCGCGAAGCGACTCGTCGGAGCGGATGCGGTCGGTCAGCTCGCCGCGTGACGTAACACCGAGCTTCGCGAAGACGTTCGACAGGTGCGTGCTCACGGTGCGCGAGGAGATGCCGAGCGCACGGCCAATCTCCTTGTTCGACTTGCGTGCCGCGACGAGGCGGGCGATCTCGCGCTCGCGGCCCGTGAGCGCGCCTGCGCCCTCGCTCACGATGCGCGCGGGGGGACGCGCCCCGAGCTCGCGCAGCTGGTCGCGGACCGCACTGAGCTCCGTCTCGGCTCCGATGCGCGCGAATACGTCGTGCGCGCGGCGGAGCTCACGGGTGGCCGCGTCGCGGTCCCCAAGCGTCTTGAGCAGCTGTGCCAGGTTCCGCCTGATACGCGCCGCGTCGAAGACGAACGGTACGGCGTCGAGCTGATCGGCGGCGGCGCGCAACAGCTCCGCGGCGCGCACGAGGTCACCATCGCGAAGCCGGACGACGAGCGCGTCGCTGGCCGTCGCCCACGCGATGCCTAACGTGTGGCCCATCCCCAGCGAATCGCGACGCAACCGCGCGCCGTACCGCTCCGCCCGCTCGAAGTCCTGCACCCACAGCGCCGCTTCGATGATGATCGGGATGAGGCGGTGAATCGACCACGCGACATACCCGTACCGATCCGCGATCGCGACACCCGCTTCGCCGAGCGCGATGGCCCGCGCGTTGTCGCCGGTGGTGAGGGCGTACGCTGCCATTCCGGTGTGTGCAGGCACGACCGTGTGCACGTCGGTCGCACGACGCGATGGATCGCCAGCCCCCGACAGCGCCCAGCTCTCCTCGAACAGGAGGCGAGCCTTCTCGAGCTCTCCGCGACCCATGTGCATGAGTCCCGTCCAAACCAGCAGCCGGGGCAAGAGCGTGCGGGCGCCGACCGCGCGCGCGACCGGAATCGTTCGCTCGGCGAGCGCCAGCCCGACTTCCCAATCGCCGATCCCCGACGCGTACTCGATCGACACCTCGTTCGTCCACGCTTCCAGCACCGGAGACCGAAGGGCGTCAGCAATACGCGCCGCCTCCCGAACGTGTCGATCGAGCTCCGACGCGTTCCCCGTCAATCCCGCGAGGACGGCGATCCCCCAGTGTGCCGACCACGCGACCGCTTGCTCGTTCGTCGCCGCCGCGTGTCGAATCGCGCGCTCGCCATGCGCGCGCGCTTCCTGGGCTCGGCCGACGAAGAGGTTCACCTGCATGAGCGCGCGCTGCGCCCGCGCGAGCACCCCGTCGTCGTGCGACCGCTCCGCGATCGTGACGGCCTCGTCGAGCTCCGTCCGCGCATCGTCGGCTCGTCCGAGCTCGAGGAAGGCAGCCGCCTTGGCAATACGAACGCGCGCGGCACTCGATTCATCGCCAGCGCGCTCGGCGGCCTCGATGGCCGCCGCGTAATGCGCGAACGCGTCGTCGTGGTGTCCCGCCCAGAAGCTCGTCAGGCCGAGACGTCGCTCGATCTTCGCGACCCGTTCGGAATCATCACTCGTGCGGGCGTAGCCGAGCGCCCGCAGCCACAGAGCGCGCGCCGCTTCGTACTCGCCGGCGCGCTGCTTCGCTCGAGCGAGATCCTCGACGAGCGCTTCGACGCTGAGCCCAGCCGTCTCCGACGTCAGGTCGGGACCGTCCCGGTCCACGATCTCCAGCGCCGCCGCGAGGTAGGCCGCAGCCTCGCGGTTCGCGTACTTCTTCAACGCGGCTCGCCCCGCCGCACCCAGGTACCGCGCGGCCTTCGGAGACGTCTCGGTCGACGCCCCACGCGAGAAGTGAAACGCGAGCTCGTCGGCGTGCGTGTCGGCGGAGCGCCCGTACAACTGCTCGAGCGCGAGCGCTATCCGGCCGTGAATCAGGCGCGCCTTTGCACGGCCGAGCTCTGCATAGAGCGTGGCCTGCAGCGTCGGGTGCGTGAAATCGTAATACAGCGCTTCGTCGGCCTGCGAGTCCACGAGCACCCGTTCACGACGCAGCTCGTCGAGCGCGTCCACGAGCGTCGTCGCCGGCAACCCGCTCACGGCCTCGAGCACCTGATACGAGGCACGCGCCCCGAGCACCGCCGCGAGATCAGCGACGCTGCGCGCGGTGGCGCTCAACCGCTCGAGCCGCGCGACGATGGCGTCGCGGACCGTCCGCGGCAGGTCCAGCTCATTGACCTCCCATCCGACCCAGCGATCGTCTTCGCGGCGGAGCTTACCCGTATCCACGAGGGACTTGAGCATCTCCTCGGTGAAGAAGGGGTTCCCGCGCGTGCGCTCGTACAGCAGCGCCGCGAACGACCGCGTGACAGCCGGGTCGGCATCGAACGCGGTGGCAAGGAGCTCGTCGCTGTCGCCACGACTGAGCGGCGCCACACGGATGGTCGTGGCCGCGCCGAGTCCGACGAGCGAGCGCTCCGCATTCGCGAGCATCGTGTTCGCGTCGCGCTGCGACTCGTTGTATGAGCAGAGCAACACGATGGGGTGGCCATCCAGCTGTCGCGCCGCGAAGTGCAGCAGCTCGAGCGACGACGCGTCGGCCCACTGCAGATTCTCGAGGACGATGAGCAACGGGCGTCTCGCCGCGAACCGCCCGAGGAATTGCGCAAAGTTCCAGAGCAACCGCGCCTTGAGATCGGCAGTCGTCTCATCGCGCCCACGCGAATCGGTCCGCAGCCCGAGCGCCGGGAAGAGGCGAGCCAGCTCGGCTTCGCCGCCGCGCGACAGCAGCGACAGTGTGCCTGGGTCGAGCGCTCGCAACGTGGGCAGCAACGCATCGGAGAACAACGCGTACGGCACGCCGCTTTCCACGGGATACGCCCGTCCGACGGCGGTGGTCCACTTGCGCCGCGATGCCTCGGACACGATGGCCTCGGCGAGTCGTGTCTTGCCGATGCCGCCCTCGCCGGCGAGGAAGATCGTACTCGGCGACCCGCGCTCCGCGGCGTCGAGGGCGCGGGTGAGAGCCTCCAGCTCCGACCGGCGGCCGACGAACGGAAGGACGCCTAACGATTGCTGGCGGCCGCCCGGGATCGATCCGTTGTGGTTGCCAGCCGTCGGGACACCCATCCGCGCCTCACGCTATGCTGGGGCGCGGAATGTTATGTCTCGTGAGTTGTGCGGCGCCAGAAGCGCGCATCGGTTCGTGCCGCGTGCGCGCCGAATGTGTCGGTCCTAGGCGCTGCCGTAGGCCGTGGCCGGCTCGCTCTCGCCGATATCGCCGAATCGGCGCTCACGTCGCTGGTATTCGGTGATCGCGGCCTCGAGGTCGCGCGCGGCGAACTCGGGCCACATGCGGGGCGTGAAGACGAGCTCGGCGTAGGCGCACTCCCACAGCAGGAAATCGCTGAGCCGTTGCTCCCCGCCAGTTCGAATCAGGAGGTCGACGTCGGAAATCGGCTCACTCACGTGCGCCGCGGCTGCCATTGCCTGTGCGAACCCGTCGCGGGTAGACGGGCCTCCGCGAAGGCGCGCCGCCGCGTCCAGAATCATGTCCCGGGCCGAGTAGTCCACGGCGACGCGCAGGTGCATGTCGCGTCCGTGTGCCGTCGCTTCCTCGGACGCCGCAATCGCTCGGCGCAACGTACCGCCGAGTCGATCGCGCCGCCCGAAGACCGTCAGCCGGATGCCGTTCTCGATACAGCGCTCGGTTTCCGCGGCCAGATAGCGACGGAACAGCGCCATGAGCGCGGCAACCTCGGTCTCCGGCCGGCGCCAGTTGTCCGACGAGAACGCGTACAAGGTGAGCGCTTCGATCTGAAGGCGGCGTGCCGCTTCGACCGTGCGCTTCACCGCGCGCGCACCGGCCGCATGGCCGAACGTTCGCGGGCGACCCCGGGCGTTCGCCCAGCGGCCGTTACCGTCCATGATGATTGCGATGTGGCGGGGGATCCGCCGAGTCGCAACGGAAGATGGTGTTGTGCTGGCGTTCATAAGGTCAGGCAGCGGTACGCTCGGTCATCCGTCTCGCGCGGCCCGGATGAGTGCTTCCATGTGATCGAGGTAGCGCTCGAACGCCTTACGCCCTGGTGCCGTCAACGCGTACGCCGTCTTCGGCATGCGTCCCTCGAATGACTTCGTGCACGAGATGTAGCCGGCTTCCTCGAGCTTCCGCGCATGGACGCTGAGGTTGCCATCGGTCGTCTGCAGCAGGCCTTTCAGCTCGTTGAACGTCAACGACTCATTGGCCGCCAGGGCGCTGACGATCCCGAGCCGCATCCGCTCGTGAATCAGACGATCGAGCGACGCCGGCGTCGCCTCGGCGGCGCGCCCACGAACGCTGCGAAGCGCCTCCTTGTCGTCGTCGCGCTTGCGACCGGTACCCCGCGGATCGGGGACCGCGCTATGTCTAGCCACCGTGCCTCCTCGCGATCTGAATTCCGAACACCACGTGCACGATCCCGAACCCCGCGACCATCAGCCATTCGCCGAGCGCCGGAGGCGCGAACAGCGCGGCCGCGCCGAGCACCATGAAGCACAGCCCCATGACGGGAATGATGCGCACGGAGAACGCGCCACCCGCGACGACGGCGGTTCCGTAGAGCAGTAACCACACGCCCGGCAACAAGTCGTTCGCCCCAATCCGAAGCAGCGCACCCGTCAACAGCGCTCCGACCACCATGGCGGGGGAGAACGCAAGCGCGAGCTTTTGAGCCGGGCCAGAAACCATGGACAACTGCGACCGCCTCGCCTTGCGCGCGGTGAGAGCGAGCGAGAGCGCAATGCAGGCGGCGGCCGTCACGACCCAGGTCCCGACGACCCAGGCGACCGTGGGGCGTGCACGCGCGACCCCGGCTGCCAGCATGGCCACGACACCGACCGCGGCGATGCCCCACCCCGAGATGGCGGTGAAGGTCCCTGCCCGCTCCATCGTGTCACGGATGAAGCGCAGATTATCCAGGGCCCGGTCGCTCAGCGCCGGATCGCGCTCCTCAGGTTCGGGGCGCAAAGGTCGGACGTTGGCCATGGTTGAGCCTATCAGGCCGACTCACAGTTGTCAAGCACTTTTCAATGAAAAGTGGACTAGGCCGGACCAGGCGGCGGGTCACTTGCCGGGAACGACTGCTCCACGGTGAAGTCGAGCCGGCGCTCGTCGATCGCTTCACCAAAGATCGCGAGGACTTTCTCGCAGAACGCCGGAAGGTCATCGGGGCGACGGCTCGTGACGAGCTTCTGATCGACCACCACGCGCCGGTCGACCCAGTCGCCACCCGCGTTCGTGATATCCGTCCTGAGACTCGGCCACGACGTGAGTGTGCGCCCGCGAACGGCGTCGGCCTCGATCAGCACCCACGGCGCGTGACAGATCGCCGCCACCGGCTTGTCCGCGTCCATGAACGCCTTCACGAAGGCGACCGCGTTCGGATCCATGCGAAGTCGGTCGGGATTCGCGACTCCGCCGGGCAGGACGAGCCCGTCGTACTGTCCTGCTCGAACTTCCGTCAGCACGCGGTCTACACTGAATCGCGCCGATGCGTCGTCCCCGTGCGCGGCCTGAATCTCTCCCGCACGGAGGGACACGAGGTGGAGATCCGCGCCGGCGCGCGAAAGGGCATCCCAGGGCTCCGCCATCTCGCGCTGATCGACGCCGTCAGTGGCGAGAAAGGCGATCTTCCGTCCGGTGACTCCAACGGGCATAGCGACCACTCCGAGCAGTCGTGAGACGAGCAAACGACACGTCGGCTCGTGAGTCAGGATTCGTGCCCGCGGCGACTGGCCCGCTGACTCACGAGCGGTCATTTTCCGTCGTGCCCATCGTTCCACTCTACGGCCACGTCGCGCTGCGCGAGCGCCTTCTCGCGGCGGTCGTTCGTGGCAACCTCCCGGCAAGCCTGCTCTTCCACGGCCCTGCTGGCGTGGGTAAGCAACGGCTCGCGCTCTGGCTGGCTCAGGCGCTCGTGTGCGCGAGTCCGAGCGTGAACGGCGAGTCGTGCGGGCGGTGTCTGTCGTGTCGGTACGCGGTCGCGCTCGCGCATCCTGACGTTCACTGGTTTTTCCCCCGCCCGCGCCTGAAGGACACCGACCCCTCGACGGACGAGGTCGTGTCCGATTACCGCGACGCGATCACCGAACGCGCGAACGCGTCCGGTCTGTACGCGGCTCCGGGAGGCAACGAGGGGATTTACGTCGCGACCGTCCGGGCGATCGTCCAACTCGCGAGTGTCTCGCCGGCAATGGCACAGCGAAAGGTCTTCATCGTTGGCGACGCCGAGCGCATGGTGCCACAGGAGGGATCGGATTTCGCCGCGAACGCACTCCTGAAAGTGCTCGAGGAGCCGCCCGCCAACACGCACCTCATTCTCACCTCGAGCGAGCCCGGCGCCCTCCTGCCGACGATTCGATCGCGCGTCGTGAACGTCAGGGTGGCTCCGCTGTCGTCACGCGAGGTGGAAGCGTTCGTCGCCGACCCCGTCGTCGCCGACGCGTTACGACCGCGCGCGAAAGCGAAAGCGGACCCGGTGACTGCGGCCGAGGGAGCCCCTGGGCGTCTCATCGGCACGCACGAGCGAGCCACGGCGATTGCCGGCGCTGAACGTCTGCTCGAAACGGCACTGAGCGGAGACCGCTCGAAGACCGTGCGTGCGGCGATGGCGCAGGGGAGCACGAAGGCGCGTGGACTCTTCTCCGACACGCTCGACGAGCTCACCGTATTGCTCGCCGAGCGCTCACGCTCCGCGGCCGGCCGGGGAGACGAACGCACCGCGCTCGGGGCAAGCCGCGCGATCGCGTTCGTGGAAAACGCGAAGATGCTGGCGACCGGCAACGTGAACCCGTCGCTCATCACCGCCGTGCTGTTGCGCGACCTAACGAGTACGCTGTCCGGCGGTGTCTCGTGACCGGACCCTCATGAGTGACCTGTCGCACCTCGACGCCGACGGACGGGCACGCATGGTCGATGTGTCGGCCAAGCCCGTGACCGCCCGGTGGGCGCGCGCCACCGGGTCCATCCGCATGCAACCGGCGACGCTCGCCGCGATTCGCGCGAACGAGCTCGCGAAGGGCGACGCGTTAGGCGTCGCACGCATTGCCGGCATCATGGCCGCGAAGCGCACCGCGGAACTGATTCCACTCTGCCATCCCCTCCCCCTCACCGACATCACCGTCGACATCACGGTCGACGAATCGCTCCCCGGACTCCGCGTCGACGCGACGGCAAAAACTGCCGCCCAAACGGGCGTCGAGATGGAAGCGATCGTCGCCGTGTCAGTGACTCTTGTCACCGTGTACGACATGGCCAAAGCGGTAGATAAGAGTATGGTGATCGGGGAGATTTCCCTGGCCGAGAAGGCTGGTGGTCGCTCCGGTCATTGGGTGAGAACGTAGCGGCACATGCGTTGCCCGCATCGCGGGAGCGGGCAGCGGCGGATACCCTCTGTACCGCCGTAACCTTGGTAACTCACACTACATGCGAAACCTTCGAGGGACGTACGTCCACCGTGGTGATCGCGAGCGTCGTCGCCGCAAGGTGCGCGCAGGGCTGCTGCTCACGGGCTTTGCGGCATCGGTAGGCTTCGTCGTTCACGACCCCGGGCCGACCGAGGCGAAAGCGGAAGCCCCGCGCTTCCCTGTCGTCATCGGGAGCGAGGCTGTGCGCCTCCGCGCCGAGTTGGAATCGGCGAAGGGCGAGCTCGATCTGGCGAACGCACAGTTGGATCGCTGGCACAAGATCTTCGGGTTTTCATCGACGTATCGCATCGGCGCAGACCTCGCGACGTCGATCTACGACATCTCGCTGGCGGAAGGGATCGAACCCGATCTCGCATTTCGCCTCGTTCGTCTCGAAAGCCAGTTCAACGAACGCGCGACCAGCCCGGTGGGAGCGGTTGGGCTGACGCAGCTGATGCTTCCGACCGCGCGGTATTTCAAGAAGGGCATCACGCGCGATGAGCTGTACGATCGCAATACGAACCTGCGGATCGGCTTCCGATATCTCCGCACGCTCATTCGCGAATACGAGGGCAACGTGCAGCTCGCCCTCCTCGTGTACAACCGCGGGCCGGTGGCGGTCGAGAACGCGCGCGAGCGCGGCATCGATCCGTCCAACGGGTACGAGCGGATCGTGATGAAGGGCTATAAGGGTACCGGCGTGGTCGACTGACGCCGGGTCAGTGAGTGTTGCGGCAAATGAGAAGCGCCCCGGGCAGTGCCCGGGGCGCTTCTCATTGTCCGTGTCAGGCCTGGCTACAGACGGCTCGCGGTCGCGCGCGCTTTCGTCGTGCTCTTGGCGGGCGTCTTGGACGCGCTGCTCTTGGCCTTCGTTTGCGCCTTCGCGGCGCCGGACTTCGACGCGCTCGGCTTCGTGGCACTCGGCTTCGTGGCACTCGGCTTGGCCGACGACTTCGACGCCGACGATCTTGACGATGCGATCCGCCGGGGCGGCGCCGCCTTCCGCGCCGGCGCACGCACGAGCAACTCCTGCCCGGGGTGAATGACCTGCTTCCTCAGTCCGTTCAGGCGTACGATCGCGGTCACGGACGTACCATACCGCCTCGCAATCCCGCCTAACGTCTCACCGCGCCGCACCACGTGCGTGCGCGAGCCGCCCCGGACCCGCGAGCCGTAGATCTCGATGGCGGGATCGGGCACGTCCAGCGCGGCCGAGACGACCGCCCGCGTTGGCACGAGCACGACCTGCCCGGGACGCAGCCGGCCACTCTTGAGCGCCGTCACTTTCGGGTTGTACCACTTGAGCTGGCGCGACGAGAGCCCGGACTTCGAGGCGATCGACGCGAGCGTCTGCCCTTTCTTGGCGTCGACGCGGGTGTACGCCGTCCGCACCGACGGATCGAGCGCAGCGAATGCCGAATCGAACCCGGCGGCGTGTCCCACCGGTACACGCGCGAGGAACCGCCCGCCAGGAGGCGTGACGCCGCGCAGCACCTGTGAATTCAGCTCGCGAATCGAGTCGAGAGTCGCACCGCTCGCCTTCGCGATCGCGACCAGCGGGGTCGAGGCCGGGACGTAGACCGAGTCATACGCCAGCGGCGGCACCGTGCGAAGCTTCATCCCGTATCGCTCGGGCTCTTTCGCGACCAACGCCGCCGCGATCAGCTGCGGCACGTAGTTCTTCGTCTCGCCACGGAGGTAGTTCTGCTCCGCTAGCGCGAAGAACGCATCGTCACCGCTCGCCGCGTCATCGTCGCCTAACCGCGAGAGGCCGCGAGCCACTCGCCCGGGACCGCCGTTGTACGCGGCAGCCGCAAGGTAGAGCGAACCGAACTGCTCGCGAAGCCAGCCGAGGAACTTCACCGCCGCGTCGGTGGAGCGAACGGGATCGCGTCGCTCATCCACCCACCAATCCACCCTGAGCCCCGTGCTCCGCGCCGTCGCCGTCATGAACTGCCATACGCCGACGGCAGCAGCGCGTGAATACGCGTGCTGGTCGAATCCGCTCTCTACGAGCGCGAGATAATACATGTCCTCGGGAATGTTCGCGGCCCGAAGCTTCTCACGAATCATCGGCTCGTAGCGTGAACCGCGCTCGAGCCGGGAGACGAAGCGGTCGCGCGCCGATCCGGTGAATGCGCGCACGTAATGCTCGACCCGCCGGTGGCCCTCGTACGACCGCACGTCAATGTCCCACGTCGGCTCGTCCGGTTCGCTCGCATCCGGCGGTGCACTGACGGCAGAATCACCGAACACCGCCACCACGTGCCGGGTGAGCAGCGAGTCGGGGATCGTGATGTCGACCTGGGGGATCGAATCGAGCCGCGCAAAGGTCGTGTCGGTGCTCGCCGACGGAGCCGCCGCGGGAGCGCGAGCGGGCTGCGCAGGGACGGGGTTCGCAGTGGGCTTCGCGCGGCCGCCGCAGGCAACCGTCGCTGCCGCACCGAGCGCGAGAACGAGCGCGCGTGCCTCAGCCTTCATGAATCGTCCCCCGTCAACGTGTGTCGCACTGCCGCGCGCACGAGCACGAAAGAGCGCCGCGGATTGGCCCTCGAAACTGACCGGCCAACGCCGTACTGGCCGGGTTTGCACCCCACTCCACCTGTCGAAGTTCCCGCCGTGCGGTGCGACACCGCGGGGGATCGGGACGAGCAGGCGGATAACTTACACATCAACCGCGACGCGGGAACCACTCCGGCCGGAGGCCGGGCGCCGCCGCCCGCGGTCCGCTACCTCGTCGCGATGAAGTTGCCGAGCACGCGGTTGGTCGCGTGCAGAACGGCGACGACCGCGCTGCGCAGCGGGTCATCTTCGGCCAGATGACAGCCCAGCAGCCGCTGTTGCGGCCCACCGCCATGCGTGGCCAGCACCGAAACGATCACGATGTTCGCGTCGAACGCGCGCATCGTCTTCACGCCCACGAGCTCGAAACGGAGCGAGCCATCGGAGAACATCTCGATGGCTCGCAACGCCGCATCCGCGGCGACGCGAAGATCACCCAACGTGCTCGTGACGCCCTCGGCTTTCCCGACGACGCGCTCGCCCTCCATCCACTCGAGCTCGACCTCCGAACGGCAGGTGCCGGACGGAGCACGGTGGAACACGAAGTTCGTGAACCGAAGCCGCTCGCGCTTCAACTGCGCCTGGTTGATCACGGACCCGCCTGGGCGCTCGCTCGACGACGACGGAGGAAGCATGCGGATTCGACGGCGCGGGTGAAAATTCGTGAGGTGAAGCGACGAGTGCTACTGTCTCAGGCAACACGAACGAGCAGGGTGGCAGGCAACGCGATACGCGCTCGTTCTCGCGACTTGCGCGCGACAAAACGTCCGATCGCCGCCGATGCGATTCGCGTCACATCGCGAGCGGCTGCCGCGCTCCGGCGCAGCCGTGTGCGACATCACCATTGGTCGAACGAGCGCCGACGCTGCTGCCTAACGAGGCTCTCACTCCGTCGCCGGGACCGTGAGCGGCAGGTCCACCGTGAACGAGCTCCCCTGCCCGATGGTGCTCCGCACGCTCACGTCGCCGCCGAGCAGACGTGCCAGCTGCCGCGCCACGCTCAGCCCGAGCCCCGTGCCCCCGGTCTTCCGCGTGATCCGTTGATCCACCTGCCAGAACGCGTCGAAGACGCGCTCCAGATGCTCGCCAGCGATACCGGGCCCCGTATCGGCCACCTCGAACACCACGCGATCCTCGTACGTACGCGCCGCGAGGCGAACGCTCCCCTCACTCGTGAACTTCACGGCGTTCGCGAGGAGGTTGATCATGATCTGACGAACCTTCTGCGGATCGCTCCGCATCGTTGCCCGTGAGTCGTGACCCGACAGCGTGAACGCCAGCCCCTTCTTCTCGGCGAGCGGGCGCACGATCGCCGCTGCCTGCTCGAGCAGGGCCGCGAGCCCGAACTCCTCGAGGTGCACCTGCTCGCGACCGGCCTCGATGCGCGCGAAGCTCAGGATGTCCTCGATGAGCATGAGCAGGTGCTCGCTGCTCGCCCGGACGCGCGCGAGGTGATCGCGCTGCGTCTCGTTGACGGGGCCAACCACCTCGTCGGCCAGGAGCTCCGTGTAGCCGACCACGGCGGTGAGCGGGGTGCGGAGCTCGTGGCTCATGATCGCGAGAAAGTCGCTCTTCGCCTGGTTCGCCGCTTCCGCCTCGCCGCGCGCGCGCCGCTCGCCCTCGTGCAGCTGCGCGTTGTCCACGGCCATCGCCACGCGGTGCGCGAGGTCCTCGATGAGCGCGCGATCACGCTCGTCGAACCTCCGGCGGGTGCCCGCGGTGGAGAGCGACATGACGCCTAACGTTCGGCCGCGCGCGCGAAGCGCGACGAACACGCACGATGTCGGGTTCAGCCGCCGCACGATCGCGACCGAGTCCGGGCGATCATCCACGACCAGCGGCAGGACGTCGTCCGTGATGTCGGGATAGAAGATCGTTTCGCCGGTCGCGAGCACCGTCAGCGCCGGGTGTCGCGTCTCCGACGTCAGCGGGTTCCGACGACGGTTCTCGTCGACGAGCCGAGTGATCTCGCCGGAATCGAACACCGTGGCGACACGCTCGAGCGCGTCGTTGCGCCCGACGAGGTCGATCACGCAGCTGCTGGCGAGCGCCGGGACGGCGAGCTCCGCGATGTTCGCGAGCGTCGTCTCGTAGTCGAGCGACGACGACAGGAGAACGCTCGCCTCGGCGAGGAACCGCAGCCGTTCATCGTGCCGGCGTCGGTCGTCGATGTCCCGGAACACGAGCGACAGCCCGTCGTCTGTCGGATACGCGCGGTACTCGATCCACCGGCCGATCGAGTTGCTGAACGTCTCGCCCGCGGCGTGTACGCGCGCGTCCATGGAATGACGCAGCGTGCGGGCGAACGGGGTGTCTTCGTGCCCCGGATGAACCTCCCACAGCACTCGGCCTACCACGTCCTCCGGAGCGCGCCCGATGAGCGTCGCCGCTACTCGATTGATGTAGCCGTATCGCCACTCCCGATCGAAGGTCACGAAGCCGTCGGCGATCGCTTCGAGGACAGCCGCCTGGCGTCGCTGGACTGCTGCGATCGCGTCCTTCGCGCGGAGCTCGGCGACGTAGAGCCGAGCGCGGTCGAGCGCGAGGGCACACTGGTGCGCGAGCGCCGCGAGCAGTGCGCGCTCGTCCGAGCCGAGAATCGCCCCTGGCGCGAAGTCGAACGCGACCGCACCGACGACCCGGTCATCGGCGATGAGCGGGAGCGCGGTCGTGAAGCCATGTCCGTCCGACGTGCCAACCATCGATTCAACGGCGCCACTCGGTCCGTGCGACACGAACACCGCCGCTCTCGCGCGCAGCGCTTCGGCGACGGGGACGTCCGAGTGAATCGGTATGCGGCGCAGCGTCTCGAGCGCAGCGTCATCGCGACCCGCGGCACACACGAGGTCGAGCACCGATCCCGCTTCGCTCGCGACGTATACGAGCGCCGCGTTCGCGCCCACCGCCTCCATCGCGTGCCCGACGACCACCTCACCTACCTGTGTCGGCGTTCGCGCGTAGGACAATGCGGCCGTGATCGTCTGGAGCCGAGCGAGTCGGCGCGCTGCCCGCTCTGCGGCGACGCGCGCGTCGCGCTCATCGGCGTAGAGACGAGCGTTGTCGATCGCAATGGCGGCGTGGTTCGCGAGGTTCTCCGCGAGCGCGAGATCGACCGCTTCGTAGCGGCGGCGCGACTCGGCCATCGCGAACGAGATCGCGCCGAACGTGCGACCCCGGGCGACGAGTGGTACGCAGATGGCCGAGTGGAGGCCGATACGGAGGAAGATCGCTTTTTCCTGGTCGGAGAGGTCGGCTCGCCGGATCAGCTCTTCGGTGACGACCGGGAAGAACGCGGACGTCCCGCTTCGGAGGACCTGAGGCAGGCCGTTCGGCGAATTCCAATCGCGGTCGACGACGGCGCCGACCCTTCGTGCCCACGCGGCCTTTGCCGCATCGCGGCCGGCGACAGCGACTCGACGGACGGCTGGCGGCCACCGCTCGGGGCGATCGGCATGAACGACGTCGACCACACACCAGTCAGCGAGCACGGGAACGGCCGCGTCGGCGACCTGCTGGAGGATGTTCTCGTAGTCGAGCGATTCTGCGAGGAGGCGGCTCGCCTTGGCGAGAAACTGCGCGCGTTCGCTCGTGCTCGTGAGCTCGCTTCGTTGCCTGTCGCCGCCGCCGAGCTCGTCGGGACCGACGAGGCTCGTACGTGGCGGCGTGGCGCGTTGCGCGCGCGGCCCTAGCGGCTGTGCTGCAGGGTGATCCGTGGGCACGACGAGGCGAGCGATGGGTGCAACGTAGAACCTTCAGCGTGACTGAGCGGTGAAAGATTCGCCGCTCACGCGATGCCGCAAGTATTCCGCGGTCTGCTCGTCAGGCAGCCTCGCGACGATGCCGCGAAGCCGCGCAGGCCGACGCTCGTGGCGATACCGCGTGAGTGGACGACGACACCCGCACGCGAGTCGTCACGGGCGGGCTCGTCCATTTGCGCGAGCGCCGTTACCGGCTAGACTGCGCGCGTGTCCCGGAATTCACTCGGCGCAGCGGCGGCTTCGGGCGAAGCGGTGGAGATCGACGTGGTCGTCGTCGGCGGCGGTCAGGCGGCGCTGGCGATCGCGTACTATCTGCGCCGAACCGCGCTGTCGTACGTCGTGCTCGACGCTGGCGAGGCGCCAGGTGGCGCCTGGCGACACACGTGGAGGTCGCTGCGTCTGTTCTCGCCGGCGCAGTGGAGCTCCCTGCCTGGCCACCTCATGCCCGGCGGCACGAGCTATTACCCGACGCGCGACGAGGCCCTCGCCTACCTCGAGGATTACGAGGCTCGTTACGCCGTCCCCGTCGTGCGACCGGCGCGTGTGACCGCAGTCGTGCGTGACGGCCACCGGTTGCGTGTCGAGTCGTCCGCCGGGAGCTGGCGCGCGCGAGCCGTGGTGAGCGCGACCGGCACGTGGTCGGCGCCTAACGTGCCCGATCTGTCGGGGGCGTCGGAGTTTCGCGGCCGGGTCATGCACTCGGCGCACTATCGCTCAGCCGCCGAGCTCGCGGGACGGCGGGTCATCGTCGTTGGCGGTGGAAACTCCGGCGCGCAGATCGTCGCCGATCTCCGCGAGCACGCGAACGTCACGTGGGCGACGCGGCGTGAGCCAACGTTTCTCCCTGACGAGATCGACGGCCGTTATCTGTTCGGCGAAGCGACCGCGCGCTACAACGCGCTCACGACGGGCAGGGGTACGGCGCCTCCGCGCACGCTCGGGGACATCGTGATGGTCGAGCCAGTGCGTCGCGCGCGGGACGCGGGCGTCCTTCGGGCGACGCCACTGTTCCTTGGGCTGACGCCGGGCGGCGTTCGTTGGCCTGACGGGGCGGAGACGCCGGTGGACACGATCGTGCTCGCGACTGGTTTTCGCCCGGACCTTCGGCATCTGGCTTCGCTGGATGTTCGATCGCCTAACGGGCGCGTCGCGGTCGCGGGAACGCGGTCTGTGCGCGAGCCGCGGCTGTGGCTGGTCGGGTATGGCGATTGGACGGGCTATGCATCGGCGACGCTCATCGGCGTCGGCCGCTCGGCGCGATCGACGGTAGACGAGATCGTCGCAGCACTGAGCGTGGATGGCTCGAACGCGGCGACAGGTTGAGGCATGATTTCTGAGACTGGTGGTCCTCCATCGAAACCCCGGATCGCATGTCGAGACGCTCACGATTCACCCCGGAACGTCCGTGAAGTCCTGTATGTCTGATCGAGGCTAGTGACTGTGGCAACGCCTATTCAGCAGGCCGGCGCCGTCGCCGTCCGCCAGGGAAAGACTCCGCGGTTTCTGCTCGTCACGTCGCGCCGGACGCCGACGCGGTGGATCTTCCCCAAGGGGCACATCGAGCCGGGCGAAACCGTGGTCGATGCGGCACTCCGCGAGCTCGAGGAAGAGGCGGGGGTCAGGGGAAAGCCTCTGCGGACACTCGATGCGATCCGTTTCCGATCGGGCGCCGACGAGGTGGAGATTCGGTACGTCCTCGTGGCGGCGACGAACGACGGCGAGGAGCGAGAGGGACGCCGACTCAAGTGGCTCAAGCTCGACGACGCGCTCGACGCGTTGTCGCACGACGAGTCACGCGCGTTGCTCAGGAAGGCGGCGCGGCACGTGGAGTGACAGTGCCGCGCGGATGCAGAAGGATGGTGCATGACCCGGCTGGGGCTCGAACCTGCTATGGTACCACCTTGCCATCGATCTGCCCGGCGGGTTGAGAAAACCACCGAGCATACCATGCAAGACTTCTATCGATCACGTCGACGACGTGCTTGGTTTCGCGCACGCCGTGTCCCTCGCGCGGATAGCGCACCATGACCGTCGGCACTCCGACGTCCTTGAGCGCAATGAAGTACTGCTCTGCCTCGGCGATCGGCACGTCGTTGTCGTTCTCGCCGTGGATGAACATCACCGGGGTCTTCACGCGGTTCACGTAGCGCAACGGGCTCCGGGCCCATAGTGTGTCCATCAGATCTTTCTCGTGCGGATATCTGCCGAACTCCACGGCGAGATAGTCGTGGTAGTACGCCATGTAGTTGAAGCTCACGAGATTCGCGATGCCGGCGGCGGGCACCGCTGCCTTGAAGCGCGGAGTCCGCGTGATGAGCCAGTTGGTGAGCTGGCCACCGTAGCTGCCGCCCTCGACGCCAAGGCGCGTTGAATCGACCCACGGATATTTGGCGATCACCGCGTCGAGTCCTGACAACACATCCTCGGCTTCCTTGCCGTTCTGATCGCCAAAAATCGCGTCGGCGAACGCTTGGCCGTAGCCGGTCGAACCGCGGTAGTTCACCATCAGTGTGGCGATGCCGTGCGTCGCGTAAATCTGCGCCTTGTCGTTGAACGCGGGGCCCTGCGCGCCATGCGGTCCGCCGTGAATCTGAACAACCAGCGGATACTTCTGATTCGGCCGGCGATCGAGCGGCATCGTTACGTACGCTTCGATCGGCAATCCGTCCTTCGCCTTGAACGTCACCGCTTCAACCGGCGCTATTCGCCGCTGTGTGAGGAGCGCCTCGTTGGGTCGGACGAGGTCGCGTGTCGAGCCGTCCGTCCTTCGCTCGCGCAGTATCGCTGCCTCCGTTGGCGAGGTGAAACCGTACATCACGCCGCCACTCGGCGTGAGCGCCCACGATTCGACGGAGCCTTGTTCTCCGATCACGACCGTCGGTTTGCTTCCGTCGATTGGAACACGGTATAGGTGCGAGCTGCCGCGAACCTGGACGACGGTGTAGATCGATTTGCCATCGGGCGCCCAGCGTGGCGCGCGCTGGCGATTGTCGATTGCGTGGCCCAGCTCGCGGCGGTTCGAGCCGTCGGCATTCATGATCCAGACGTGCGTGTCTTCCATCGTCGTTTCGGACGACGTCAGCTCGCGCTTCGTGCCGAGGTACGCGATCGTGCGCCCGTCGGGAGACCAGACCGGCTGGTATTCGGCGTTACGAGTTTTGGTAAGTTGGCGAATCGCACCTGACGTGACATCGACAGCGAACACGTCGTAGTTGAAGACGCGGTCTGGATCGGCGTCGTGGTTGGAGATGAAGAGCAGCTCCTGGCCGTTTGGCGACCAGTGGATGCTGTGCTCGTAGTAGTTGCCTGACGTGAGTTGCCTGACTTGCCGCGTGGCGAGATCGGCGACGAAGATGTGGAGCCGCCGGTTGTCGTTGAAGCGCGTCAGCCCTTCGCTCGCCGTCGGCTTGTACGAGTAGCGAGTGATGACCATCGGGTCGCCGTTCGCATCCTCCTCGGGGCCTGGCGTGCTCGAGATGAACCCGAGGCGCTTCCCGTCTGGCGACCAGGCCACGCGTTCTCCCATCGAGGGCAACACGTGGTTCGTCCCAGTGACCGACGCGATGAAGCGAATCCCGCTCCCGTCGGCGTGCGAGATCGCCACGCCGGTGCTGTCGCCGACGCGGCCGAAGAACGCAACCCATTGACCATCGGGTGACCACCGCGGCCCCGAGGCGCGCGTCGCATCGTTTCCGAGACGCGCTTCCTGGCCTGTTGCGAGATCTCTAATCCACGCTTCTGACGACGGCCGCCCTGGGCCATCGCGCCGAGTGACGGCGTATGCCACCCGCTTTCCATCGGGTGAAAGCTGCACGTCGCCGAGCGATCGGAGCTTGTAGAGATCGGCGCTCGTGAGGCCGGCGATCGGCTGCTGGCCGGCGAGTGGCGACGGCACCGTCACGAACGCGACGGCAAAGCCGACCAGCAAGCCGGACGAAATGATGCGTCTCATGTTGGACCTCGTCGCAACGAACGTCTGGAGTTACTGCCCGGGGGGATTACCGCGACGGGTGCGTGGTGTCGGAGCCCAGACGGCCGTATCGGCGGCGCTGGCCGGGCCAATCTTGCCCTCGGCGGACTCGAGTAACGCGGTCGGATCGTAGACTCGTCCGGCCTTGATGACGA
>Ga0075430_100001652_pt1 | contig 18197 bp, 12 predicted proteins | sample RhiMetdeltSRZDD4_FD_75294 | JGI IMG/M metagenome (GOLD analysis project Ga0075430, IMG submission 75294) | Populus rhizosphere microbial communities from Tennessee, USA - Rhizosphere MetaG P. deltoides SRZDD4 | ecosystem: Host-associated > Plants > Roots > Rhizosphere > Soil | place: USA... | reverse complement strand
GGAAGCGCGCGAGCTCGGCGCGCAGCTCGGCATGCGCGAACGCGCGGGCGTCCGGCGCCGGCACGCGCGCGTTAGGCGCGGCGACGATCAGCAGGTCGGCGCTGCCCGCGAGCCAGAACTCGTAATCGGCGAAATTCGCGTCCAGCGCGGCGACGATGGTGGCGAGCAGCGCCGGCGTAATCTCGTACAGTTGCACCCATTGCACGAGCAGCCCGCCGTCGTTGAGATGGCGCCGCACGTCGCGGTAGAACTCGGCGGAAAACAGGCTCGCCACGCCGCTGACCCAGGGGTTGGAGGGCTCCGACACGATGACGTCGTAGCGCTCGCGCCGCACCGAGAAGAAGGTCTTCGCGTCCTCGTAATGGATGCGGCTGCGCGGATCGTCGTACGCGCGCCAGTTGACGCGGTGGAAGGCCGACACCGCCTGCACCATGGCGGGCTCGATCTCGATCGTGTCCAGGCGCTCGATGCGCGGCGAGGCGAGCAGCACATGGCTCGTCATGCCGGTGCCGAAGCCGATGTTCGCCACGCGCCGCGCCTCGGGCGCGAGCACCAGCGGCACCGCGCCGAGCAGCGTCATCGTGATCTCGTCGGGCGCCGGCTGGTCGCGCTCGAGACGCAAGGCACCATCGGGCTTGCCGTTGGTGCGCACCGAGAAGGTGCCGCGCGATTCCGTGATGCTGATGGTGGCGGTCTTGCCGTGCAACTGTCGATGCAGCGTGTGGTGCTCGGGCAGCAGCCCGCCGGCCCGGTAAACGCCGGAAGCCATCCGGCGCGCGTCGAGCGGCACGAGAAGCGCGGCGCCGAGGGCGATCATCGAGACGAGCGCAGCCGCGACCGGCAGGCCGGCGCGCCGGCCGCCGGTACTATCCGGCGCGCGCAGCAGCGCCACGCCAAGCGCGAGATCGATCGCCGCGCCGGCGACGATCAGGCCCTCCAGTCCAAGGAGCGTGAAGCCGACATGGACCGCGACGAGCACGCCGACGATCGCGCCGGCGGTATTCGCGGCATAGACCTGGCCGATCACGCGCTCGCCCGCGCCGCGCCGCAGGAGCGACGTGGTGATGAGGGGCAGCGTCATGCCCGCGCAGAACGCCGCCGGGAACATGATCGCGAGGCAAAGCGCGTGGCTCACGGCGTTGAACACCCAATATCCGGCCTCGGTGCGCGCGAGCGCGTCGAGCGCGCCTTCCATAGCGCGGAAGGTCGAGCCGTAGATCGGAATCGTGGCGAGCGCGGCGACGCCCATGGCGAGCTGCACCCAGGCGAGCAGGCGGACCGTGTCGCCCGCGGCATCGATGCGGCGCCGCACCCAGAGGCCGCCGAAGGCGATGCCCAGGATGAACGCCGAGAGCATGAGCTCGAAGGCATGGGTCGAGCTGCCCAGCACCAGCGCGAGCATGCGGATCCAGCCGATCTCGTACATGAAGGACGACATGCCGGTGAGCGCTGCCACCACGAGCAGCAGCCGCAAGCCGGCGGCCGGCTGCCCGGCAGCGCTCGCCAGCACCGGTTGCGCCCGCTGCGGCCCTTTTCTTCCCGGAAGCAGCACCACCGCGGCCGCCACCAGGAGGTTCACGGTGCCCGCGGCGACCAGGGTGCCGGGCAGGCCGACCGCGCCGAGGAAGTAGAACCCGCTCGCCAGCACGCCGAGCGCGGCGCCCAGGCTGTTGGTGAAGTACAGCATCGCCACGACGTAGCCCGGGCGCGCCGGGCCGAGGCGCAGCACGCCGCCGGTCATCAGCGGGAACGTCATGCCGAGCAACACGGACTGCGGCAGCACGAGCGCGGCGGCGAGCGCCCACTTGAAGGCGTGCGCGGCGGTGGGCGAGCCGAGCGCCGGGATCACCTGCTCGAACGCGGCGCCGGTCGCCGCGACGAACACCGGGTGAAAGCCGATCGCCGCGATGCCGACGGCCGCCTCGATCAGCGCGTACGCGAGCAGCAGGTCGCGCAGCCGCGCCGAGAGGCGGCTCGCCGCCCAGGCGCCGAGCGCCATGCCGCCCATGAAGATGCCGAGCACCAGCGCCTGCGCGTAGGCCGCGTGGCCGAGGAAGAGCTTGAGGTAGTGCGTCCAGACCGACTCGTAGATCAGCCCGGCGAAGCCCGAGGCGGTGAAGATGAGGAGCGCGAGCGGGAGAAACGCCCGCCGGCGCACTGCGGCGTCAGTGCCGCTCAGGGCCGGAAGCCCGGGATCTTCGACTCGTCGACCGCATCGATCTGCTCCGGGTCGAGGAACATCTCGGCGTAGCGCCGGTAGACCTTGTGGCGCACGAAGACGTCGAACAGGTCCGGATCGATGTGGTGGTTGAGCTTCATGCGTCCCAGGATCTCGAGCGATTCCGACAGCGTCTTGCCTTTCTTGTAGGGCCGGTCGCGCGCGGTGAGCGCCTCGAAGATGTCGGCGATGCCCATGCAGCGCGCCTGGACCGACATCTGCTCGCGCCTCAGCCCCCGCGGGTAGCCCTTGCCGTCCATGCGCTCGTGATGGCCGCCGGCGTACTCGGGCACGTTGGTCAAATGCTTGGGCCAGGGCAGCGCCTCGAGCATCTTGATCGTGGCGACGATGTGGTGGTTGATGACTTTGCGCTCGTCGTCGGTCAGCGTGCCGGCGCGGATCGTCAGGTTCTTCACCTCGTCGTCGGTGAGGAAGTTGGCCTCGCGGCCCGAGGCGTCGCGCCAGCGGTAGGCGGCGATGCGCCGCACGCGCTCGATGTCCTCGTCCTTCATGCGCTCGCCACCGATGTTGCAGGCGCGCAGAAAGGCGCGGTCGTCGTCGAGCTGCCGCAAACGTTGCTGCAGTTCATTCGGCGCCATGCCACCGCGCAGGCCTTCGATCTCCAAATCCCGCTTCAACACCTCGAAGCGCGTGTCGACCAGGCTGATGCGGTCGTAGATGGTCTCGAGCTTGGTCGCCTTGTCCACTACGTGCACCGGGGTGGTGACCTTGCCGCAGTCGTGCAGCAGGCCCGCGATCTTCAGCTCGTAGCGGTCCTTCTCCGTCATGCGAAAGTCCGAGAGCGGACCCTCGCGCGTCTCGTTCACCGCCTCGGCCAGCATCATGGTGAGCTGCGGCACACGCTCGCAGTGGCCGCCGGTATAGGGCGATTTCTCGTCGATCGCCGAGTTGATCAGGTTGATGAACGACTCGAACAGCTGCTCGAGCTGCATGATCAGCATGCGGTTGGTGAGCGCGATCGCCGCCTGCGAGGCGAGCGACTCGGCGAGGCGCTGGTCCGAGGCCGAGAATGCTACGATCTCGCCGCTTCGGCCTTGCGCGTTGATCAGCTGCAGCACGCCGATGGTCTCGTGCTCGTGGTTGCGCATCGGCACGGTAAGGAACGACCTCGAGCGGTAGCCGGTCTTCGCGTCGAAGGCGCGCGTGCCGGAGAAGTCGAAGCCGTCGGCGGTGTAGGCGTCGGCAATGTTGACCGTCTTGCCGGTGAGCGCGGCATGCGCCGCGACCATGCTGTGGTTCGGCCTTCCGTCCTTGTAGAGCTGGATCGGGTAGAACGGCACCGGGTTGCCGCTCGTGCCGCCGAGGTAGTACTTGAGCGAGCTGGTGCGCACGATCTCGAAGCGCAGCGTCTTGTCCTCGGTCACGCGGTAGAGCGTGCCGCCGTCGGCGCCGGTGATCGACTTCGCCGCGGCGAGGATCAGCTCGAGCAGGCGGTCGATGTCGCGCTCGGCCGAGAGCGAGGCGCCGATCAGGTTGAGCTGCTCGAGGCGCTCGCCGAGGTCTTCCTCCCGGCCTACCCCGGTGCCGAGACGCAGCCCTTGCGTGGTATCGACAAAATTCACGTCACTTGACGCAGACGGCGCGCACTTCCTTGATGTGCGTCACGCCGGCAAGGCACTTCTCCATGCCGTCCTGCTTGAGCGTGCGCATGCCCTCCTCCAGGCAGATGGCGAGCACCTCGGCGACGCGCGCGTGCTCCTGGATCGCCTTCTTCAGGCGGTCGCTCGCGACCAGCAGCTCGTGCAGGCCGCAGCGTCCCTTGAAGCCCGAGCCGCCGCACTTGTCGCAGCCCACCGGCTTGTAGAAGTTGAGCTGGCCCTTCTCGTTGCCGTAGGACTTGACCCAGTCCTTGTACACCGCCTCCATGGAGCCCTTGGGATCGGCCTTGAAGCGGGAGGTCGCCATCAGCTCCTCGCAGTACTCGCGCAGGAACGCGGTGAGCTCGGCGGAGTCCGGCGTGTAGGCCTGCTTGCAGCTGCACATGCGCTTTGCCAGGCGCTGCGCGAGGATGCCGAGCAACGCGTCGGAGAAGTTGAACGGATCCATGCCCATGTCGAGCAGGCGCGTGATCGATTCGGGCGCGGAGTTGGTGTGCAGCGTGGCGAACACCAGGTGGCCGGTCAGCGAGGCTTCGATGCCGGTGCCGGTGGTCTCCTTGTCGCGCATCTCGCCGACCATGATGATGTCCGGGTCGGCGCGCAGGAAGGCCTTCATCACCGTGGCGAAGTCGAGGCCCGCCTTGCGGTTCACCTGCACCTGGCGCAGGCCTTTCTGCGTGATTTCGACCGGGTCCTCCGCGGTCCAGATCTTGGTGTCGGGGGTGTTCAGGAACTTGAGCACCGAATGCAGCGTGGTGGTCTTGCCCGAGCCGGTTGGCCCGCAGCAGAAGAAGAGCCCGTAGGGCTTCGAGACGACGCTCTTCAGCTGCTCGAGGTTGCGCGCGGTGAAGCCCATCTTTTCGAGCGGGATCGGCTCGCCGGCGGCGAGGATCCGCATCACGATGTCCTCGACGCCGCCCGCGGTCGGGATGGTCGCCACGCGCAGCTCGATGTCGAGCGGGCCGAACTTCTTGAACTTGATCTTGCCGTCCTGCGGCTTCCTCTTCTCCGAGATGTCGAGGTCGCACATGATCTTGATGCGCGCCACGATCGCCGCGCGATAGCTCGCCGGCACCTCGATGTAGGGCCCGAGCGAGCCGTCCTTGCGCAGGCGGATCTCGGTCTTCGCCTTGCCCGGATAGGGCTCGATGTGGATGTCGGAGGCGCCCTGGTTGTACGCGTCGACCACCACCTTGTTGACCAGCTTCACCAGCTCGTTGTCGGCCGCGGCCGAGGCCTCGTCGGCCGCCCCCGCGTCCAGCACGTCGGCGGGATCGTCGCCCATCGCGCCGAGCAGGTCCTCGACGTTGCCCAGGTCAGCGCCGCTCGCGGTGTCGGCGCCGTAGAATTGGTTCACCGTCTCCTTGAAGTCTTTCTGCGTGCCGACCTTGTAGAGAATGCGCGCCTTCGGGAACACGTTGGAGGCGATGCGCGAGGAGCGGATGCGCTCGGGGTCGAGGCACAGCACCACCAGCCCGTCCTTGCTCTCGTCGATCGGCACCCATTGGTTCGCCTCGACGTACTCGCGCTTCAGGTTCTTCAGCAGCTCGCCGGGCTTGACGCGGTCGGACTTGAACGGCTCGTAGGGCACGCTGAAGAACTTGGAGAGCGCGGCGCCGATCGCGGGAATCTTGACCTGGAACTCGTCGGTGAGGACCTGCTCGATGTCGATCGCCTTCTTGCGCGCCTGGCGCGCGGCGAGCTCGAACTCCCCCGCCGAGAGCACCGCGTCGGCGATCAGGTAGTCGTACTTGGTCTTGGCGACGGTTGGCTTCTGGCGCTGCTTGAAGGCGATCGCGAGGGTCTGGGCGAGCTCGCCCACCCCTTCTTCGGCGAGCGCGCCGAACGGCGAGCCGGCCTTGTTGTTGATGATCTGGATCACGCCGATCAGCTCGTTGGAGCCCGCTTCCAGGATCGGCGCGACCAGCATCTGCTTGGTGCGGTAGCCGGTGCGCTTGTCCACCTCCTGCAGGAAGCGCAGGTTTGAGTTGAGCGCGCGCAGCTCGTTCTCGTCGTACACGTCCTTGATGTTGGCGGTCTTCTTCGCGAGCGCGACGTAGCCGGCGATCGAGTGCTCGGCGATCGGCAGCTTCAGGTCCTTGAAGGAATTGAGGCCCGTCTTGACCTTGCTGACGATCGATTGCTTGTCCTCGCCCATCGAGTAGATGGTGAGGCGGTCGGCGTTGAACAGCTGGCAGACGTCCGCGCTTACCTCCAACATGATCTCGTCGATGTTGCTGGTGGCGTGGATCTTGTTCGTCACCGCCTGCAGCTGCTTCTGGAACGCTAGGCGCGCGCCAACGTCGCTCTGCGCCGGCGAATGCTGGCTCAGGACTGCGCTCATTTCGGACCCTCCCTGCGGCTACGACTTATTGCTATACCTGACATAGTAAGCCTAGACACCATGATTTTCAACGAAATTCCGGTCTTTGTACCGCTTTTAACCCGCCTTCCAGCAGCCACACTTTGAACCCCCGCTGCGCGAAGAGAAATGCTGCCGCCGCGCTGCGCCGCCCGCTCTGGCAATAGGCGACGTATTCCTTGGTGCGATCGAGCACCGCGAACATGTTGCGCACCTCCGCGAGCGGCACATTGATCGCGCCCGGCAGCTTGTCGTACTGGTATTCCGAGGGGTAGCGCACGTCGAGCCAGAGCGCGCCGCGGCGGATCCTTTCCGACGCCTGGTCGAAAGCGAGGCGGCGCAGCAGCGGCTCGCGCAGCAGCTCGTTGAAATGCGCGCGGCTCAGGCGCAGCACCTGGGCCTCGGTGAGCGCGGTGACGGTGGCGTTGCGCTTCGCTTCCGAGACCAGCGCTTCCTCCCCGAACGGGTCGCCCGCTTTGAGCTCGGCCAACACCACCGCCGCGCCGCCCACCAACCGCTCCACCTGGAAGCGGCCCGACTCGATCACGTAGTAGTAGTCGCCGTCGTCGCCCTCGCGGATCAGGATGTCGCCGCGCGCCGTCTTGACGCGCTCGAAGCGCCGCAGGAGCTCGTCGATGCGTGCCGCCGGCAGTTGCGAGAACGCGCCGGCGCGCAGGCCGCCGAGCGAGAACGCACGGCTCGAGCGCCGCACCGCGCTGGTTTCGGGATCGGCGCCGGCCAGCTGGTCCCAGGTCGCGAGGAGGTCGAGCGCGTCGTCGTCGATCACCAGCAAGCCAACATCGGTGATGGCGCGGGCGCGCGCGACGCGCTCCTTGCGCCGGTTGATCGCATGGCGCGTCTCGTCGCTGCCGCCGACCACGACCAGCGTGCCGCCGCCCTGGAAGTTGAGCAGCACCTCGCCGCCGATCAAGAACACCGACTGTCCCGGCGCGCGCCCGGCGAGCGGGTCGGCGCCGCGCTCCGCGCGCTCGAGCACGGTCGCCTCGGCCAGCTCGGCGAGGCGCTCCGGCGAGAGTCCCGCGAGGGGTGCGAGCCTGGCGAGCTGGTCCGGGGCAGCCTTCAGAATTCGAGCACGAGGTTGTTCTGCAGCATGCGCGGCCGGAAGCTGCCCGCGGATTCCTCGATCTCGAGCATGGTGGGCTCGATCTCGCCCGGCTTGAGGTGGGTGATGTAGATCTCGGGGTTGCGCTCGAGCTTGGCGAGCTCCTCGGCGAGCGTCGCCGGGCACAGGTGGCGCGAGATCTCGGCGAGCTGGCGCTCCTTGTTGGAAAATGCGGTCTCGATGATCAGGAACTTGAGGTTGGCGATCCGGTTCACGATGCGCCAGAGCGCGTCGTTCGGCCCGGTGTCGCCGGTGAACACCAGGCTCGCCGCGCCGCTGTCGAGGTGATAGCCGACGGCGGGCACCGTATGGCGCGCCGGAATGGGCGTGATGTTGCGCCCGGACAGCGTCACGGTGGCGCCGACCTCGATCTCCTGGTAGCGCATGAACGGCGCCTCCGCGGTCGGGATCTCGGTGAAGTCGGGCCAGATCGCCCAGTTGAAGAGGTGGTTCTTCAGGATCTCGATCGTCGCGCGCGTGGTGTACACGGTCAGCGGCTTCGAGCGCATCCCGCCCACGGTGTCGACCAGGAACGGGATCGAGGTGACGTGGTCGAGGTGCGAGTGGGTGACGAAGATGTGATCGATCTGCGAGAGCTCGGCGAGCGTCAGGTCGCCGACCCCGGTGCCGGCGTCGATCAGGATGTCGCTGTCGAGGAGAAACGAGGTGGTGCGCAGGTGGCGCCCGCCGATCCCGCCAGAGCAGCCGAGGACGCGCAGGCGCATGACGTCACTTCTCGTCGAAGACGGTCACGCCGTCCCAGTCGTCGGACGGCGGCTGGCGGCGGCGCTGCTCGAGCCGCTCGGCGTAAAGCGTATAGAGGCCGTGGCCGGGCCGCATGCGATGCAGCTCGCGCAGCATCATCTCGGCTCCCTCCCAGCGGCGCGCGCGGTAGTCGGACAGTGCCTGCTCCCACAGGCGCAGCTCCACTTCGTCCCCGGCACCTTGCAGAGGCTCATAGATGGTAACGGCCTCGTCTTTCCCCTTGACCCGGATGCGGTCGATTTCCCTGAATACCACATCTTGGACTTGGCTGCGCGTAGCCTCGCCCGCCAGGATGCCCACACCGTAGGTTTTTGTCCGGCCTTCCAGCCGCGAGGCCACGTTGACCGCGTCGCCCATGGCGGTATACGCGCGCCGCACGCGCGAGCCCATGTCCCCGACACGCACGGTGCCCGAGTTCAGGCCGACGCCGATCTCCAGGCGGGGCCAGCCGCGCGCAGCGAGCCGCACGTTGAGCGCGGCGCACTGGCGCTGCATCTCGAGCGCGGCGCGCACCGCGTTGCGCGCGTGCTGCGGATCGGCGATCGGCGCGCCCCAGAACGCCATGATCGCGTCGCCGATGTACTTGTCGAGCGTGCCGCGGTGGCGGTCGCGGATGATGCCGCTCATCTCCGTCAGATATTCGTTGATGTACTCGCGCAGCTCCTCGGGACTCAGGGCCTCGGAGATGCCGGTGAAGCCGCGCACATCGGAAAAGAGGATGGTGAGCTCCGCGTCCCTTGGCTTGTCGTATTCCTGCGGATTGAGCTCCATCTTCTCGACGATTTCCGGCGGAACGTACTCGCGGAAGCGCCCGGCGAGCCGGCGCTTCGCGCGCGATTCGACGAAGTAGCCGTAGGCCATGTTCATCGTGTAGATCGCGGCCGCCACCAGCAGCGACGTGGCTATCGGCAGCACGAGCCCGCCGTGCCAGACGGCGATGTTCAGGCCCACCATCAGCCCGATGCCGAGCGCGGTGGCGATGGTGGCCCACAGCGCGGACAACCTCGGAATCAGGATCGAGAGCGCGAGCCCGCCCACGAGCAGGAAGAAGATTTCCGCGCCGGCCGTATACCAGGGCCGGTGCTTGATCTCGTTGTCGAGCATGCCGACGATCAGATTGGCGTGGATCTCGACCCCGGGGTACGAGGCGTCGACCGGCGTCGCGCGCAGGTCCTGCAGCGCCGGCGCGGTGGTGCCGACCAGCGCGATCTTGCCCTTGAGGTCCTGCGGCTCGACGCGGTCGCGCAGGATGTCGGCGAGCGGAACGTAGCGAAAGCTGCCTTTCTTGCCGCGGTAGGGAATGAGCGCCGAGGCACCCTCGTCGACCGGAATCTTGACGCCGCCGACGTCCAGCCATTCCAGGGCGTCGGGTCGGTCCTCGGGGAAGCCCGGTCGCACCTGCGGCAGCTCGCCCGTGCCCTGTGCGAGCAGGGCGCGCACCATGGCGAGCGATAGCGCCTCGTAATACTCGCCGTCGAACTCGGCGAGCAGCGGCACGCGGCGCGAGATACCGTCGAAATCGGGCGCCGGGTTGAAGTGCCCCGCGCCGGCGGCGCTCTTCAAATAGACGGGCAGATTGCCGGTATAGCCGGCCCACTGCGGAAAGAGCACGTTGACGCCCGCGAAGGTCCCGCGCGGCAGCACCGGCGGCGGCAGCGCGTTGGCGCGCACGGCGCGCTCCTCGCTGTTGAAGTAGTAGCCGAGCACCACTGGCCGGCCCTTCAAGCTCGAGGCGAAGCGCGCCTCGAAATCCAGCGTGGGACGCAGGCGGGAGTACCTCTTCTGAAAGTCCGCATTCCCTTTGAGCTCGCTGCGCGCCAAAGCGTCGAGTACTTCGATGCCCGAACTCGTATCCTGCTCGGCCCAGACCACGTCGAAGCCGACCAGGGCGACGCCGTAGCGCTCGAAGAGCTTGTCGGTGAGCTCGGCCATGATGCGGCGGCTCCAGGGCCAGCGGCCGATCTCGCCGAGGCTGCGCTCGTCGATGTCGAGGATGACGATGCGCTCGTCGCGCCCGTCCCCCATGCCCATGCGCACGCGCGAGTCGTAGAGGATGTTCTCGAGCTGGGTGACGAACGGCAGCCCGCGGTCCGCAGTGGGATACCACTGCAGAACGTGACCGATCAGGAGAAGCGTGATCGCGAGGCCGAGCGCGATCCTCAGAAGCTAGGCCTTGAGGAAAAACTCCATCTTGACGCCGGCGAGCTCGATGACGTCATGGTCCTTCAGGGAGTGCGGCGCGGCGCCGATCGCCTGGCCGTTGACCGTCGGCCGGCTCTGGCCCTCGACGTGCGTAATGAAGTAGCCCTGCGGGCGCCGCGTGAGCACCGCGACCTGCACGCCGGGCTTGCCGAGCGTGGTGAGCGGCTTGGTCAGCTCGAGCTCCTTGCCGGCGTTGGCGCCCGAGAGCAATTGGATCGCGCCGAGCGGTTGGCCGCCGGGCCGGGCCGGGGCCGCGGGCGGTATCGAGGGCGACTTGGCGGGCGCGGCGGCGGGCGCTGCCGATGCCGGCGCGGGCGCCGGCGCCGACGGCTTGATCGCCTCCTTGTCTGCGATGCCCGCCGCGGTGGCGGTGGCGGCCGCCTGCTGCACTGCCGCCGCGCGCTGTGCGACCGCGGCGGCCGCGCCGCCGCCGGCAGCCTTCGCGTGGTCGGCCGCGGCTTTCATCTGCGCCGGGCGCAGCACCATGGTCTTCTCGAAATCGGCCTTTTCCCCGGCGGCCGGCGCCGCGTCGCCGATGAACTTGAGCTTGTACTTGCCGAGCTCGACGACGTCGTTGTTCTGCAGGAAGTGCTTCTTGACCGGGTTGCCGTTCACCACGGTGCCGTTGGTGCTGCCGAGGTCCTCGAGGAACGAGTCATTGAGAATCGTGACGATCACCGCGTGCTCGCCGCTCACCGCGAGGTTGTCGATCTGGATGTCGTTGTGCGGCTTGCGGCCGATGGTGGTGCGCTCCTTGGTCAAGGGAATTTCCTTGAGCACCAGGCCATCCATGCTGAGTATCAGTTTCGCCATAGCGGGTCCGCGGGGTTATTTTAGCCAGCCGAACACCTTGGCCATGACGCCGCGGGGGCCGGGGTATTCCCGTAGGACGCGAACCAGTATAACCGAAACGTTATCCCGCCCCCCGTTGTCGTTGGCCATCTGCACGAGCTGCTGCGCGGCGAGCTTGAGATTGCCGCCGAGGGTTTGCAGCGTCATGCCGATGTCCTCGTCCTCGACCATGTCGCACAAACCGTCGGAGCAGAGCAGGTAGACGTCGCCCGACCTGGTGGAGTACTCGTGGATCTCGGGCTCGACCGTGGGATCGATGCCGAGCGCCTTGGTCACGAGGTTCTTGTGCTGCGCCCTCTTCGCCTGCTCGGGCGTGATGATGCCGGAGTCGATCTGCTCCTGCAGCAGCGAATGGTCGCGCGTCACCTGCGTGAACTTGCCGTCGCGCAGCAGGTAGAGCCGCGAGTCGCCGAGGTGCGCGACCAGCATGCGATTGTCGTAGTACAGGCACACCACCAGCGTGGTGCCCATGCCGGCGTACTGCGGCTGGCTTTGCGCCGCCTGATAGATCGAGCTGTTCGCCTTCAGCACCTGCTCGCGCACCAGGCGCGCCGCGATTTCCTCGCTCGTGCGCGTGTCGACGTCGTAGGGCTTCGCGTTCTGCAGGATCTGGCGCATCTCGGTGACGATCACCGTGGTCGCCATACCGCTCGCCACCTCGCCGGCGTTGTAGCCGCCCATGCCGTCGGCGAGCACCACCAAGCCGTTCGCGTGATCGGCGGCGATCGAATCCTCGTTGTGCGAGCGAACCATGCCCGGGTCGGTGCACGTCGCGATCTCCAGGCTCTGGCTGAGATCCATTCCCGCTAGCCCTGCCTGGTTGTCTGCAAAACGAACTCCAAGAACCCCCTCCCCGCTTATCCCCGGGGCGCATTGTTGCAGCCCAATGCTAGGCAAGTCAACGATTTAGCTGAGGATTTGCCCCGCCTTGATCGCGCCTCCGGCAAGCAATTCAGCCGCCGCGACTTTCTTGCCGTCGCCGAGCTTCGCGCGCAGCACCTCGATGCGCCCGCCCTGCGCCGTGACCTGGAAGGACTTGTCGCCCACCTCGACCACCTCGCCGATCTTGCCCTTGACCGCGCCGAAGGTGCGCACCGGGTGCTTGCGCGCGTCGAATACTTGCAATTCTTTTCCTTCGAGGGTGCACCAGGCGCCCGGCGCGGGATTGCAGCCGCGGATCAGGTTGTAGGTGAAGTCGACATGGCTCGCCCAGTTGATGCGCGCCTCGGCCTTGCGGCACCAGCCTTCGTAGCTGGCCTTCGACTCGTCCTGCACCACCTCCTGCTGGTTGTTCTTGACCACCAGATCCGCCGCTTCGAGCATCGCCTGCACCCCCATCGGGAACAGGCGGTCGAAATACACCGTGGCGAGCGTGTCGTCGGGTCCGATCGCGGTCTCCTTCTGCAGCACCACCGGCCCCTCGTCGAGCCCGTCGGTCGGCCGGAAGATGGTGAGCCCGGTCTTGGCGTCGCCGCGGATGATCGGCCAGTTGATCGACGAGGGCCCGCGGTATTTCGGCAGCAGCGACGGGTGGTACTGGATCGTGCCGCGCTTCGGAATGCTGACGAAGTCCTGCGGTGCGAACTGCAGCACGAACGCCATGATCCCGAGCTCGACGTTCAGCGCGCGCAGCGCCGATTTCGCTTCGTCGCTCTTCAGGGACGGGAACTGAAAGACCTTGACGCCCTTCTCCTGCGCCGCGACCTTGAGCGCATCGGGGCGCGCGCCGGGCTTCTCCGGCGCGCAGAACACGCCGGCGACCTCGTCCTTGCGCGCGAGGAACGCCTCGAGCACGGCCTTGCCGAAATCCTGCTGGCCGACGATCGCGATCCTCATGCGGCTTTTTTCGGCGGCATGGAGAACGCGCCCGCGCCTTTCAGCTGCGCGATCTCCTCCGCCTCGTAGCCGAGAACCTCCTTCAGGATCTCGTCGGTGTGCTCGCCGAGCGTCGGGCTGCGCTGGATCACCGCGGGCGAGTCGGAGAGCTTGATCGGCATGCCGACGTTGAACCACTTGCCGCGCTGCGGATGGTCGAGCTCGACCCACATCTCGCGCCCGCGCACGTGCTCGTCGGTCGCGAGGTCCTCCGTGCTCATGATCGGGCCGCAGGGCACGTCGAGCGAATTCAGGATCGCCATCAGCTCGCGCTTGGTGTATTTCTCGGCGAACTTGTTGATCAGCGTCCACATCAGGTTCTGATTTTTTCTTCGGTCCGAAATTTTCGCGAACCTGGGCTCGCTCGCCATCTGCGGCATGCCGACGTCCGGCCCGATGCGCTTGGCGAGGTCTTCCCACACCGCCTCCTGCACCACGACGTAGAGCCAGTCGTTGGCGCCATGCGGCTTGCAGTGGACGGCGTTGCCAAGCTGGCCGCCGCCGGAGTCGTTGCCGGCGCGCGGCACATCGCCCATTCCCTTGTACGTCGGAACCGAGAACTCCGACAGCTCGCCGCGCGTCAGGCGCTGGTGGTCGCGGAACTTCACGCGGCACAGGTTCATCACGCCGTCCATCATCGCGACCTCGACGTACTGGCCTTTCCCCGTCCGTTCCGCCTGCCTCAAGGCGGCCAGGAGGCCGATCGCCAAATGAAGCCCGGTGCCGCTGTCGCCGATCTGCGCGCCGGTCACGAAGGGCGGGCCGTCGGGCACGCCCGTGGTGCTCATCGCGCCGCCCATCGCCTGCGCCACGTTCTCGTAGGCCTTGAAGTCGGCGTACGGGCCGCTCGAGCCGAAGCCCTTGATCGAGCCCATCACGATCTTCGGGTTGATCGACCGGATCTTGTCCCACGGGAAGCCGAAGCGGTCGAGCACCCCGGGGCCGAAGTTCTCCATGACGATGTGGCACTTCTTCAGCAGGTCGACGAACACCTGCTTGCCCTCCTCGGTCTTCATGTTGACCGTGATCGAGCGCTTGTTGCAGTTGAGCATCGTGAAGTAGAGCGAGTCCGCGTTCGGCACGTCGCGCAGCTGGCCGCGCGTCGCGTCGCCCTGCGGGTTCTCGAACTTGATCACGTCGGCGCCCAACCAGGCGAGCAGCTGGCTGCAGGTCGGACCGGCCTGGACGTGCGTCATATCCAGAATGCGAACGCCTTTGAGGGCTTCCATTACTTTTTCTTCCCAGCGGTCGGGTTGAGACTGGTGATGCGGCCGCTCTCGGTGCCAGCGGTCTCGTCGATCACCGCGTTGATCAGCGTCGGCTTCTTCGAGCGAACGGCGTCCTCCATCGCCTTGCGGAGCTCCGCCGGCGTGGTCGCGTTCACGCCCACGCCGCCGAACGCCTCCATCAGCTTGTCGTAGCGCGCGCCCTTCACGAACACGGTGGGCGCCGGATCGCGGCCGGTCGGGTCCAGGTCGGTGCCCTTGTACACGCCGTTGTTGTTCATGACGACGATGCACACCGGCAGGTTGTAGCGGCAGAGGGTCTCCACCTCCATGCCGGAGAAGCCGAACGCGCTGTCGCCCTCGATCGCGATCACCGGCTGCTTGGTGACCACGGCGGCGGCGACGCAGTAGCCCATGCCGACGCCCATGATCCCCCAGGTGCCGACGTCGATGCGCTTGCGCGGCTGGTACATGTCGACGATCGAGCGCGTGAAGTCGAGCGCGTTGGCGCCTTCGTTCACCAACATCGCGTCCGGGTTCGCCTTCACGATGTCGCGCACCACGTTGAGCGCGCTGTGGAAGTTCATCGGCGAGGGATTCTTCGCCAGCGTCTCGGCCATCTTGGCGACGTTGCCCTTCTTCTTCTCCGCCACCGCGTTCAGCCACTCGGCTGGGGGTTTTGCAAGGTTATTTCCCATTCCGGCGAGCAGGGCCGAGACACACGACCCAATGTCGCCCACCACCGGCGCGTCGATGCGCACGTTGCTGTCGGCTTCCTGCGGCGAAATGTCGATCTGGATGAATTTCTGCCCGCCCCAGGACTTGTGGTCCTTGCCGCCCCAGGTCTTGCCCTTGCCGTGCGACAGCAGCCAGTTCAGGCGCGCGCCGATCAGCATCACCACGTCGGCGCCGGGCAGCACGAACGAGCGCGCGGCGGACGCGCAAAGCTCGTGCGTGTCGGGCAGCAGTCCCTTGGCCATCGACATCGGCAGGTAGGGGATCCCCGTCTTTTCGATGAGATCCTTGATCTGGGAATCGACCTGCGCATAGGCGGCGCCCTTGCCGAGGATGATCAGCGGTTTCTTCGCAGACCGCAGCAGATCGACCGCGCGCTTCACCGCCTCGGGCGCCGGGATCTGCTTGGGCGCCGGGTCGACAACCTTGATGAGACTCTTTTTGCCAAGTTCTGAATCGATGCTCTGCGCGAACAGCTTCGCCGGCAGGTCGAGGTACACGCCCCCCGGCCGGCCCGACACGGCGGCGCGGATCGCGCGCGCGATGCCCACGCCGATGTCCTCGGCGTGCAGCACGCGGTAGGCCGCCTTGGCGACCGGTCTTGCGATCGCGAGCTGGTCCATCTCCTCGTAGTCGCCCTGCTGCAAGTCGACGATCTCGCGCTCGCTCGAGCCGCTGATCAGGATCATCGGGAAGCAGTTGACGGTCGCGTGCGCGAGCGCGTTCAGGCCGTTCAGGAAGCCGGGCGCCGACACCGTGAGGCAGATGCCCGGCTTCTGCGTGAGGAAGCCGGCGATCGACGCGGCGTAGCCCGCGTTCTGCTCGTGGCGAAACGCCAGCACGCGGATGCCGTCGGCCTGCGCGCGGCGGGTGAGGTCGGTGATCGGGATCCCGGGTAGCCCGTAGATCGTGTCGATGCCGTTCAGCTTCAGCGCGTCGATGACCAGCTGAAAGCCGTCGGCGGTCTGCGATTGTGCGGTCGCAACTTGAGGTTCTGCGGTACCCATGGGCTGCTCCTCTGAGGGGACCGTTATGGTAGGAATCGGCGGCGGATCGGAGCCTTGACTGAGGTCAAGGCTCTAAAATCCAACAGTAGGAAGCGCTAAAAGCCGCGCCAAGACCAGTGACCTCGCTCGCCTCGCACCCGCAACGCAACAGCCTGCGCCTGCAGCTGCGCCAGAACCAGCTCCTGCAAGGCATGAGCCCGTCGCAGTGGAGCGAGCTCGAGCCGCTGCTCGCGATCGGCGACTACCGCAAGGGCGACCCGCTGGTGCGCCAGGGCGACGAGGAGATGGAGCAGTTCTTCATCCTCGAGGGGATGCTGAAGCGCGTGGTCTCCAACCCCCAGGGGCGCGAGATGATCCTGCGCTTCGCGGCCGAGAACGAGATGGACACTTCCTACGCCGCGTGGCGCCTGCGCACGCCGGTGCCCTACTCGATCGTCGCGGTCACCAAGGTGCGCATCGCCGAGCTGCCGATGCCGCTCTGGGTCGACTTCCTCGACAAGCAGCCCGATCTCAAGTCGCGCTTCGAGTACGAGGTGATGAAGCTGATGAGCGAGGTCATGGCGCACACCATCACGCTGCACCTGCTCGACGCCCCGGGGCGCCTTTCGCGCTTCCAGCGCAAGCACCCGGAGCTCGCCGGCCGCATTCCGAAGAAGGAGCTCGCCGCGTACCTCAACCTCACGCCCGAGACGCTCTCGCGCCTGCAGCACTCCACACGCAGCCGGGTGCGCGCGGGTTTGTAAGCAGACGATGTACACGCGGCGCGCGCTCATCCTTGCTTCGCTCGCTAGCGGCGTCGTTGGACCGCTGCGCTGCCTCGCCCAGCAGCCGGGCAAAACCTGGCGCGTCGGCATTCTGTCCGCGCGCGGGCGCCCAGCGTCGCTCGCCACCGACTACTACGGCGCCTTTCCCCAAGAGATGCGCGCACTCGGCTACCGGGAAGGTGCAAACCTGGCGATCGAATGGCGCTTTGCCGGCGGCGAGTACGGACGTCTCGCCGGCATGGCGACGGAGCTGGTGCAGCTCAAACCGGACGCGATCCTCGCTCTCGGGCCACCCGCGATTGTCGAGGCGCAGAAGGCGACCGCGGTCATAGCGATCGTCATGGTGAGCAGCGTGGATCCAGTCGGTGCGGGCTTCGTCAAGAGCTTGGCACGGCCTGGCGGCAACGTGACCGGCCTGTTCAATCTCGGCGTTGACCTGAGCGCCAAGCACCTGGAAATGCTCGTCGCCGCCGTACCGCAGCTCTCGCGCGTGGCGCTGCTCGTCAATCCGGCAAATCCCGCCCACGGCAAGTTGATCGACAACGTTGCAGCGGCGGCGCGGCAAGCCGGCGTGGACATCGTGCCGGTCAAGGCGCAGTCGCCGCAGCAGATCGAAAGCGCATTCTCGATCATCGGCCAAGAGAAGGCGCGGGCGCTCATCGTGGCGCTCGACCCGCTGTTCATTCAGCAGGGCTCGCAGATCGCAACCCAGGCAGCTGCGCACCGGCTGCCCTCGATATTCGCGAACCGCGAATACGCCGAGGCAGGCGGCTTCATGAGCTACGGCCAGAACCAGGCCGAGATCTACCGGCGCGCCGCCCTGTACGTCGATCGGATCTTCAAAGGCGCCAGACCGGCGGATCTGCCGGTCGAGCAGCCCGCCGTGCTCGAGTTGGTGATCAACGCTGCGACCGCTCGGGCGCTCGGCATCACGATTCCCCAGTCAGTGCTGGTGCGCGCGGACAAGATCATCCCTTGACGCGCACCTTGGAGATCAGCCACGAGATCAGAGGCCAGAACAGCAGCAGCAGCGCGAGCGTGGTCATGAAGCCGACCAGCTTCTTCGAGAACAGGATCGAGAGATCGCCCTGCGACATTAGCATCGCCTGGCGGAACGAGGACTCGGCGTTGTCGCCGAGCACGATCGCCAGCACCAGCGGCGCAAGCGGGTACTGCAGCTTCTTGAACAGATAGCCGAGGATTCCGAACACCACCATCATCCAGACGTCGAAGATCGCGTTCTTCACGGTAAACGAGCCAATCGCGCAGATCACCATGATGATCGGCGCGATCACCGAGAACGGCACGCGCAGGATCGCGGCGAATAGCGGCACGCAGGTGAGCACCACGATGAGTCCCGCGATGTTGCCCAGGTACATCGAGGCGATCAGGCCCCAGACGAAGTCCTTCTGCTCGACGAACAGCAGCGGCCCGGGCTGCAGGCCCCAG
>Ga0075430_100001649_pt1 | contig 18210 bp, 12 predicted proteins | sample RhiMetdeltSRZDD4_FD_75294 | JGI IMG/M metagenome (GOLD analysis project Ga0075430, IMG submission 75294) | Populus rhizosphere microbial communities from Tennessee, USA - Rhizosphere MetaG P. deltoides SRZDD4 | ecosystem: Host-associated > Plants > Roots > Rhizosphere > Soil | place: USA... | reverse complement strand
GTCGGGCAGGCCCTCATGGCCGTAGCGGCGCGCGATGCGGTTGGAGAGCATCGTGCCCACGGTGCGGTTGATGTTGCGGATCGGCGTCTCGATCGTCACCTTCTCGCCGCGCTCGAGCGCCGGCTGCGCGAGCTCGATCAGACGATTGTCGAGCGCCTTCTCCAGGCCGTGGCTCTGCGTCTCGCGGTGGTAGAGCGCCACCTCGGGCGGCATCTGCGGCATGTAGAAGATCTTCGAGAAGTCGAGCCCTTTGGCCTTCCAGTGCTCGATTCCCTTCTGCGTGTCCAGGAGCTCGGTGCGCCCGATGAGCTCGTTGATCTTCCTGACGCCAAGGCGGGCCATGAGCTCGCGCGCCTCCTCGGCGACGAAGAACAGGTAGTTCACGACGTGCTCGGGCTTGCCCTCGAATTTTTTGCGCAGCTCCGGATCCTGCGTCGCCACACCTACCGGGCATGTGTTGAGGTGGCACTTGCGCATCATGATGCAGCCCTCGACCACCAACGGCGCGGTGGCGAAACCGAATTCGTCGGCGCCGAGAATCGCGCCGATCACCACGTCGCGCCCGGTTTTCATCTGGCCGTCGACCTGGACCGAGATCCTGCCTCTCAATCGATTCAAGACCAATGTCTGTTGCGTCTCCGCAAGCCCGAGCTCCCAGGGGGTGCCGGCGTGCATGATCGAGGACCAGGGCGAGGCGCCGGTGCCGCCGTCGTGGCCCGAGATCGTCACATGGTCGGACTTCGCCTTGGACACGCCCGCCGCGATGGTACCCACGCCGACCTCGGACACGAGCTTCACGCTCACCCAGGCTTCCGGGCTCGCGTTCTTCAGGTCGTGGATCAGCTGCGCGATGTCCTCGATCGAGTAGATGTCGTGATGCGGCGGCGGCGAGATCAGCTCGACGCCGGGCGTCGAGTAGCGCAGCTCGGCGATGTACTCGGAAACCTTGCGCCCGGGAAGCTGGCCGCCCTCGCCGGGCTTCGCGCCTTGCGCGATCTTGATCTGCAGCATCTGCGCGTTGGCGAGGTATTCGGCGGTGACGCCGAAGCGGCCCGAGGCGACCTGCTTGATCTTGGAATTGAGCGAATCGCCAGCCTTGAGCGGGATGTCCACCTGCACGCGGCCATCGCCCAGCCGCGACATCAGGCTCTCGCCTGCCTGGATCGGCGCATAGCGCTTGCGATCTTCGCCGCCCTCGCCGGTGTTCGAGCGGCCGCCGACGCGATTCATGGCGATCGCGAGCACGGTGTGGGCTTCGGTGGAGATCGAGCCGAGCGACATCGCGCCGGTCGAGAAGCGCTTCACGATCTCGGACGCCGGCTCGACCTCCTCGAGCGGCACCGGCACGCGGCCGGCAAACCTGAATTCGAACAGGCCGCGGAACGTGAGGTGGCGCTTCGCCTGGTCGTTGATGAGCGCCGCGTATTCCTTGTAGGTCGAGAACGAGTTCTGGCGCGCCGAATGCTGGAGCTTGGCGATCGCGTCCGGCGTCCAGGTGTGGTCCTCGCCGCGCACGCGCCAGGCGTACTCGCCGCCGGCGTCGAGCGCCTGGGCGAGCACCGGGTCCTTCGCGCCGAACGCCGCGTGATGGGTCCGGATCGCCTCATCCGCCAGATCGAAGAGATCGATGCCTTCGACGTTGCTCGCGGTGCCGGTGAAGTACTTGTCGACGAGCGATTTCGACAGCCCGACCGCCTCGAAAATCTGCGCCCCCGTGTAGGACATGTAGGTGGAGATGCCCATCTTGGACATCACCTTCTTCAACCCCTTGCCCACCGCCTTGACGTAGTTCTTGACCGCCTTGGTTTTCTCGGAAGAGACGGAAAGGATGGTTTCGAGGGCGAGATACGGATGCACCGCTTCAGCGCCGTAGCCGCCGAGCAGCGCGAAATGATGCACTTCGCGCGCGCTGCCGGTCTCGACCACCAGGCCGGTGCTGGTGCGAAGCCCTTTGCCGACCAGATGTTGATGAATTGCACTCAAAGCCAACAAAGCAGGGATTGCGACGCGCTCCTTGTCCACCAGGCGGTCCGAGATCACGATGATCGAATAGCCCGAGCGCACCGCGTCCTCGGCCTGGGCGGCGAGCGAGGCGAGGCGCGCTTCGATCGCGTCCTTCCCCCAGGCCACCGGGTAGGTGATGTCGAGCTCGCAGGCCTTGAACTTTCCGCCGGTATAGCGCTCGATGTGACGGATCTTCTCCATCTCGTAGAAGTCGAGCACCGGCTGCGACACTTCGAGGCGCAGCGGCGGGTTGAGCTCGTCGATGCCGAGCAGGTTGGGCTTGGGCCCGATGAAGCTCACGAGCGAGGTCACCAGTTCCTCGCGGATCGGGTCGATGGCCGGGTTGGTGACCTGCGCGAAGAGCTGCTTGAAGTAGTGATAGAGGGTCTTGTTGCGCCTCGACAGCACCGCGAGCGCGGCGTCGTTGCCCATCGAGCCGACCGGCTCCTCGCCCGCCTGCGCCATGGGCGCGAGCTGGAACTTGAGGTCCTCCTGCGTGTAGCCGAAGGCCTGCTGCCGGTCGAGCACCGCCACCGCCGACTTGAGCGGCGGCGTCTTCTCGGTATCGACCTCGTCGAGCCGCACGCGGATGCGCTCGATCCATTCGGCGTAGGGCTTGGCGTTCGCCAAGCCCTCTTTTAACTCCTGGTCGTCGACGATGCGGCCCTTCTCGAGGTCGACGAGGAACATCTTGCCGGGCTGCAGGCGCCACTTCTTGACGATGCGCTCCTCGGCGATCGGCAGGCAGCCGCATTCCGAGCCCATGATCACCAGGTCGTCGTCGGTGACGATGTAGCGCGAAGGGCGCAGGCCGTTGCGGTCGAGCGTGGCGCCGATCAGGCGGCCGTCGGTGAAGGCGATCGACGCCGGGCCGTCCCAGGGCTCCATCATCGCCGCGTGGTATTCGTAGAACGCGCGCCGCGCCGGGTCCATCAGCGTGTGGTTCTCCCACGCCTCCGGGATCATCATCATCATCGCGTGGGCCACCGAATAGCCGCCCATCACCAGGAGCTCGAGCGCGTTGTCGAACGACGCCGAGTCCGACTGGCCGTCGTAGATCAGCGGCCAGATCTTGTCCAGGTCCTTGCCCAGGATCGGCGAGGAGATCGCGCCCTGGCGCGCGCGGATCCAGTTCACGTTGCCGCGCAGCGTGTTGATCTCGCCGTTGTGGCAGATCATGCGGAAGGGATGTGCGAGATCCCAGGACGGGAAGGTGTTCGTCGAGAAACGCTGGTGCACCAGCGCGAGCGCGGATTCGACGCGCGCGTCCTTGAGATCGAGGTAATACTCGCCGACCTGGTAGGCGAGCAGCATGCCCTTGTAGCAGACGGTGCGCGCCGACATCGACGGCACGTAGAACTCTTTACCGTGCTTGAGCTTCAACGCCTGGATCGCGTGGCCGGAGCTCTTGCGAATGATGTAGAGCTTGCGCTCGAGCGCGTCGGTGACCGTGACGCGCCTGCCGCGGCCGATGAACACCTGGCGGATCACCGGCTCCAGCTTCTTCGCGGGCTCGGCGAGGTCGGTGTTGTCGACCGGGACGTCGCGCCAGCCGAGCAGGATCTGGCCCTCGTCCTTGATCGCGCGCTCGATCTCGTATTCGCAGGCGATCCGCGAAGCCGGATCCCGGGGCAAAAACACCATGCCGACGCCGTACTGGCCGGCGGGCGGCAGCTTCACGCCCTGAGCGGCCATCTCCTCGCGGTAGAAGCGGTCGGGAATCTGAATCAGGCAACCCGCGCCATCGGAGAGTTTCGGGTCGTAGCCGACCGCGCCGCGGTGGCTCAGGTTCTTCAGGACCGACAGGCCCTGCTGGACGATCGCGTGCGACTTCTTGCCTTTGATGTGCGCGACAAAGCCGACGCCGCAGGCGTCGTGCTCGTAGGACGGGTGATAGAGACCCTGCTGCGCAGGCAAGCTCATGACCGACCTACGAATATACAGTTACTGCACTGCAGCGACAATGGCTCGGCGCACCGCCGCGTCCTCGACATCCACGCGCAGCTCGGCGCGGCCGAGCGACTGCAGGAGAACGAAGCGAGTCCGGCCTTTCGCGGCCTTCTTGTCGAGCGCCATCAGCTCCATCAGGCGCTCGGGAGCGAGCGCGGGACCGGCGACCGGCAGCCCGGCGCGCTTCAGCAGATCGCGCATCCTGCCGACTTCAGTTTTTTTCAAGCCACCCATTAGCTGCGATAGCTCGGCGGCCATCACCATGCCGGCGGCGACCGCTTCGCCGTGCAGCCAGGCGCCATAGCCGGTGCCGGCCTCGATCGCATGGCCGAAGGTATGGCCGAAGTTGAGCAGCGCGCGCTCGCCCGATTCGCGCTCGTCCGCGGCGACCACCCGCGCCTTCAGCTCGCAGCTTCGGCGCACCGCGTACGCCAGGGCGGCGGCGTCTCGCTGCAGGATCCGCTCCACGTTGCCCTCGAGCCATTCGACGAACGCGGCGTCCAAAGCGAAGCCGTGCTTGATCACTTCGGCGAGCCCCGAGCGCAGCTCGCGCTCGGGCAGCGTGTCGAGCGTCGCCACATCGGAGATCACGGCGCGCGGCTGGTGAAACGCGCCGATCATGTTCTTGCCGCGGGCGTGGTTGATCGCGGTCTTGCCGCCCACGGAGGAGTCGACCTGCGCGAGCAGCGTGGTCGGCACCTGAACGAAAGCCACGCCGCGCTGGTAGACCGCCGCGGCGAATCCGGCGAGGTCGCCGACCACGCCGCCGCCGAGCGCGACCACCAGGCCATCGCGGCCCAGGCGCGCGGCGAGCAGCGCGTCCACCACCTGCTCGACGCCTTGCCAGCTCTTGGCCTGCTCGCCGTCGGGCACGATGACCTCGGCGCGGGCGCCGGTCGCGCTTTTCACCGCGTTCAGATAGAGGGGTGCGACTACCGCGTTGGTGACGATCGCCACGCCGCCGCCGGCGATGTGCGGCGCGTAGAGCGACCGCGAAGCGATCAGGCCCGAGCCGATGTGGATCGGGTAGGTGCGATCGGCGAGCGCTACGCTGAGGCTTTCCATCGCGCTCCGAGCTGCTCGAGCAGGCCGCGCGCCAGGACCTGCACGCTTTGCCGGCCGGTATCGACAATCAGGTCCGCGACGGCGCGGTAAAGCGGATCGCGCTCGCGGTAGAGCTCGCGCAGCCGCGCGAGCGGGTCGCCGCCGGCAAGCAGCGGGCGGTTGCGGTCCTGCCGCACCCGCTCGTACAGGTGCTCGGGCGTCGCGCGCAGGTATACCACGGTGCCGCGCGCCGCGAGCAGGCGCCGGTTCTCCTCGTTGAGCACCACGCCGCCGCCCGTGGCGAGCACGATGCCGTCGAGGCCGGTGAGCTCGGCGATGACCTGCGCCTCGCGCTGGCGGAAGCCGGCTTCGCCCTCGATCTCGAAGATCACCGGGATCTTCACCCCGCAGCGCGCCTCGATCTCGTGGTCCGAATCGACGAAGCGCAGCTTCAGGCGACGCGCGAGCGTGCGCCCGACCGTGGTCTTGCCCGCGCCCATCAGGCCGACGAGATAGAGGTTGGCGGCGTGCGGCATTCCGGCATTGTAAAAACAAAAGCGGCCGGGAGGTCCCGGCCGCCATCAAACGCGAAGAAAACGCGAGGCGGTCTAGCGAATACTGAGCCGTTCGTTGACCACTCTCGGCGTGATGAAGACCAGGAGCTCGGTCTTCGACGAGGTCGAGGTGGTGTTCTTGAACAGGTAGCCGAGGATCGGGATGTCGCCGAGCAGCGGGACCTTGGTGACGTCGGTGCGGTCGTTCTGCTCGTAGATGCCGCCGATCACCACCGTGCCGCCGTTCTCCACCAGCACCTCGGTCTTCACGTGCTTGGTGTTGATCTGCACGCCAGCCGGCGTGGTCGCCCCCGGCTGGTCCTTGTTCACGTCGAGGGTCATGATCACGTTGCCGTCGGGCGTGATCTGCGGCTTCACCTTGAGCGCGAGGTTGGCCTTCCGGAAGGCGACCGAGGTCGCGCCCGACGAGGTCGCCTGCTGGAACGGGATCTCGGTGCCTTGCTCGATCACCGCCTCGACCTGGTCGGCGGTCAGTACGCGCGGGCTGGCGATGATCTTGCCCTTGCCGTCGGCCTCCAGCGCGGTGAGCTCGAGGTTGAGGAAGCGGGTGGCCGCGCTGTTGAACAGGATGAAAGAGAACTGGCCCGCGTTGAACGCGTTCAGGCCGGACGCCGGCAGGTTGACGCCGAGCGAATCGGCCGGGAAGGCCGGCACGGGCAGCGCGGTCTGGCCGGTATGGAAGCCGGTGTCGTTCAGGTTGCCGCCGATATTGAAGCGCGGGCTGTTCTGCCCGAGGATGCGATGGCCGGTGAAGTCGTGGATACCCAGGCGCGAGCCGAGGTTGCGGCTGAAGCTGTCGTTCGCTTCCACGATGCGCGCCTCGATCATCACCTGGCGCACCGCGATGTCGATCTTGGCGATCAGGCGGCGCACGTCGTCCAGGCGGCTCGGCGTGTCCTGCACGAAGAGCGTGTTGGTGCGCGCGTCGACCACCGCGCTGCCGCGCTTGGAGAGGATGCGCTGCGATGGATCCGACAGCAGCTTCTGCACGTCGGCCGCCTTCTGGTAGTTCATCTGGAACGACTCGGTGCGCGTCTGCTCGAGGTCCGAGATCTGGTTTGCGGCCTCGAGCGCGAGCTTCTCGCGCGTCGCGAGCTCGTCGCGCGGCGCGATCCAGATCACGTTGCCGCTGCGCCGGCTGTCCAGGCCGCGCGTCTGCAAGATGATCTCGAGCGCCTGGTCCCAGGGCACGTCCTTCAGGCGCAGCGTGATGTTGCCGGTGACGGTGTCGCTGGTAATGATGTTGAGGTCGGTGAAGTCGGCGATCACGTTGAGCACCGCGCGCACTTCCACGTTCTGGAAGTTGAGCGAGAGGCGCTCGCCGGTGTAGCGGCCGCGCTGCGCCGCGGCGCGCGCCGGGTCGGAGACCACCGGCTTCACTTCGAGCACGAACTGCGTGTCGGACTGGTAGGCGTTGTGCTCCCACTGGCCCTTGGGCTCGATCACCATGCGCACGTTGTCGGCCTGCGGGAAGGTGCTCACCGTGTTGACCGGGGTGCCGAAGTCGATCACGTCGAGGCGGCGCCGCAGGTTCTCGGGCAGCGAAGTCTTGAGGAAATCGACGATGATGTTCTGGCCCTGCACGCGGATGTCGATGCCGGTAGTGGTGTCGGACAGGTCGACGACCACGCGGCCTTCGCCGGCGCGCCCGCGGCGGAAGTCGATGTCGCGCACCGTGTGCTTCACGTCCTGGCGCCCCTCGGCGAACTGCGCCGTACCGGAAGGCTGCGCCTGCGCCACCGGCGCCTCGGCCAGGGTGATCACCAGCGTGTTGCCCTCGATCACCGCTTCGTGGCCGACCGGGCGACGCAGATTGAGCACCAGCCGCGTGCGGTCGGCGCCCTGCACGACGTTCATGCTGCGCAGCTCGCCCTGCGCGATGTCCTCGCTCGCGCGCCCGAGCGCGTTCACCGTATTGGCGAAGTCGAAGGCGATGCGCGCCGGCGTGGCGACCGAGAAGTTCGGCGGCACGCTCTTCAGCGGTTCCTTGGTGGTCACGCGCACGACGGTCTTGCCGCGCTCCTGGGCCACCTGGAAGTTGTCGATGCTGTTGCCCTGGGCGGCGCAGATTCCCAGGCCTGCGAGCCAGAGGAGCAACACGCGGATGATGGTCGTGGCTTTGGTATTCATCGTTTTGCCTCCACCAGTTGCAGGGCGCTCAAGCGTTCCACCCAGTCGCCGCTCGAATCCTGGACCAGCTCCTTAAGGCTGATCTGGGCCTCGTCGATCTCGGTGATGACGCCGAAGTTCTGCCCCATGTAATTGCCCTTCTTCACCCGGTAGAGGTTGGGGCCCGCCTTGACCAGCGCGAAGGTCTGCTGGTTCTGGGTGATGGTGCCAAGCATCTGGATCGACTCGAGCGGGAACGCCTCGAGCGGCTCCGGCGGTCGCTTGCGCTGCTCTTCGACCAGCGCGGTGTTAGCACTGCCCGCGCGTCCCGCGGCGGCGACCTCGATGCGCTCGGGCCGGAACGGGTCGATCTGGCCCTCCGCGGTGTAGGGCACCGGCTCGTAGGGCTTCACCTGCGGCAGCGGATCGACTCGCCCGCGCAGGTCCTTGGTGAGCTGGTTCAGCTCCTCCTTCAGGTCGCCATGCTCCTCGCCGCCGCAGCCGGCGAGCGCCAACGCCAGGAAAAGTGCGCCGAGCTTGGCGGCCGCGTTCATTTCTTCGCCGGCGCTTTCTTCGCAGCCTTGCGCTGCTCGGCGACCTCGTCGTCGTCGAGATAGCGGAAGGTGCGCGCGATGGCATCCATGGTGAGGATGCCGTCCTTGGCGGCGCTGATGTTGACGTCCTTCAGCGTGACGATGCGCGAGAGCTGGCCGACGTCGCTCGCGAATGCGCCCATGTCGTGGTAGGTGCCGGTGACCTTCACGTCGATCGGCAGCTCGGCATAGAACTCGCGCCGCTGCTCGGCGCTTGCCGGGCGGAACAGCTCGAACTGCAGCCCGCGGCCGAGCCCCGCCTGGTTGATGTCGACCAGCAGCGCGTCCATCTGCGACTTGTTCGGCAGCTGCTTGAGCAGCGCGCCGAACTGGGTGTCGATCTCGCGCAGCTGCTGGCGATGCAGGTCGAGGTTGATCGCCTGCTTCTTCTTGTTGACGTATTCTTCCTTGAGCTTCACTTCCTTCTGCTGGCCGATCTCGAGCTCCTCGATCTGCCCCTGGTTGAAGAGGAAGAATCCGGCGACCGGCACGCCCACCAGGATCGCGAGCAGCACCACGATCTTCGGCGCCGCGCCCCAGGTGCCGGCGTCCTTCCAGTTGGTGGTCTTGAATTCCTCGACGACCGCGTTGAAGTTGAGCGCCATGGCCTATCCCTTCTTCGCCGCGGGTGCCGGCGCGGCGTCCTTCGGCGGCTCGGTGCGCTTGAGGTTCAGGAACATGTTGAATTCCGACACGCGGCGCTTGTCCGCGGTGGTCGCCGCCTTGACCTCGACCAGCACCGGCTGCGTGAGCCAGGGCGAGGCCTCGATGTTGCGCATCAACGTCGAGACGCGCGCGTTGGACTGGGCGAAGCCGGCAATGTGCACGCGCGAGCCGGTCTGCTTCATCGAGCGCAGGTACACGCCCTCGGGCATCTGGCGCACCATCTGCTCGAGTAGGTGTACGGTCTGCGCGCGATCCTGCTGCAGCTGCTCGATGATCGTCTTGCGCGCGAGCAGCGCCTGGATCTGGTTGCGCAGCTCGTTGATGTCGGCGATGTCCTTGTCGAGCTTCTTGATCTCGCCGGTGAGGAACGCGTTGCGGTCGTTCTGCACCTCGATCTGGCGGGCGTAGAACTGGTAGATCAGGAACGCCACCAGCACGCCGAGGCCGACGGTCATGCCCGAGACGGTCAGGAAGTGCTGCCGCGAGCGCTTGCGCCGCTCGGTGCGGTGCGGCAGCAGGTTGATGCGCGCGTTCATTGCGGGTCGAACCTTCTCATGGCGAGGCCGCACGCCACGATGAGCGACGGCGCGTCGGCCATCAGGCGCTTGAGCTGGATCTTGGGCGACGCCTGCATCAGCGAGAACGGGTTGGCGATGCTGGTCGGCACCTGGGTGCGCGTGTGCACCACCTCGTCGAGGCCGGCAATCACCGCCGAGCCGCCGGCGAGCAGGATGTGGTCCACCGCGTGGTATTGCGTGGAGGTGAAGAAGAACTGCAGCGCGCGCTGCACCTCCATGGACAGGTTCTCCATGAAGGGCTTCAGCACCTCGGTGGCGAAGTCATCCGGCAGCCCGCCCGAGCGCTTGGCGTTCTCGGCTTCCTCCGGGGTCATGCCGTAGCGGCTGACGATGTCCTGGGTGAGCTGGTTGCCGCCGAAGGCCTGCTCGCGGGTATAGACCGACTGATCGTTGCGCAGTACCGAGACGTTCATGACGTTGGCGCCCACGTCGACCACCGCCACGTTCTGGTCCTTGCCGCCGCCCGGCAGCCCCTGCACCACCAGGCCCAGGGCGGTCTGCTGCGCGAAAGACTCGACGTCCATCACCAGCGCCTTGAGGCCGACGGAGTCCGCCACCGCGACGCGGTCCTCGACCTTCTCCTTGCGCGTCGCGGCGATCAGGACTTCCTGCTCCTCCGGATTCGCGGGCGACGGGCCGAGGATCTGGAAGTCCAGGTTCACCTCTTCCAGCGCGAACGGGATGTACTGGTTCGCTTCGCTCTCGACCTGCACTTCGAGCTCGGCCTCGCGCAGCGAGGCCGGCACGATGATCTTTTTGCTGATCACGGCGCCGCTCGGCACCGCCATCGCGACATGCTTGGTGCGCGTGCCCATGCGGTTGTGGGCGCGTTTCACCGATTCGGTGACCGCCTCGAGGTTATTGATGTTGCCGTCGACCACGCAGTCGCGCGGCAGCGGCTCGATCGCGTAGCGCTCCACGCGGTAACCGCCCTTGCCGGCTTCGACGAGCTCGAGCATCTTGACCGACGATGAACTGATGTCCAGCCCAAACAGCGGCGGCGCCTTCGCTGTAAACAGGTCGAGTGCCATTTGCTGGTTCCTGGTAGTTCCCCGGATATTTCTCTTTTGCGTCGGCTCTTTAGGCGCGATTCGCAGAAATCGCCTTAGATGCTAGCAACAAGCCCCCCGGCTGTCTACTTAATTCTCCACAGGGGTAAGGGGGTATCATGCCGCCGTTCCGCCACCGCGTGCAAACAAGGCCCGTTCCAACGGCTCTAAGTCCCAACAATATGTGGACCCGGTACGTCACTTTTCCGCTGGCCATCCTGGCGGGGTCGGCCGTGGCCGCCGTGCTCGCGGTCGGGCTGGTGGTGGTGCTCGCCTACCCCCAGCTGCCCTCCCTTGAGGCGCTCACCGCCTACCAGCCCAAGATCCCGCTAAGGATCTATAGCGCCGAGGGGGTGCTGATCGGCGAGTTCGGCGAGGAGCGGCGGTCGTTCATCTCAATCGCCGAAGTGCCCCAGCAGCTCAAGAACGCGGTGATCGCCGCGGAGGACGAGCGCTTCTACGAGCACCCCGGCATCGACTATGTCGGGGTGCTGCGCGCGGCATGGGCGAACCTGATCGCGGGGGGCCGGCGGCAGGGGGCGAGCACGATCACCATGCAGGTGGCGCGCAACTTCTTTCTCTCCTCCGAGAAGACGCTGACGCGCAAGCTCTACGAGGCGCTGCTCGCCTTCAAGATCGAGCACAGCCTGTCCAAGGACCAGATCCTCGAGCTCTACGTCAACCAGATCTTCCTCGGCCAGCGCGCCTACGGCTTCGCCGCGGCCTCGCAGACCTACTACGGCAAGGCCCTCGGGCAGCTCTCGCTCGCCGAGATCTCGATGATCGCTGGATTGCCGAAGGCGCCGTCGCTCAACCCGATTTCCAGCCCCCAGCGCGCCAAGCAGCGCCAGCAGTACGTGCTGCGGCGGATGACCGAGCTCGGTTTCATTGATGCAACGCAGTATGAAGACGCGCTGAAGTCGCCGCTGCGTACCCGGCGGGAGGTCACCGAGTACTCGGTGCACGCTGAATTTGCCGCCGAGATGGTTCGCCAGGCGCTCGCCGAGCATTACCCCGAGGACGTCTACACCCGCGGTTTCCGCGTCTATACGACCATCCGCAAAGCCGATCAGGAAGCGGCGTACCTCGCGCTCCGCGCCGGGGTCATGGAGTACGACCGGCGGGCGGGCTATCGCGGTCCGGAAGGCTACGTCGAGCTTCCCGCCACGCCCAACGACGACGACCTGGAGGACGCGCTCTCCGACCATCCGGACAACGACGACCTGCACGCCGCGGTGGTCCTCGGCTACGACGGCAAGCAGGTGCAGGCAGGCCTGCGCAGCGGCGAGCGCATCGCGATTCAGGGCCCAGGCCTCCAGTTCGCGGCGCGCGCCCTCGACCCGAAGGCGGCCCCGCAGCGGCGCATCCGCAAGGGCGCGATCATCCGGGTGCAGCGCGAGGGCAAGAACTGGCAGATCGTGCAGCTCCCGGAGGTCGAGGCCGCGTTCATCGCGCTCGACCCGCAGGACGGGGCGATCCGCGCGCTCGTCGGCGGCTTCGACTTCAGCCGCAACAAGTTCAACCACGTGACCCAGGCCTGGCGCCAGCCCGGCTCCTCCTTCAAGCCTTTCATCTATTCGGCGTCGCTCGAAAAGGGCTTCACCGCCGCGACCGTGATATCCGACGAGCCGGTGGTGCTCGAGGCCGAGCAGACCGGCAGCCAGCGCTGGGAGCCGAAGAATTACGACGGCAAGTTCGAGGGGCCGATGCGCCTGCGCACCGCGCTCGCAAAGTCGAAGAACATGGTGTCGATCCGCATCCTGGACGCGATCGGCCCGAGGTACGCCCAGGACTACGTCACGCGCTTCGGCTTCGAGCCCGAGCGGCATCCGCCCTACCTGACGATGGCGCTCGGCGCGGGCTCGGTGACCGCCTGGCAGCTGGCGCGCGCCTACGCGGTGTTCGCGAACGGCGGCTTCCTCATCCAGCCGTACTTCATCCACAAGATCGTCGACGACCGGGGCAACGCGCTCGCGCTCGCCGAGCCGCGCCGCGCCGGCGACGAAGGGCTGCGGGTGCTCGACCCGCGCAACGCCTTCATCATGGATCACATGATGAAGGACGTGACCCGGTCGGGCACCGCGGCCCGCGCGGCGCGGCTCGGGCGCAGCGACCTCGCGGGCAAGACCGGCACCACCAACGAGTTCGTGGACGCCTGGTTCGCGGGCTACCAGCCGGCGCTGGTCGCGGTGTCCTGGGTCGGCTTCGACCAGCCCAAGACCCTCGGGAAGAACCAGACCGGCGGCGTGGTCGCGCTGCCGATCTGGCTCGGCTACATGGAGCGGGTGCTCGGCGAGATCCCCGAGATGTCGCGCAGCATGCCCAACGGCGTGGTCAGCGTGCCGGTGCTGCAGTACCCGGCGCCGCCGGGCGAAGCCAAGACCATCCCGGAATACTTCTACCGCGAGGCGGTGCCCCCGCCCGAGGTGCTGCAGCCGCCGCCCCCGCCGACCCTCGAGCCGGCGCCCGCGCTACCGCCCCAGCAGAACCCGCCGGCCTAGCTGCGCCGTGACCAGGTCCGACAGCGCGCCGAAGAGCTCGGCGCCGCTGCGCGTATCGCGCCAGGCCGCGCCGTCCCAGCGGAAGTGAAACCCACCCGAGCGCGCTGCCACCCAGATCTCGCGCGCCGCGCCATGCCGGTTGACGATGATCTTCGAGCCGTCGTCGAACTCGATCTCGAGCACGCCGCCCTCCTTCAACTCGAAATCGAGCTCGGCCTGCTCGAGCGAGCGCTCGATGCCTTCCAGCGCGGCGGCCGCCTGCGCTTCAAATTCGCGCGGTTCCATGGGGTAACATGATTTTATGCGCTCTATTCTGGCTCTCGCGGCGTCGGCCTTGCTGGCCAGCGGCTGCGGTCAGAAGGGGCCGCTCTACCTGCGCGACAGCCCGCCGCCCGGCATCAAGCCCGCCAAGTCCAAGCCGTACGAGCCGGTCCCGTACCCGCGCGAGCTGACCGAAGAAGAGAAGAAGTAGCCGCCGTGGCTTTTACCTATCGCAGCGGCGTGCTGTGCGCCGACGAAGTACCGCTGGACGACATCGCGCAGCGCTTCGGCACCCCGTGCTTCGTGTACTCGGCGAGCGCCATCGAGTCGGCGTACGCGCAGTTCACCGGAGCGCTGAAAGGGCGAGACGCCCGCGTCTGCTACTCCGTCAAGGCAAATTCCAACCTTGCGGTGCTCGCGCTGCTCGCGCGCCTCGGAGCGGGCTTCGACATCGTCTCGGGCGGGGAGCTCGCGCGCGTCGTCGGGGCAGGCGGCGACCCGCGCAAGACCTTGTTCTCCGGCGTGGGCAAGAGCGCGGAGGAGATCCGGCTCGCGCTCGAGAAGGGAATCGGCTGCATCAACCTCGAGTCCGAAGCGGAATTGAAAAGAGTTAGCGCGGTCGCGGAACGGCTCGGCAAGCGCGCGCCGGTCGCGTTTCGCGTCAATCCCGACATCGACGCGCGGACGCATCCGTATATCTCCACCGGCCTGCGCGAGAACAAGTTCGGCGTGGCGTACGCGGACGCGGAATCCCTCTACAAACGGGCGGCGGAATCGCGCCACGTGGAAATCGTAGGTATCGGCTGCCACATCGGATCGCTGCTGCAGGATAGCGCGCCGTTCGTCGCCGCCGCCGAGCGCCTGATTGCCCTGCTCGACCGCCTGGAAAGCGCCGGCATCCGCGTCCGTCACATCGACGTCGGCGGCGGCATCGGCATCCGCTACAGGGACGAAGCGCCGCAACCGCCGGCCGCCTTCGTCGGCGGGGTGCTGGCCGCGCTCGGCAAGCGGGCGCACACAGTCATCGTCGACCCCGGCCGCTCGATCGTCGGTAACGCGGGCCTGCTATTGACGCGCGTGGAGTATGTAAAACCAGGTGAGGCCAAGAGCTTTCTGGTGGTCGACGCGGCCATGAATGACCTGATCCGGCCCGCGCTCTACGGCGCCTGGCACGAGGTCAAGGTGGTCAAGGAATCCACGGCCACGCCGACTGTTTATGACGTTGTCGGCCCAGTATGCGAAAGCGCGGATTTCCTGGCCAAGGATCGCCCGCTGGCCGCGCGCGAAGGCGACTTTCTCGCCGTCATGTCTTGCGGCGCCTATGCCATGGCAATGAGCTCGAACTACAACACCCGGCCGCGCGCGGCCGAGGTGCTCGTGAAAGGGGGAGAAGTGCATTTGGTGCGCCGCCGCGAAACCACTGCGGAGCTGTTTGCCCTGGAACGCATTCCGGCCTGACAATCGTCGGTTGCCATGACCATCGCCACCCGCCGCCTTGCCCTTGTCGGACTCGTCGCCATCGTGCTCGCGGCCGCAGCAGGCGCTTACTTTTACGCCACCGACGGGCGAGCTGCCAGGAAGGAGGGCGCGAAGCCGGCGGCCAAAGGCCCACAGGCCGTGCTCATCACGTCGGCCGTGGTGCAGGCGCGCACGCTCGAGCTCTACGAGGAGGTGGTCGGCACGATCGAAAACGTGATCGATCCGACCATCGGTGCCGAGGTGGCCGGGCGCGTCACCCGCGTCGCCGGCTATACCGGCAAGAAGGTGAAGAAGGGCGAGCCGATCGCCGAGATCGACGCAGCCGACTTCGAGATCCAGGCGCGCGGCGACAAAGCCGAGATCGGGCGCCTGACGAGCCTGCTCGACCAGCAGGAAAAGGTGGTCGAGCGGCAGACCAAGCTCGTCGGCCAGGGATTCATCTCGCAGAACGTAGTCGACGACACGATCGCGCAGCGCAACGCCCTGCGCCAGCAGCTCGCCGCCGCTCGCGCGCGCGCCGAGGCCACTAGCCGCGGTCTGACGAAGTCGCGCGTGGTCGCGCCGGTCGACGGCGAGATCGAGACGCAGATCGTCGCCATCGGCGACTACGTCAAGGTCGGCGACCCGCTGTTCAAGCTCGTCGGGGTGCAGCAGCTGCGGGTGCATTTGCTGCTGCCCGAGGCTGCCGCGACGCGCATCAAGCCCGGCCTGAAGGTCGTGCTGTCGCCGCCCGCGGCGCCCGAGCAGGTCCTGGAAGCGCGCATCGACGAGATCAAGCCGACCCTCGGCGTCAACAACCGCGCGCTCGACGCGATCGTGAAGATCAGCGGCGTCGGCAACCTTTTCCGCGGCGGCGGCACGGTCAACGCGCGCATCGTGACGAACTCGCTCGATGGCGCGCTGATGGTCCCCGAGCAGAGCGTGGTGCTGCGGCCCGCGGGCAAGGTGGTCTACGCGCTCGAGGGCAATGTCGCGCGCCAGCGCATCGTCGAGACCGGCATGCGCCAGGACGGATTGCAGCAGATCGTGAAGGGCGTTGCCGCCGGCGAGACGATTGCGGCCGACGGTGCGGGCTTTCTCACCGACGGCGCCGCGGTAACGGTACGCGCGCCGCGCGGCGCGGAGAAGGGCGCGGCCGCCAAGGCAAAGGGCGAAAAGGGCGCGCCCGGCGGCTAGGACATGAGCTGAACCATGACCCTCTCCGAGCTCTCGATCCGCCGCCACGTCTTCGCCTTCATGCTGAGCGCGGTGCTGCTGCTCTTCGGCGCGATCGCCTACCAGCGCATGGGCGTCGACAAGCTGCCCTACATCGAATTCCCCATCATCTCGATCACCACGGTACAGCGCGGCGCCAACCCGGACATCATCGACGCTTCGATCACCAACCTGATCGAGACCTCGATCAACAGCGTGCCCGGGATCGAGCACATTTCGTCGACCTCGACACCGGGCACCTCGCAGGTCGTGATCACCTTCAACCTGGAGAAGCGCATCGACGTCGCGTTCCAGGAGGTGCAGGCCAAGGTGAACCAGGTGGTGCGGCGGCTGCCCAAAGACGCCGACCCGCCGGTGGTGGCGAAGGTCGAGACCAACACGCAGGCGATCCTGCAGATGGCGCTGCAGGGCGACCGCACCCAGCAGCAACTCAACCTCTACGCGATTAACGTCATCAAGAAGCAGCTCGAGACGATCGACGGCGTCGGCGAAGTGCGCATCGGCGGCCGGCGCGACCGCAACATCCGCGTCAACTTGCTGCCCGCCAAGATGGCGGCCTACGGCGTGGCCGCGCAGGACATCACCGACGCCTTCGGCCGCGAGCACCTCCAGCTCGCCGGCGGCTTCCTGGTCGGACGCTCGACCGAGCACCTGGTGAAGATCGACCTCGAGTTCCACAAGCTCGACGATCTGGCGGCGATGATCGTCGGCTACAAGGACGGCGCGCCGGTGCGGCTGCGCGATATCGCCGAGATCGAGGACGGGCTCACCGACAACCGCCAGCTCGCGCGCCTGAACGGCAAGCCCGCGGTCGGCGTCGGCATCGTCAAGGTGCCGAACACCAACACCGTGGAGATCATCGACCGGGTGCTCGAGCGCGTCGAGAAGGACGTGCGGCCGCAGCTGCCGCCCGGACTGGAGCTGCACGTCGTGCAGAGCGACAAGATCTTCATCGGCGCCATGGTCGAGGCGCTGAAGAACCACCTGGTGGAGGGCACGATCCTCGCGGCGCTGATCGTGTGGCTGTTCTTGAAGAGCTTCCGCTCCACGGTGATCATCGCCTGCTCGATCCCGGTCTCGCTGATGGGCGCGATCGCCGTGATGTACTTCTTCGGCTACACGTTCAACTCGGTGACCCTGCTCGCGCTGCTGCTTCTGGTCGGGGTGGTGGTGGACGATGCGATCGTGGTGCTGGAGAACATTTACCGCCACCGTGAGGAGGACCGCGGCGCGAGCGCGATGAGCGCCGCGATCACCGGCAGCCGCGAGGTGACCTTCGCGGTAATCGCTGCGAGCTTCGCGCTGGTCGCGATCTTCGCGCCGGTGGTGTTCGTGAGCGGAATCCTCGGGCAGTTCCTGCGCTCGTTCGCGGTAGTGGTCACGTTCGGCGTGCTGGTGTCCCTCTTCGTCTCACTTACCCTCACCCCGATGCTGTGCTCGCGCTATCTCGACGTGCACGAGAAGCACGGCCGGGTGTATTGGGCGCTCGAGCGCTTCTTCGACGGCGTCGACCGCCTGTACCGCCGCATGCTCGGCTGGGCGCTGCGCAACCGCGGTCTGGTACTGGGCGCGGCGGTTCTGTTCTTTGTTTCCGCCATTCCTCTATTCGCCAACCTGCCGCGCGAGCTCGCGCCGCAGGCCGATGAAGGCCGCTTCCTGGTCGGCATCCGCACGCCGCTCGGCTCCTCGATCGCCTATACCGAGTCGAAACTGCGCGAAGTCGAAGAGATCGCATTCCGCTACCCCGAGATCGTCACCGAGTTCGGCGTGATCGGGCTGGGCTCGACCTCGCAAGTCAACCAGGCCACGCTGGTCGCGCGCATGAAGCCGCGCCACGAGCGCAGCCGCTCCCAGGCCGAGGTGATCACCGCGTTGCGGCGCGAGCTCGCGCAGGTCGCGGGCGCACGCGCGTTCCCGCGTGCCTTCGGCCTGGTGCAGGGACAGCGCTCCGAGCCGCTGCAATTCGTGGTCAAGGGACCGAACCTGCAGGAGATGGGGCGCCTCGCCGCCGAGCTGCAGCGCACGCTGCAGGCCGATCCCGAGATCGGGCGCATGGACACCGACCTGCAACTCGACCTGCCGCAGCTCATCCTCGAGCCCGACCGGGTGCGCGCCGCCGGACTGAACCTCACCTCGGGCGACGTCGCGCTCGCCGTGAGCATGCTCACCGGCGGCATCGACATCGC
>Ga0075430_100001647_pt1 | contig 18219 bp, 18 predicted proteins | sample RhiMetdeltSRZDD4_FD_75294 | JGI IMG/M metagenome (GOLD analysis project Ga0075430, IMG submission 75294) | Populus rhizosphere microbial communities from Tennessee, USA - Rhizosphere MetaG P. deltoides SRZDD4 | ecosystem: Host-associated > Plants > Roots > Rhizosphere > Soil | place: USA... | reverse complement strand
GAGCTTCGGCGGACAGCTCGCGCAGTGGATGCCGACGCCGGATCTCGTGCTCCTCCTCGGCGTCGGTCTCATCTGCAGCGCGCCCTTGTGGACCTCGGGCAAGCCGCAGGTCGAGTCGACCGCGAACACGCTGTTCGGCGCGATCTACGTCGGCTTGCTCCTCGGCTACGCGATCTGGCTCCACGGTGGCGCCAGCGGTCCGCAGCTCGTGCTGTTCCTGGTCGGTGTGACGTGGGCCGGCGAGTCGGCGGCGTACCTCGTCGGGTCCTCCCTCGGCCGTCATCGACTCGCGCCGATCTTGAGCCCGCGTAAGACCGTCGAGGGCGCCGCGGCGCAAGTGATCGTCTCGGTGGCCGCGGCGCTGGCGCTGAGCGCCTGGCTCTTGCCCGGGTGCAGCCTGGTGGGCGCCGCGGGTGCAGGAATCGTCCTGGGCGTGATCGGACAGATCGGCGATCTCGTCGAGTCGGCGATCAAGCGCAGCATCGGAACCAAGGACACGGGCGGCCTCATCCCGGGTCACGGCGGTATGCTGGACCGAATCGACAGCTTGCTCTTCAACGCTCCGGCCCTTTACCTCTATTCCATGTACGCCTGGTGCCGCGCATGAAAAGCATTACGCTGCTCGGTGCGACTGGATCGGTCGGTCTGAGAACCCTCGACATGGTGTCGAGCTTCCCCGAGGAGTTCTCGGTGGCGGGGATCGCCGCACGCGGCTCGAACGTCGAGCGCGTGGCCGACATGTGCAAGAAGTACTCGCCGCGCGCGGTCGCGCTCCTGGAAACGGACGCGCGCGATCAGCTGGCGCGCCTGCTGCCGTTGCCGCGCCCCGAGCTGCTCGCCGGCCCCGAAGGCCTGGTGGCGCTCGCTCGCGACGTCAAGGCCGACATTGTCGTGTCGGCGCTCGTCGGCGGCGCCGGGCTCCTGCCGACGATGGCCGCGATTCAGGCCGGCCGGACCGTCGCGCTGGCCAACAAGGAAACGCTCGTGATGGCCGGGCGTCTCATGACCGCCGAGGCGCGGACGCGCGGCGTGAAGCTCTTGCCCGTCGACTCCGAGCACAGCGCGGTGTTCCAATGCCTGCACGGGCACAGCCGCGCGGACGTGCATCGCATCCTGCTCACCGCGTCCGGCGGGCCCTTTCGTGAGACGCCGAAGGCGCGGCTGGCGAGCGTCACCGTCGAGGATGCGCTGCAGCATCCGACGTGGAAGATGGGCGCCAAGATCACGATCGACTCGGCCACGCTCATGAACAAGGGGCTCGAGGTCATCGAGGCGCGCTGGCTCTTCGACGTCGCCTCCGATCAGGTCCAGGTGGTCGTCCATCCGCAGTCGATCGTGCACTCGATGGTGGAGTACATCGACGGCTCGGTCATCGCGCAGCTGGGCGTCGCGGACATGGGCGTGCCTATCCTCTACGCGCTGACGTATCCCGAGCGGCGGCCGATGCCGACCGCGCGGCTCGATCTCGTCCGGGCCGGCCAGCTCACGTTCTTCGAGCCCGACATCGATAAATTTCCGTGCCTGAGACTCGCGCGCGCCGCGCTCGAGTCGAACAGCTCGGCGCCGGTGGTCCTGAACGCCGCCAACGAGATCGCGGTGGCCGCGTTCCTCGACCGGCGTATCGGCTACAACGCGATCGCCGAGCTGATCGAGGACGCGCTCAACGCCTCGCGGACGGGTGACCTTGCCTCGATCGACGCCTGCGTGGCCGTCGACGCCGAGACCCGGCGTCTCGTCCAGGGCGCGATCGACGCCGGTCGCGGAGCGCTCACGTCGTGACGACCGTCCTCTCCTTCGTGGTCGTCATCGGGATCCTCATCCTGGTCCACGAGCTCGGCCATTTCCTCGTGGCCCGGTGGACGGGCGTCGGTGTCGAGCGGTTCTCGATCGGCTTCGGTCCCGTGCTCCTGCGGTGGCGCGGCAAGGAGACCGAATACTGCCTCTCGGCGATCCCGATGGGCGGCTACGTCAAGATGGTCGGCGAGGAGAATCCGCTCGAGGGGGGCGGCGCACCCGTCTACGATCCCCAGAAAGCGTTCGCGCTCAAGCCGCTGTGGGCGCGGTTCCTGATCGTATTCGCCGGCCCCGGAATGAACTTCGTGCTGGCCGCCGTGATCTTCGGCGCCGTGCTGGCGACGATGGGGCGGCCGGTCTCGCCGGCGATCGTGGGTCGTGTCACCGAGGACAGTCCGGCCGCGGCGGCGCGCCTGCAGCCGAGTGATGTGGTGACGGCCGTCGACGGGCGCGCGATCTCGTTCTGGGAAGAGCTGCACCGCGCCGTCGCCTCGTCGAACGGCCGGCCGCTCCGGCTGTCGATCGCGCGCGACGGCGCCGCGCGCGACGTCGAGCTCACCCCGCGCAAGATCACGGTTCGCGATCCGATCTTCAAGGAGGAGCGCGAAGAGTGGGATCTCGGCGTCGGCCCGCAGCTGACGCCGCAGATCGGGGCGGTCACCCCGGGCTCGCCCGCGGAGCAGGCCGGTCTGCGCCCTGGCGACGTCGTGGTCGGAGTCGCGGGACAGCTGGTGTTCACTCCCGACGAGCTCACGCAGGCGATTCAGAAGCGCGGCGGCCAGACCTTCGAGATCGCCGTCCTGCGCGACGGCAAGACCGTGCCGCTGCAGGTGACGGCGAACACCGTGAAGGAGAAGAGCCCGACCGGGCAGGACGTCGAGATCGGACGGATCGGCGTCGGCATCGTCATGAAGGCCGTGCGCTACGAGCGCTACAACCCGATCGCCGCGATCTACCACGGCACCATCAAGACGTGGGATATGACCGTCCTGACCGCCAAGGGGCTCTGGAAGCTCGTGACGATGCAGCTGCCGCTCTCGAACCTCGGCGGACCGATCCAGATCGCGGCCGAGGGCGAGCGCCAGCGCAGGGAAGGGCTGCCGTCGCTGGCGCTCTTCACCGCGGTCATCAGCGTGAACCTGGCGGTGCTGAACCTCTTACCGGTGCCGATGCTCGATGGCGGCCACCTCTTGTTCTTCATGATCGAGGGGATCCTCGGGCGTCCCGTGTCGCTCAAGAAGCGCGAGGCGGCGCAGCAGCTCGGGCTCGTTCTTCTGCTGCTCTTGATGGTATTTGCGATTTACAATGACCTCGTCCGGATCGACGCGTTCAGAATTTTCAGATAGGACGGCGCAATGATCACACGGCGGAAGACGCGGCAGATCAAGCTGGGCAACCTCGTCGTCGGCGGGGGCGCTCCGATCACCGTGCAGTCCATGACCAAGACCGACACGCGCGACGTCCAGGCCACCTTGCTCGAGATCTGGGCGCTCGAGGCGGCCGGCTGCGACATCGTGCGCTGCGCGGTGCCGGTCAAGGAAGCGGCCGAGAAGCTCGGTGAGATCAAGAAGCAGATCCGCATCCCGCTCGTCGCGGACATCCACTTCAACTACAAGCTGGCGCTGATCGCGCTCGAGCAAGGCGTCGACGGTCTGCGGCTCAATCCCGGCAACATTGGCGGCAAGCAGTTCGTGCAAGAGGTCGTCAACGTCGCCAAGGACAAGAAGATCCCGATCCGCATCGGCGTCAACGGCGGCTCGCTCGAGAAGGATCTGCTCGCGAAGTACAACGGCCCGACCGCCGAGGGCATGGTGGAGTCGGCGCTGCGCCACATCCAGATCCTCGAGGACCTGAACTATCCCGAGATGAAGATCTCGCTGAAGGCCTCCGACCCGCTGATGATGATCGAGGCCTACCGGATGCTCTCCGACAAGGTCGACTACGCGTTCCACCTCGGGGTCACCGAGGCCGGCACGCCGGGGGTCGGCACGATCAAGTCAGCGATCGGTCTCGGCGCGCTCCTGTCCGAGGGCATCGGCGATACGATCCGTGTGTCGCTCTCGGCCGATCCGGCCGAGGAGGTGCGCGTCGGCATCCAGATCCTCAAGTCGCTCGGCCTGCGCAAAGGCGGTCTCACGTTCGTCTCCTGCCCGTCGTGCGGACGCGCCGACGTCGACCTGGTCAAGCTCGCGAAGGAAGTCGAGGACGAGTTCAAAGGACTCAACGAAGAGATCCACATCGCCGTCATGGGATGCGAGGTCAACGGTCCGGGCGAGGCACGCGCCGCGGACATCGGCGTCGCGGGCGGCCGCGGCATCGGGCTCATCTTCAAGAACGGGGACGTGATCCGCAAGGTGCCCGAGAAGGACATCGTCCAGGCGATGCGCGAGGAAGTCGACAAGTTCATCGCCGAGCGCAAGGCCGCGAAGACGGCGGCCGTGGAGGCCTAGAGATGGGACAGTACAAGACCCACGTCTTCGTGTGCACCTCAGGCGATTCGTGTCCGACGCAGGGCAACGTCGAGCAGTACGTAAAGTTCCTCCGGGACGAATCGGTGAAGGCCGGGCTCAAGGCTGACATCCGGATCAACAAGGCCGGTTGCTTCTCGCAGTGCGGCCACGGTCCGATGATCGTCATGTATCCGGAGAACGTCTGGTACGGCGGTGTTCAGGAATCGGACCTGAAGGAGATCTTCGAGTCCCACATCCGCGACGGCAAACCCGTCGCGCGCCTCATCTACGATCCCGGCGTCAAGGGCGCGAACAAGAAGCCGGGTTACAAGTAGCAAGACCCGTCAACCGCTCGCCGCGCCGACAGGGGGAGTGTGCCAGAGGATACCTCCGCCTTGCCTCCGGTCCGAACACGTGCTAAATTCTTGAAAAAGTGGGCCTAGCCCGCTTTTTTTAGTTTTTGCGGATAGAAGTGGAGGGGAACGCTCCCGGACCGTGAAGCCGGGCTTGGGCCCGCCGGCCGCGGCGTGACCGTAGATTATGGACGACGTGGAGAGGATGGCGCAGATCGAGGAGGCCGTAGCACCGGTCGTCGGCGACCACGGGCTGGAGCTCGTGGACCTCGAATGGCGCGGGTTCCGTCCCCGCGGGGTGCTCCGGCTCTACGTCGACAAGGCGGGCGGAATCGGAATCGCCGAGTGCGAGCGGCTGAGCCGCGAGCTCGGGGACGTGCTCGACGCCGCCGCCGTGATCGAAGGCAGCTATGATCTCGAGGTCTCGTCGCCGGGGCTCGACCGACAGCTCAAGAAGGAGCGTGAGTATCGCTGGGCGGTCGGCAAGCAGATCCGCTGCTGGTTTGCCGGCGGCAGCGAGACGGGGGGCCGGCTGACCGAGGTGACGCCCGAGCGGCTGGTGCTGGACCGTAACGGCGAGCGGATCGAGGTCGCCCGCGCGACGGTCACGAAGGCCCGGTTGGAGGCGGAGGTCCCCTGGCCCCGCAAGGCGTAGAATCTCAGCGAGTCAAGGATGCGATGAATCGAGAGCTGATCACCGTCATCGAGCAGATGGGGCGCGAGAAGGGGATCGACAAGGAGATCCTCTTCGAGGCGCTGGAGTCTGCCTTGCTCTCGGCCTCGCGCAAGACCCTGGGCGCCTCGGACAACTGGCGGATGCACATCGACCGGAAGAGCGGCGACCTGCGCGTCTACTGCCGCAAGAAGGTCGTCACCGAGGTCGCAGACGACAAGCAGGAGATCAGTCTGACCGAGGCCAAGGCGCTCAATGCCGACGCAGAGCTCGACGACGAGCTCGAGCTCGAGCAGGAGCGGCCGCCGCAGGACTTCGGGCGGATCGCGGCCCAGACGGCCAAACAGGTCATCCTCCAGAAGGTGCGGGACGCCGAGCGTGAGGGGATCTACTCGGAGTTCGCCGGCAAGGAGGGTCAGATCCTGCGCGGCATCGTGCACCGGATCGAGAAGCGCAACGTGATCCTCGAGATCGGCAAGGCCGAGGCCATCCTGCCCGAGCGCGAGCAGATCCTGGGCGAGCGCTACAACCCGGGCGACCGGATCCGCGCGTACGTGCTCGAGGTCCGCCGGACGGCCAAGGGCCCGCAGATCTCGCTCTCGCGCACGCACCCGGGCTACCTCGCGCGGCTCTTCCAGACCGAGATCCCCGAGATCCAGGAAGGGATCGTCCTGGTCAAGGCCACCGCGCGCGAGGCCGGCGAGCGCGCGAAGGTGGCGGTCGCCTCGACCAAGCGCGACGTCGATCCGATCGGCGCGTGCGTCGGGCTCAGGGGCACGCGCATCCAGGTGATCAGCCGCGAGCTGCGCGGCGAGAAGATCGACATCATCGAGTGGTCGCACGACCCCGCGACGTTCGTAGCGCGCGCGCTCTCGCCGGCGAAGGTCTCGTCGGTGACGATCCACGAGGCGGACAGCGAGGGCCAGCCCTCGGCCACGGTGATCGTGCCCGACAACCAGCTCTCGCTGGCGATCGGCAAGAAGGGTCAGAACGCGCGGCTCGCCGCGAAGCTGACGGGTATGCGCATCGACATCAAGAGCGAATCGGAGGTCGAGGCAGAGCGGGCGCCCGCCGAGTCCGTGGCGATCGAGGAGCGCGCCGCCCTCGACCTGCTCCCGGGCGTCGATGCCGCGCTCGCCGACGCGCTGGTCGCCGCCGGCCTCGGCTCGCCCGGCGCGATCGTGAGGGCCGGGCGCGAGAAGCTCGGGCTGGTCGTCGAGGTCGGCGACCGTGCCGACGCGATCTACGCCGCTGCCGAGAAACTCGTCACCGCGCATCGCGCGGCCAGCGAGGCGAAGGCCGCGCCCGAGGTGAGTCAGCCCGGGCCGCCGACGGGGGATCAGACACCCTCGTGAAGAAACAGCCGACCCGCACGTGTTTGGGATGCCGGCAGGTCCGGCCGCAAGACGCGCTCGTCCGTGTGGTGCGACTCGCCGACGGCACGGTGGTCGCGGACACCGGCGCGCGCGCCACGGGACGCGGCGCGTACGTCTGTCCCGACGCTCAGTGCGCGGAGCGCGGACTGAGCCGGGCGCGGCTCAGTCACGCATTCAAGAAGGCGAGCGAGGCCGGTCCGGATCTCGCGGCCGTGGTTCGAGCCGGGGCGCGGGCCGTGGTTTCCGTGACGGACGCGCGTGAGGAAGTCCCGGTGTTGTTCGCGGTGGCGGCGAGCGCGATCGGCGATGTCGACGTGATGACGGTGAGATCGTAGGGAGGTGAGGGGACAGTGGCGGCAGCCAAGATAAAAGTGATCGAGCTCGCCAAGGAGCTCGGCGTGACCAGCAAGGACTTGATGGTCGCGGCCGAGGAGATGGGCCACAAGGGCGTCCGGGCCATGAGTCCCCTCGACAGCACGCTCGCGAATGCGCTGCGGGTGAAGCTCGGCAAGGGCCGTGATCTTCCCGAGGCCCCGAAGCCCAAGCGCGTTCCGAAGCCGAAAGTAGCCGAAGCAGACGGCGACGCCACAGCCGTGGGCGACGCCGTCGCGAAGAAGTCCGCGTCGCGCTCGAAGAAGGCGAACATTGAGGAAGAAGCGCCGGCAGACGTGAAGCCGGCTGCGACGATCGTCAAGCCGAAGCCGGTGGAGATCGCGCCGGAGCCGCCGTTCGTGCCGCCGACGCCCGAGCCCGAGATCGTGCCCGAGCCGACCGTGGTCGCGCCGCCGCCGGCGCCGGAGCCGATCGCGCCCAAGCAGCCGGTCGCGCCCGTCACCCCAGCTGCGCCCCCTGTGGCGCCGCCGCCAGGGCCGGCCGGCCCGAGGAAGCCGGAGCCGAAGATCGTTCCGTACCGTCCGATCGAGCGTGGGGCGCCGCCCGCGCCGCGCCGCCAGCCGGCGGGCCCGTTCGCGCCGCCGCGAGTGACGATGTCGCCGCCCCGTCCGGCCGCGCCGCCCCCTCCGCCGCGCCCTGCCGCGCCGATCGTGAACCGCCCTGCGGCCGTGGCGGCCCCCGCCGCACCTGCGGCGCCGCTGGCGGCTCCAGTCGCGCCGCCCCCTCCGCCGGGGCCGGTTCCCGTCGCGCCCGCCGCGGTCGCGTCCGCGCCGGTCGCCCTCCAGGAAGCGCCCGCACCGCCGAGCGACGTCAGGCGCGAGCTGATCCGCGTGCCCGAGTCCGTCACGGTCGGTGAGCTGGCCGAGAAGATGCGGCGCAAGTCAGGTGAGGTCATCAAGGCCCTGCTCGATCTCGGCGTGATGGCCACGGTGAACGAGCTCCTCGACCCAACCGCCGCCAAGCTGGTCGCGGACAAGTTCAACGTCGACGTCGAGATCCGCTCGGTCGAAGGCGACGTGGTCGACGAGGAAGACCTCGACCCAAGTCAGCTCACCTTGCGCCCGCCGGTGGTCACGGTCATGGGCCACGTCGACCACGGCAAAACCTCGCTGCTGGACGCGATCCGCAAGTCGAAGGTCGCCGAGAAGGAGTTCGGCGGCATCACGCAGCACATCGGCGCGTACCAGGTCACCACGTCACACGGCAAGGTCACGTTCCTCGATACGCCGGGCCACGAAGCGTTCACGGCGATGCGCGCGCGCGGAGCCCAGGCAACCGACATCGTCATCCTCGTGGTCGCCGCGGACGACGGCGTGATGCCGCAGACGCAGGAAGCCATCAATCACGCGCGCGCCGCCAACGTGCCCATCATCGTCGCGATGAACAAGATCGACCGTCCCGCGGCCGACCCCGACCGGGTCAAGCGAGAGTTGTCGAACCTCAACCTGGTGCCGGAAGACTGGGGCGGCCAGACGATCTTCGTGCCGACCTCGGCCAAGATGGGGACGGGCATCGACCAGCTCCTCGAGATGACCGCGCTGCAGTCGGAGATCCTCGAGCTCAGGGCCAATGCCAGCCGCGCGGCAAAGGGCGTGATCATCGAGGGCCGGCTCGACCGGGGCCGTGGGCCGGTGGCCACCGCGCTGATCCAGAACGGAACCCTGAAAGAGGGCGATGCGGTCGTGGTCGGATCGTACTCCGGGCGCGTTCGCTCGCTGCTGGACCCCGCCGGCAAGAAGGTCAAGAGCGCCGGGCCATCCGATCCCGTCGAGATCCAGGGCCTCTCCGGGGTCCCGGCGGCGGGCGACGTGCTGGTAGCCGTCTCGGACGAGCGCAAGGCGCGGCAGATCGCGACGATGCGGCTCGACCGGGAGAAGGCCAAGGGCAAGGCCTCGACCCGCATCACGCTCGAGGGCCTGCAGAAGCAGATCCTGACGGGCGAGGTCAAGGAGCTCAGGCTCATCCTCAAAGCCGACGTGCAGGGCTCGGTCGAGGCGCTGGCCGAATCGCTCGAGCGCCTCTCAACCGACGAGGTGAAGCTGAAGGTCATCCACAGCTCGGTCGGCATGATCACCGAGAGCGACGTGATGCTCGCCTCGGCATCCAACGCGATCGTGCTGGGATTCAACGTGAAGGCAGAGCCCAAGGCGACGGCCCAGGCTCAGGCGAACGGCGTCGACATTCGGAACTACAACGTCATCTACGAGGCCATCAACGACCTCAAGGCCGCGCTCGCCGGGATGCTGGCGCCTGAGATTCGCGAGACTGCGCTGGGCAAGGCGCAGGTCCGTCAGATCTTCGTCATCTCCAAGCTCGGGCCGATCTGCGGCTCGTACGTGCAGGAAGGCAAGATCGTTCGCGTCGCCAAGGTGCGCGTACGCCGTGGCGACGAGGTCGTCGGCACGGGCACCGTCAGCTCGCTCAAGCGGTTCAAGGACGACGTCCGCGAAGTGCTCGCCGGGCTAGAGTGCGGCATCGGTGTCGACGGCGTCAACAGCATCCAGCCCGGGGACATCCTCGAGGTGTACACGAGCGAGGAAGTAGCGCGCACGCTCTAGGCATTGCACGCCGCAGGTCGTCGCGGGGCTCTGCGCCCCGCCGACCGAGGCGTGCCTATAATTCTAGAAATCGCGCCGGAGGGAGCCGTGTCGGCAGCGCGCGTCGCGCTGGGTCTGGTTGAGCTGCATCTGCCCGACGTCGCATCCCTCAAGGAAAAGCGGCACGCCCTGAAAGGTCTCAAGGAAAAGGTTCGGGCGCGGTTCGAGGTGTCCGTGGCCGAGGTCGACCACCAGGATCTCTGGCAGCGGGCGACGCTCGCCGTCGCGTACGTCTCAGCCGATGCGCGACACGCCAACGAGGTAATCGCCAAGGCGATGGATTTCATCGAAGACCACGTCGAGGGCCAGGTGCTCGACAGCTCCGTGGAGATTCTCTGATGCAGGGCAAGCGACTGGACCGGGTGAATCAGCTCGTGAAAGAAGAGATCTCGACGCTCTTGCAGCGCGAGCTCAAGGACCCGCGCCTCGGATTCGTGTCGGTCACCGAGGTCGAGACGTCTCGCGACCTCAGAACGGCCAAGGTCTTCGTGTCGGTCCTCGGCGACGAGGCGCAGTGGACCGGCTCGCTGGCCGCGCTCGTCAGCGCCCGCGGCTTCATCCGCAACTGGCTCCGGCAGCACCTGGATCTGAGAGTCACCCCCGAGCTCGATTTCCGCCCCGACAGGTCCATGGAGCACGCGGCGCGCATCCAGGCCCTGCTGCGGCAGGTGGGCGGCGAAGCGGGACGGTGAGCGCCGCGGTCGAACACACGAGCCCGGCGCCCTCGCCAGCGGTGCTGCAGCCGTTCAGCGGCGGTGGCCGCGCGCTGATGCTCGGCCACGTGCATCCCGACGCCGACGTCCTCGGCACCTTGCTCGCGATCGGCCTGGCGCTCGAGACAAGCAAGTGGAACGTCGTCTACGGAGGGCCGCACCCGGCGCCGGCGCTGCTCGCCTTCCTGCCGGGCGTCGAGCGCTACCGGCAGCTCACCGAGCTCGAGGGCCGCTTCGACCTCGTGGTGCTGACGGATTGCCCCAACCCGCAGCGGACCGAGGGGCTCATCGATCAGGCCAAGCGCGTCGGCAAGGTCGTCGTGAACATCGACCACCATCCCGACAACCGGCGGTACGGACACGTGAACTGGGTCGACATCACGGCGGCCGCGACGGGCGAGATGGTCTACGAGCTTCTGACCGCGCTGCGCATGACCCTGACGCCGGCCATCGCTACGAACCTCTTCACGGCGATCCACACCGACACGGGCTCGTTCCGCTACTCGAACGTCACGACGCGGACGTTCACGATCGCCGCGGCGCTCGTCGCCGCCGGCGCCCGGCCCGAGCTGGTCTCGCAGTCGCTCTACGAGCAGCGGGCGCCCGACGCGCTGCACTGGCTCGGCGAGGCGCTCGCCCGGGTCGAAGTGAGCGAGGATGGACGGATGGCCTGGCTCGCGCTGCCGGCCGAGGCCGTGCCCGAGCGGATCGTCGAGGCCGAGGAGCTCGTGAACTACCCGCGCTCGGTCGCGTCGGTTCGCGTCGCGTGCCTCCTTCGCGAGCGCGACGGCAGCGTCAAAGTGAGCCTGCGCGGCAAGGGCGACGTCGACGTGCAGCGGATCGCCGCGCAGTTCGGCGGCGGTGGTCATGTCAACGCCGCCGGATGCACGGTCCCGGGCCCGCTGCCCGAGGCCAAGCGGGCCGTACTCGCCGCGGTCCGGCGAGCCGTCGACGGAGCTGATCGCGCGTGAGTCGCGACTCGATGCGCTCGGGCGTCCTCGTCGTCGACAAGGGGCGCGGTGCCACCTCGTTCGACGTGGTCGCGATCGCGCGCCGACGCCTGGGAGTGCGGCGGATCGGCCACGCCGGCACGCTCGATCCAGACGCGACCGGCGTGCTGCCGATCCTCGTGGGCGAGGCGACAAAGCTCACGCCCTATCTGCTCGACCAGGACAAGGAATACCTCGCGACGATCCGGTTCGGCGTGACGACCGACACGCATGACGTGAGCGGCCGCGTGCTCGCGGAGTCCGCCGTCGACGGTCTGACTCAGGCCCGGCTCGAGGAAGCGTGCCGCGCGTTCGTCGGGCGGATCAAGCAAGTGCCGCCGATGTACTCGGCGGTGCATCATCAGGGACGGCGGCTCTATGAGCTCGCCAGGGCGGGCATCGAGGTGGAACGCGCGCCGCGCGAGGTCGTCGTCAGCTCGATCCTGGTCGAAAAGCTCGACGGGCCGCGGGCCACCGTGCGCGTCGTGTGCGGCAAGGGCACGTACCTGCGCGTGCTCGCGGCTGATCTCGGCGCGGCGCTCGGCTGCGGTGGGGCGGTCGAGAGTCTGGTTCGCTGTCGCGTCGGCTCGTTCGACCTGCGCGAGGCGGTCTCGTGGCGCGAGCTGACCGAGGGCGTCGAGGAGCTGTGGCCCAGGGTGCGGCCGGTCGAGGCCGCGCTGCCGGGATGGCCGGTCGTCCGCCTGGACGGCCAGGCAGCGGCAACGTTCGGCCACGGACAGCCCGCCGACGTGATCCCGGCCGCGGCGGCGACCGAAGGGTACGTGCGAGTCCACGACCTCGCCGGTCCGATGATCGGTGTGGGGGAGCTGATAGCGGGCGGGGGCAAGGTCAAACCGGTGCGCATCCTGCATGCAGATCGTCCGCGGACTCGAAGCCTTCCCGCCTGACGCGTCGGCGAGTGCCGTCGCGCTGGGGGCCTTCGACGGCATTCACCTCGGTCATCGCGCCATCCTGGGAACGGCCGTCACCCTGGCGCGTCAGGGCGGCTTGCAAGCCGTCGTCTGCACCTTCGACCGGCATCCGACGGAGGTGCTCCAGCCCGACCGCGCGCCGCTTCCGATCACGACCCTCGAAGAGCGACTCGAGCTGATCGCCGAGACCGGCATCGACACGACGATCGTGATCCCGTTCACTCGTGAGATCGCGGCGACCGAGGCGAAGGACTTCGTGCACGACGTCCTGGTCGGCAGGCTCAAGGCGCGGGAGATCGTCGTCGGGTTCAATCATCGCTTCGGCCGCGCCGCGCGCGGCGACGCCGCGCTGCTCGAATCGCTCGCCGGTCCACTGGGCTTTCGCGCGCACGTGGTGAAGGCGCTCATGGTCGACGGCGTGGCGGTCTCGTCGTCGGAGATTCGCGCGGCGCTGCAACGCGGCGATCTGCCCGCCGCGGCGCGCCTGCTCGGGCGACCCTATTCGATCCGCGGTGAGGTAGTGCACGGCGCCGGACGCGGCCGCACCCTCGGCTTTCCGACGGCCAACATCAAGACGGACCGGCCGCTGGGGCTGCCGGTTGGCGTGTATGCATGCCGGCTGGCCGTCGGCGGGAGCCAGCATCAGGCCGTCGTCAATGTGGGCTTCAGGCCGACCTTCGGCGTGAACGAGCTGGCGGTCGAGGCTCATGTCCTCGATTTCACGGGTGATCTCTACGACCAGCGGGTGACCTTGACCTTCGCGAGCCGCCTCCGGGACGAGCAGAAGTTCCCGAATGTCGACGCACTGCGCCAACAGATCGCGCTCGATGTCGCGGCGGCCCGCGCCGCCTCCTGAGCGGTCAGCTTTACTTCGCTAGGGCGTCGTGGTACTCTCCGGGCGTATCTACTCACAATAAAAGGAGTTTTGGAACCCGCCCCGGCGTGGGAGCAAACGGCTCCCTGGGGTGTGGCGATTGGGGGACCTTCGATGCCGCTTGCCATCGATCGTAAGAAGAGTCTGATCGAGCAGTTCCGGACCCACGAGGGCGATACAGGCTCGCCCGAGGTACAGATCGCGCTCCTCACCGAGCGCATCAACAGCCTGACGGATCATTTCAAGCAGCACAGCAAGGACCATCACTCGCGCCGCGGCTTGCTGATGCTGATCGGCAAGCGTCGCGGCCTTCTCGAGTATCTCCGGGCCCGGGCGCCGGAGAGATATCGCTCCATCATCGACAAGCTCGGCATCCGCCGTTGACGGCGGAGCTACTTTTCACTGATCGGTCCTCGGACGGAACGAATCCGGGGGCCCCTGAGCGGGCTGCAAAAGCGCCCGCTCGACACGGCGATCGCCGGATTCCGGCCGATACGCGAGGACAATGTTTCGTATGACCCATACCGTAGACATCGAAAGCAACGGATCGCGAATGACCATCGAGACCGGCAAAGTGGCCAAACAGGCCGACGGCGCCGTCGTCGTCCGACAGGGCGGCTCGATGGTGCTGGCGACCTGCGTGGCCGCCAAGGGCGCCAAGGAATCGCAGGACTTCTTCCCGCTGACGGTCGAGTACCGCGAGCGCGCGTACGCCGGCGGCCGCATTCCGGGCGGCTACTTCAAGCGGGAAGGCGCGCCCGTGAAGAAAGAAACGCTGACGTCGCGGCTCATCGATCGGCCGATCCGCCCGCTCTTTCCCGAGGGCTTCCGTAACGAGGTGCAGGTGATCTGCCTGACCATCTCGGGCGACCAGGAAGTCGATCCGGACGTTCTCGCGATGAACGGCGCCTCCGCGGCGCTCTGCCTGTCGGGCATCCCCTTCGACGGCCCGGTCGGCGCGGTCCGCGTCGGGCTGGTCGACGGCAAGCTCGTCGCGAATCCGACGACGACGCAGAAGAAGGCGTCGACGCTCGAGCTGGTCATCGCGGCCACCGAGGACGCGGTGCTGATGGTCGAGGCCGGCGCCAGCGAGATCTCCGAAGAGGGGATGCTCGACGCGATCGCCTTCGGCCACGCCGAGTGCAAGAAGATCGTGCGCGCGCAGCGCGAGCTGGTGCAGCGCGCCGGAAAGCCCCGCTGGACGGTCAGCACCGCGACGGGCGACGCCGAGCTGAAGGCGCGTGTCGAAAGCGTCGCCGCCGGCAAGCTCGCCACCGCGCTCGCCACCGTCCAGAAGCAAGAGCGCGGAGAAGCGGTCGCCCGCGTGTTCGACGAGGTGGTTCAGAGCCTCGGCGTCGACGACACCAAGAAGGCCGCGGTCCGCGAGGCCTTCGAGGCGGTCGAAAAAGCCCAGGTGCGACGCCTCATCGTCGAGCGCAACCTCCGCGTAGACGGCCGCAAGGCCAACGAGATCCGACCGATCTCGATCGACACGGCGTACCTGCCGCGCGCGCACGGCTCGAGCGTGTTCACGCGCGGCGAGACGCAGGCGCTGGTCTCGGCCACGCTCGGCACGAAGTCCGACGAGCAGAAGATCGAGGCGATCGAGGGCGATTACTACCGCCACTTCATGCTGCACTACAACTTCCCCTCGTTCTCGGTCGGCGAAGTCCGCCGCTTCGGCTCGCCGTCCCGGCGTGACATCGGTCACGGCGCGCTCGCCGAGCGGGCGGTGGAGGCGGTGCTCCCGGCGAAAGAAGACTTCCCGTACACGATCCGCGTCGTCTCGGACATCCTCGAGTCGAACGGCTCGTCGTCGATGGCGTCGGTTTGCGGCGCGTCGCTGGCGCTGATGGACGCCGGCGTGCCGCTGAAGTCGCACGTCGCCGGCGTCGCCATGGGATTGGTCAAGGAAGGCGACAAGGTCGGGATCCTCACTGACATCAACGGCGCCGAGGATCACTACGGCGACATGGACTTCAAGGTCGCCGGCACCGAGAAAGGCATCACCGCGCTCCAGATGGACATCAAGATCGCGGGCGTCTCGATCGACATCATGCGGGCGGCGCTGCAGCAGGCGCGTGACGCGCGCATGATCGTGCTCGGCAAGATGCGCGAGGCGATCGAGAAGCCGCGCGCGGAGCTGTCACCCTACGCGCCGCGCTTCGTCACGATCAAGATCCGGCCCGAGAAGATCCGCGAGATCATCGGCCCAGGCGGCAAGATCATCCGCGGCATCCAGGAGCAGACCGGCACGAAGATCGACGTCGAGGACGACGGCCGGGTCACCGTGTTCTCGCCCGACAGCGCCTCGGTGCAGAAGGCCCTGGGAATCATCCAGGACATCTGCCGCGAGGTCGAGCTCGACCGCATCTATCTCGGCAAGGTCAAGAAGATCGTCGAGTTCGGCGCGTTCGTCGAGGTCATCCCGAATACGGAAGGCCTGCTGCACATCTCACAGATTGCCGAGTCGCGCATCCGTACGGTGCAGGACGTCCTGACCGAAGGCGACGAGGTGCTCGTGAAGGTGATCGAGATCGACGGCAACGGCAAGATGCGGCTCAGCCGCAAGATGGCGCTGCGCGAGCAGCCCGCCTTGGGCGACAAGGAAAAGCTCAAGAACCCGATGGCGGCCAACCCGCCGCGGGCCGAAAGGTGAGCGTGTGACGGAAGGCTACCGCAAGGGCTTCCTGCCGAACGGTATCCGGGTCGTGACGGAGCGCATGGAGCACGTGCGCTCGGTCGCGGTCGGGGTCTGGGTCGAGACCGGCTCACGGTACGAGTCCGAGAGCCGCGGCGGAATGTCGCACCTGATCGAGCACCTGGTGTTCAAGGGCACGGCCACGCGCACCGCCGAGCAGATCGCGCGCACGATGGATTCGGTCGGCGGCCAGATGGACGCCTTCACGACCAAGGAGCACACCTGCTTCTACGTGCAGGTGCTCGACGAGCATCTGCCGCTGGCGGTCGATCTCTTGACCGACATCCTCCTGCATCCGCTCTTCAACGCCGACGAGCTCGAGCGCGAGAAATCGGTCGTGTTGCAAGAGATCAAGATGGTGGAGGATACGCCCGACGACATCATCCACGACCTCTTCGCCGGCCAGATCTGGGCGGGTCATCCCCTCGGCCGGCCCATCCTCGGCAGCCGCGAGGCGGTGACCGGCTACGATCGCCAGGCGGCGCTCGGCTACTTCACCGAAGAGTACGTCCCCCGCCGGGTCATCATCGCGGTCGCGGGCAACGTGACCCACGATCGAGTCATGGAGCTCTTCAGCGCGGGCTTCCAGGGATTCGACCGGGCCGCGTCGGATCGCACCCCGACGCCGCCGGAGCTCAAGCCCGGCGTGAACATCGTCAGCAAGACCCTCGAGCAGGTACACGTGATCATGGGGTTCCCGGGCCTGCATCACTCGGCCCCGGAGCGCTACGCCCTGTTCCTGCTCAACGACATCATCGGCGGCAGCATGTCCTCGCGGCTGTTCCAGGAAGTGCGGGAGCGCGAGGGGCTCGTGTACGCGATCCACTCGGGCGTGCAGGCGTACGTCGATACCGGCACGCTCTACGTGTATGCCGGGACGGACGAGAAGAACTTTTCCAAGGTCCTCAAGTCGACGCTCAAGGTGCTTCGCGAGCTGAAGAAGACAGGCGTGACCGAAGAGGAGCTGCGCCGCTCGAAGGACCATCTCAAGGGCAGCCTGATGCTCTCGCTCGAATCGACGTCGAGCCGCATGAATCGGCTGGCCAAGCACGAGATGCACCACGGAACGTTCCTGTCGATGGACGCGATGCTGTCCGCCATCGACACCGTCCGCCACGAAGAGGTCCAGGCGCTGATCACCGATCTCCTCGACGAGGATCGGCTCGCGCTCACGACGTTAGGCCCGCTGGACCGCCGCAACCTGCCCCGGGAGCTGCTGCACCACTGAACCCTCTCGGCCCCCTCGGGCCGAGCCTCGATCAGGAGACCTCCGCGTATGCCGTTGACGTATCGCATTGACCCCGACGCCGGACTGCTCATCGTCATCGGCGAAGGCAGCATCACTCAGGCCGAACGCATCGAAGCGATCAATGGATGGCTCCGCGACCCCGCGTTCCGCCCGGGATTGAAGACGCTGTGTGACTTCTCGGCCACGACCTCGACGCCGACGATGCCGGAGCTGCGCGAGATCGTCCGGCTCGTCGACCGGCACGCCGCGAAGATCGGCAAGAAGAAGCTCGCGCTGATCGCGACCCGTGCGGTCACGTTCGGCGTCGCGCGGCAGTTCCAGACTCTGGCCGATTCCGGACCGCTCAACGTGAGCGTCTTCACGGATCGCCGCGCCGCGCTCGGCTGGCTGCACCACGAGGCGCCCTAGGCCCAGCGCGCGAGGGCAAGTCGCCCTCACGCTTCGGGCGATCGGCCTTGCTGGACGAGTCAACAGTCGAAATCCCGCTGTGGTGGAGGCCTGTCAGCGGGCACGAGCATTGCTCATCCTCCTTGCGGCAGCACCGACAAGGAGGACGCGATCATGGCAAAGCCTCTGCTCGCCCTCGTGCTCGCCGCATCTTTCCTCACGGCCGGCGCCCCGACCGTAGCCCACGCGCAGCGACTGGTCGTCGTCAACGGCCGCATCGTGACGCCGCAATCGCTCGCCGCTCTCGATCGGGCGGCGTGCCTGCAGGTGCCCAACGGCTCCTACTGGCTCGACACGAATACGGGAATCTGGGGCTACGCCGGCAACCCCGCCCCGCAAGGGCACATCTCCGACGGCTGCCGTCAGACGCGGCGCCCGAGCCTCTCGGAGCGCGGCATGCTCTACAGCCCGTATGACTGGGTGAGATGACCCGGTCTGTCCGTGCTACCCTCCGCGCATGACGACGCTGCCCCAGCCGACCAGCCGCACGCTCGACGTCAACGGATTGCCTCTGCACTATCTCGACTGGGGAAACCCGGGCGCGCCGCCGGTCGTGTGCGTGCACGGCTACACCTCGAGCGCCCAGGCCTTCAACGCGCTGGCGCGGCGCCTGCTCGAGCGCTATCACGTCGTCGCGCTCGACGTGCGCGGCCACGGCGAGAGCGCCTGGTCGAAGTC
>Ga0075430_100001645_pt1 | contig 18243 bp, 18 predicted proteins | sample RhiMetdeltSRZDD4_FD_75294 | JGI IMG/M metagenome (GOLD analysis project Ga0075430, IMG submission 75294) | Populus rhizosphere microbial communities from Tennessee, USA - Rhizosphere MetaG P. deltoides SRZDD4 | ecosystem: Host-associated > Plants > Roots > Rhizosphere > Soil | place: USA... | reverse complement strand
ATGGGCCCGGATGCGGCGGGTGCGCTCGAGACACTCGACCGCATCGGCCTGCTCGAGCGGTACCTGCCGGCGTGGGGCGACGTCCGGTGCCGTCCGCAGCGCGATCCGTATCACCGATCGTCCGTGGACGTGCACCTGCTCGAGAGCCTCGCCGGCGCGGCGGCGCTGCTCGACGACCCGGGCGACGATCCGCTCTCGGCGGAGGCGGCCGAGGCGGTCGACGACCGTGACGCCGTCCTGCTCGCCGCGCTCCTGCACGACGTCGGCAAGACGGGGGAGGGTGAGCACGTGACCGTCGGCGTCCGCGTCGCGCGGGAGACGCTCGAGCACGCGGGGGTCGACGGCGCCACCGCCGACCTCGCTCGGTTCCTCGTGGCGGAGCACCTGCTGCTCTCCGACACGGCGACCCGGCGCGATCTCGAGGACGAGGACCTCGTGCAGGGCGTGGCCGCCACGATCGGCGATCGGTCGCGCCTCGGCGCGCTCACCCTGCTCACGATCGCCGACGCGGAGGCCACCGGGCCGCTCGCGTGGACGCCGTGGCGTGCCGCGCTCGTGCGCGAGCTCGTCGGCAAGGTCCGGCGCGTCCTCGAGCGGGGCGACGTCGAACCCGGCACCGCCGAGCGACTGGCCGGGCGCGCCGAGGAGATCCGTCGCGCTCTCGCGGGCGAGGACCCCGACGACGTCGAGCGGTTCCTCGAGCGGATGCCGAGCGGTTACCTGCTGACCGTTCCGCCGGACCGCGTCGCCGCGCACTTCGGGCTCGTCGCACGGCCGCTGGGCGCGCTCGAGGTGCGCACGCTCGCGGCCGAGGGGTCGCGGCCCGGCACCTACGCGCTCGCGGTCGCGGCGGCCGACCGGGCGGGCCTCCTGTCGATGATCGCCGGCGCGCTCACGCTCGCGGGGCTGTCGATCCTCACCGCCCAGGTGTTCACGACCGACGACGGCGTGGCCGTCGACCTGTTCGAGGTCGAGGGCGCGTTCGAGGCGGAGGTGGGGGAGGGGCGGTGGCGCGAGGTCCGCGGCACCCTCCGCCGGGCGATCGAGGGCCGCCTGTCGCTCGACCACGGCGTGCACGAGAAGCGCGCGCACTACCCGGGTCCCCGTCACGACGTTCCGGTCCGCGTGACGGTGGACGACGACGTGTCGGACTTCTTCACCGTGGTCGAGGTCGGCGCCCCGGACCGGCTCGGCCTACTGTTCGACGTCACGCGCACGCTCGCCGAGCTCGAGCTGGACGTGCATCTCGCCAAGGTGGCGACGTACGGCGCGCGCGTCGTCGACGTCTTCTACATCCGGGACGCGCTCGGCCGCAAGGTCGAGGACGCCGACCGCGTCGCCGAGCTCGACGACGCGCTACGCGCCCGGCTCGAGACCTGATCCGCCCGCGGCGGCGGCGGGAGGAGGCCGCGACTCGGAGGGAAGCTCCGGCTCCGACCGCTCATCGTCTCCTGCCTCGAGCAGCGCGCGGAGGCGATCGGCCATCCTTGGGCTCGCGCCGTCGTCCTCGTGCTTGAAGTAGCAGTACACGTCCCTGCCGGCCTCGAGGACCGGCCTGATCCGGTCGGCCCAGCCGCCGAGCTCCTCGTCCGAGTACTCGGTCTTGCGCAGCCGCAGGAACCCGAACGGGTCCCACGACAGGTCGTCGGGTCCGGGGTCGTTCTCGTCGGTCTCGGCGACGCACCAGGCGACGCCCTGCTCGAGCAGCAGGTCGCGAGCCTCGACCCACGACGCGTGGCGGAACTCCATCGCGGCGCGCGGCGCCGGCGGGAGGTAGCCGACGAACGACTCGATCAGCGAACGGTCGTAGTGCAGGCTCGGCGGACACTGGTAGAGGACCGAGCCGAGCCGCTCGCCGAGGACGTTGGAGGCCTGGAGGAAGTCGCGCACGTCGTCGTCGACGTCGGCGAGCCGGCGGAAGTGCGTGATCCGCTGGTTGGCCTTGAGCGTGAACCGGAAGTCCTCCGGCGTGAGCTCGCGCCACGTGGCGAGCGACTTCTCGGTGGGGAAGCGGCGGAACGTGTAGTTGATCTCGACCGACGGGAAGCGGCTCGCGTAGTACGAGAGCATCTCGCGGTTCTTCAGGCCTTCCGGGTAGAAGACCCCGTGCTTCCACTGGTCGTACGAGTAGCCCGACGTCCCCAGGTAGAGCGTTCCCGCCATCTGACAGGATTCTGTCATGGCCGTTGCGGAACAGAAGGGGAGCCTCGGCGAGAGCCGTTCGGCCGTCTCAGCCGCGTGGATCGCGCCGAAGGGCGCCGTCGCCTGGATCGTGGTCGCCCACGGCGCGGGCGCGGGGATGGACCACCCCTTCCTGGTCGGGTTCTGTCGCGCGATGGCCGACGAGGGCATCGGCGCCGCGCGCTTCAACTTCCACTACATGAATGCCGGCCGGCGCTCGCCGGACCCGGAGGCGTCGCTCCGCGCGGCGTGGAACGAGGCGTTCGACGGCGTGACGGCGATGGCCGGCGGCCTCCCGGTCCTCGTCGGGGGAAAGTCGCTCGGCGGTCGGATCGCCTCGATGTGCGTCGCCGACGGGATGGAGGCCGCGGGCCTCGTGTTCCTCGGCTATCCGCTCCACCCGCCGGGCAAGCCCGACCGGCTCCGCGCCGACCACCTGAGCCGGATCGAGGTCCCGATGCTATTCCTGCAGGGGACGCGTGACCCGTTCGCGAAGCCAGAGCTGCTGGACAAGGTGATCGACAAGCTCGGCGACCGCGCGACGCTCGAACGCGTCGAGGGCGGCGACCACTCGTTCCGGGTCCGTGGCGTCAAGGCCGACGACCGGGAGATCGGCGCGTCGCTCGCGGCGGTGGCCGCGCCGTTCGTCCGCCGCGTCGCGGAGGACGGCTGATGCCGAGGAAGAACCGCCGGGCCGAAACTCCGTCGGCGCCCGCGCCGAGGAGCCCGCAGTCGGAGGCTCCGATCTGGGCGATCGCGCCGGGCTTCGACGTCCGCCGGGTGAGCAGCGACAAGCCGTACCGCTGCCCGGGCTGCGACCTCGAGGTCCGGCCGGGGAGCTGGCACTTCGTCGTCGTCCCGCAGGTCGCGCCCGACGAGCGCCGCCATTGGCACGAGCGCTGTTGGCAGATCGAGCTCAACCGCACGCGGGGGCGGCCGGGTCGGTGAATCGGCCCCGCGCCGCGCCTAGGATGACGACGTGGAGCTGCTCGACGCCGAACGGCCGGAGTGCGCGCTCCCGGCCGAGTCCAAACGGCTCCCCTGCGACGCCTGCGGACACCCGATGGAGCCCGAGCACGCCCACTACAAGTGCCCGGCGTGCGGCTACATCCTCCCCTGCTGCGGCTGGTAGCGCGGCGTGACCGAGCGGATCCTGTACCTCGTTCGGCACGGCGAGTCGGACTTCGAGACGACGGAGTTCAGCACGTCCGCGCGCGGCGAGCAGTGGGACCCGCCGCTCAGCGCGAGGGGACGCGAGCAGGCGACCCTGCTCGCCGACAGGCTCGTCGCGATGATCCCGCCGGTTGCGGTCTACAGCTCGCCGCTGCGGCGGGCGCGCGAGACCGCTGGCGCGTTCGCCGACCGCGTGTCGATGGCGGTCGGCATCGAGGACGACCTGGCCGAGGCGCACCTCGGCGACTGGGAGGGCAAGCCGTTCGAGGAGATCCTGCGGGCGGACGAGCAGATGCTCCACCGGATCCGCAACCAGGAGCCGATCTGGCGGCACGCGCCCGGGGTCGAGGAGCTCGCGCCGTTCCGCGCCCGCGTCAGCGACGCCGTGGAGACGATCCTCGCCCGGCATCCCAGCGGCAATGTTTTCGTCGTATGCCACGGCGCGGTGATCAACGCCTACCTCGCGCCGATCCTCGGCGTCGATCACGAGATGTTCTTCGTCCCGGAGAACACGTCGTTGAACTCGGTGGTCGCGGAGGGCGAGGTCCGGCGGGTCCGGTTCCTGAACGACGCGCTCCACCTGACCGACCCGCACCTGTTCGCGGGCGCCTGAGCGCCGCCGGCTCCGCCTGCCCCCCAGGTCAATAGACTGGCCGTTCCGATCACGCGAGGAGGCCACCGATGCCCGTCCAGTTCCTCTCCGACGAGTGGACCGAAGAGCTCGAGCAGCGCCTGAACGCCAGCGAGGCGTTCCGCAAGGCGGCCGTCGGCTCGAACGTGACGATCCAGAACGTGATCAACGCGCCGGACGGGGCCAAGCGGTACTGGATGCGGTTCGACGGGGGGGCCGTGGAACTGGCTCCCGGCGACGCCGAGAGCCCCGAGGCGACGATCGAACAGGACTACGACACGGCGGTCGCCCTGGCCAAGAGCGAGCTCAACCCGGTGACAGCGTTCATGACCGGGAAGATCCGCATCAACGGCAGCATGATGCTGCTGATGCAGCTGCAACCCGCACTCTCCGAGCTCGCGAAGGAGATGCAGGAGATCGACGTCGAGTATTGACCCCGTCGCCGCGTCGATCGATGCATCACGAGACAACGTCGTCGGCGGGTCGGGCCGTCACGTCTCGGGATCGCGGGGCCGATCCCGGTCCTCGCCATCTCCCGCGGCCTCGACGACCGTACCCTCGGATGGGCCCGGACTCGATCCGTTTGACGGGCTCCTCCCGGCGACGGGAGAATCTACGGCCGTGCCCGTTCGGGCGCGAAGGAAGACGGGAGGGGGAAGCATGCGAGCATGGCGCATGAGGGCACTGGTCCTCATCGCGGTTCTCTCGGTCGTCGCCGCGGCGTGCGGTGATGACGACGGGGGAGGTGAGACGGCGTCGACGGGCGGAACCGGAGGTGCCACCGGTGAGACCGCGGCTGCCGAGTGCAATGCCGATATGTCCGTAGGGATCGCGTTCGACATCGGAGGTCTCGGAGACAAATCGTTCAACGACGCGGCGGACGCGGGACTGCAGCAGGCGATCGCCGACGGTCTCGTCTGTGAGGAGAACGTCGTCGTGAATGAGGCCAACTCGACGGGCTCGGACCGCGACCAGAACGCGCAGGCCCTGGCCGACGCGGGCATGGACCTCGTCGTCGGGGTCGGGTTCGCCTTCTCGCCCGGCCTGAACACGATCGCCCCGGATTACCCGGACACGAACTTCATGATCGTCGATGGTTACGCCACCTGCGGCACCGCCTGCGGGCTGACGAACGACGCCGACGCGATCCCGAACGTGGCCGACTACACCTTCAAGGAGCAGGAAGGTTCGTTCCTCGTCGGCGCCGCGGCCGCGCTGAAGTGCGGGTGCGACACGCTCGGGTTCCTGGGCGGCCAGACCGGACCGCTGATCGAGAAGTTCCAGGCCGGCTACGAGGCCGGGGCCGCGCAGATCAACCCCGACATCGAGGTGCTCGTCGAGTACATCGGCGACGACACCACTGCGTTCAACGACCCGGTCCGGGGCGAGGAGCTCTCGACCGCGATGTACGACGATGGCGCCGAGATCATCTATCACGCGGCCGGCGCGTCCGGCGCGGGGCTATTCAACGCCGCCGTCGAGGCGAACAAGCTCGCGATCGGCGTCGACTCGGACCAGTACCTCACGGCGAGCCCCGAGCAGCAGCCGTTGATCCTCACCTCGATGCTGAAGCGTGTGGACACCGCGGTGTACAACGCGATCCAGTCGGTGGGCGAGGGCGGAGATCTTGGTGGCAGCCAGGTCTTCGGCATGGCCGAGGAGGGCGTGGACTACTCGCAGTCCAACCCGGACGAGCTGACGTCGGACATCACCGAGCAGCTCGACGAGTTCAAAGCACAGATCATCGACGGCACGATCGTCGTGCCGGACACGCCGTCCTAGGTCGGGACGGCCGGTGGTCGGCGAAGGGGCGGGGGGCAACGGCTCCCCGCCCCTCGTCGTCCTCGATGAGATCACCAAGCGGTTCCCCGGGGTGCTCGCGAACGACCGGGTGAGCCTCGACCTCCGCCCGGGTGAGGTGCACGCGCTGATCGGCGAGAACGGGGCGGGCAAGTCCACGCTGATGCGCGTGCTGTACGGCATGTACCCGGCCGACGGCGGCCGCATCACCGTCCGCGGGCGGGAAGCGAAGATCGGCTCGCCCCGCGACGCGATCGCGCTCGGCATCGGGATGGTCCATCAACATTTCGTGCTCGTCGACACGTTCACGGTCGCCGAGAACATCATCCTCGGCGAGGAGGGCGGCGCCGTCCTCGACATCGACCAGGCGAAGCAACGGGTCGCCGAGCTCGCGGACTCCTATGGGTTCCGGGTCGATCCCGGAGCGGTCATCGAGGGTCTCTCCGTCGGCGAGGAGCAGCGCGTCGAGATCCTGAAGGCGCTGTACCGCGGGGTCGAGATCCTCATCCTGGACGAGCCGACGGCCGTCCTCACACCCAGCGAGACGCAGGACCTGTTCGGCAACCTCCGCAAGCTCCGGGAGGCCGGACGGACGATCGTCTTCATCAGCCACAAGCTCGACGAGGTGCTGGAGATCGCCGACCGCATCACGGTGCTCCGGCGCGGCAAGGTGGTCGGCGAGACCCCGCCGGCCGAGACCACGAAGGCCAAGCTCGCCGAGATGATGGTCGGGCGGCCGGTGCTGTTCCGGCTCGACAAGCCACAGGTGGAGATCGGCGAGCCGGTCGTCCGCGTCGACGGGCTCGAGGGCGAGGGGAAGCTGAACGGCGTGAGCCTCGAGGTCCGGGCCGGCGAGATCCTGGGGGTCGCCGGCGTGGAGGGGAACGGCCAGCGCGAGCTCGCCGAGACGCTGATCGGCCTGCGGTCGCCGGCGTCGGGGACGATCGAGCTCGAGGGCCGGTCGATCTCGGGCCGGTCGGTGGAGGAGATCCGCAACAGCGGCGTGGGCTACATCCCCGAGGACCGGCACGACCAGGGCCTCGTGCTCAACATGACGCTGTGGGAGAACGCGGTCCTCGGACGGCACGACGACCCGGAGTTCTCCAACAGGGCGGGCGTCCTGTTCATCAAGAGGATCAAGGCGCTCGCGGCACGGCTGATCGAGTTGTTCGACGTCCGCGCCCGTGGCGTGGACGTGACGGCCTCGACGCTCTCGGGCGGGAACCAGCAGAAGCTGATCCTCGCGCGCGAGCTCGAGCCGGATCCGAAGCTCATGATCGCCGCCCAGCCCACGAGGGGGCTCGACGTGGGCGCGATCGAGTTCGTCTGGAAGCAGATCCTCGACCAGAAGGCCGCCGGCCGTGCGGTCCTGCTGATCTCGGCCGAGCTCGACGAGATCTACGCGCTCTCCGACCGGATCGTCACGCTGTACGAGGGCCGGATCACGGGGGAGTTCCCGCCCGACGCCCCGCCGGAGCGGATCGGGGTCGGCATGCTCGGAGGCGCCGGGCGCTCGGCCGACGGGGCTTCGGGCGGGACCGGCCCGCCGGAGGAGGCGTAGATGGCCGTCGAGGGCATGTCGGCGTCGGCCGCGGCGGCCCGCACCCGCCCGCAGTGGCTCGAGACGTTCACCGGGCAGGCGCTCGCGCTCCTGTCCGCGTTCGGCATCGCGATCCTCGCCGGTGCCCTCCTGATCCTCGCGTACGGGGAGAGCCCCATCGAGGTCTACTCCTCGATCCTCGAGGCGTCGCTGGGATCGCCCGACGGCATCGGCTACGTGCTCGCGATCGCGACGCCCTTGATCTTCTCAGCGCTCGCGATCTCCGTGTGCTTCAAAGGTGGCCTGTTCAACATCGGCGTCGAGGGTCAGTACCTCGTCGCGATGGTGACCGCGGCCTGGGCCGAGCTCTCTCTCGACTTCCTGCCGGGGCCGATCCTCGTGCCGGTCGTTCTGATCGCCGCGGTGCTCGGCGGCATGGCCTGGGCGGCGGTACCGGGGATCCTGAAGGTGAAGACCGGCGCCCACGAGGTCGTCACCACGATCATGATGAACGGCATCGCGATCAGCCTCGTCGCGTGGGCGATCAATTTCCCGCTGAAGTTCACGGAGGCCCCGGAGGGGCAGAACGTGGACCTGCGCACGGACCAGTTCCCGGACCAGGGGCTGGTCGGCGACATCGGCCAGTACTTCGGCGTCACGCCCGGCGCGCACCTGTCGTGGCTCCTGTTCCTCGCGATCGTTGCGGCGATCGTCGTGTGGTTCCTGATCCGCCGAACGCGCCTGGGGTACGAGGCCCGCGCGGTGGGCTCCTCGCCCGGCTCGGCGAAGGCGGGCGGCGTGTCGATCGGCGGGACGCAGCTCCGGCTGTTCCTGATCTCCGGGGCCCTCGCCGGTCTGGTCGGCATGCAGCAGATCCTCGCCGACCGAGGGCACCTGCCCCAGAACTACGTGGTCTTCCTCGGCTTCACCGGGATCGCGGTCGCGTTCCTCGGGCAGAACAACCCGATCGGGATCATCTTCGCCGCGATCCTGTGGGGGATCCTCTCTCGTGGCGAGGTGGCGCTGCAGATCCAGAGCGAGATCCCGCGGGAGTTCATCATCATCCTGCAGGGCATCCTGATCTTCTCCGTCGTGATCACGTACCAGTTCGCCCGACGACGCCTCGCGGCCCGGCAGTTACAGCGCGCCGGCGAGGCCGGCGAGCTCGAGGATTCCGCCGGCCCGGACGAGGACGCGGGGCCGCGCGGCCCGGAGGAACGCGGCACAGAGGCGTTCGAACCCGCGGAGAAGAAGGGGACCTGATGCCGTTCACAGACATCGCCGTCGCGCTGCAGATCTCCTTCACGTACTTCACGATCATCTACTTGACCGGGCTCGGCGGCCTGTACAGCGAGCGCTCGGGCATCGTGAACATCGGCCTCGAGGGGCTGATGATCATCGGGACCGTGACGGGCGCGTTCGGGGCCCGCTTCTTCACGGACACGCTCGGGTTCGCGGACGGTATCGCGCTCGGTCTCGTGTGGGGACCGATCCTCGGGATCCTGTTCGGCGCGCTCTGCGGCATGATCTTCGCGACCGTCCACGCGGTCGCGACGATCACGTTCCGGGTCGACCACATCGTGTCGGGCGTGGTGATCAACCTCGTCGCCGTCGGCCTCGCGCGCTTCCTGTCCTCGACGTTCTTCGACGGCCAGTCGACGCAGTCCGATCCGGGCGGGCCGCACCTCGCGCGGCTCGACATCCCGGGGTTATCGTCGCTCCCGGGCGGCCTGGATCGCGCGTTCGAGGGCCTGTCGCCGATCGTGATCGTGGCGGCGCTCATGGTGATCCCGGTGTGGTACTCGCTGAACCGGACCCGGTGGGGCCTCCGCCTGCGCTCGTGCGGCGAGAACCCCGAGGCCACGCGCTCGCTCGGCGTCAGCGTCCCGGTCTACCGGTACCAGGGAGTGCTGCTCTCGGGCGCGTTCGCGGGCGCGTCGGGCGCGTTCCTCGCCGCGGAGGTGGTCGGCAACTGGCGGGAGGGCACGGCGCCCGGCCTCGGGTTCATCGCTCTCGCGGCGTTGATCCTGTCGAACTGGAACCCGATCCGGCTGATGTTCTTCGCCTGGCTGTTCGGGTTCGCGGTCGCGATCCCGCTGCGGCTCAACAACGCGCCGATCATCTCGGCGCTCCCGCCGCAGTTCATCCGGATGATCCCGTACATCGTCACGATCGTGGCGATCGCCGGGTTCGTGGGCCGGGTGCGCCCGCCGGCGGCGGCCGGCAAGGCCTACGAGGGCGCGGGAGGGACGTAGCCCGAGCTACGTCCCGAACAACCGGTCGCCGAAGTCGCCGAGGCCCGGCATGATGTAGCCCTGGTCGTTCAGCTGCCGGTCGATCGCGGCCGTGAAGATCGGCACGTCGGGGTGGTCGGACTCCATGCGTTCGATGCCCTCGGGCGCCGCGACCACGCAGACGAATCGGATCGAGGCGGGGTCCCCCTCCCGGACGGCCGCCGTGGCCGCCGAACCCGAGCCGCCGGTCGCGAGCATCGGGTCGAGCACCAGGACGTGGTGCCCGCGCACCTCGGGGAGCTTGCGGTAGTACGACTGGGGCTGGAGGGAGGCCTCGTCGCGTTCGAGCCCGATGTAGCCGACGGCGACCTCGGGGAACAGGTCGGTCACGGCCTCGAGCATCCCCAGCCCGGCGCGCAGGATGGGCACCGCCACGAGGTTGCCGAGGAGCCGGCCCGTCGTCTGCTCGAGGGGTGTCTGCACGGGGATTTCGGTCGTCGGCAGGTCCCGGATCGCCTCGAGCGCGAGCGTGAGGGCGAGGCGCTTGGCGAGCGTTCGGAAGACCGGGGGCGGGGTCGCCTGGTCTCGCAGCTGTGCCAGGAGGTGGCCCGACAGGGCGTGATCGACGACCGTGATCGACATCGCGCGCATCCTATCCGTGGGGCGGGCCCCTCGGTTGCCAGACCGCACCCGGGCTGGCACGATGCACCCCTGATGCGAGAGTTCTTCGGCTTCGGCTTCTACGGCGGGCGCAGCCCGGCGTAGTCGCCTGAGCCGACAGGAGCAGGGGACCCCGGGCGAGGAGCCCGGGGTTCTGCGTCTCCGGGGGCGAGGAGGAACGCGATGGTCGTGGTGATGAAGCGGGAGGCGACCGAGGCCGACGTCGAGGCCGTCGCCGAACGCGTCCGCGCCGCGGGCGGCGAGGCGTTCGTCTCGCGTGGGGCCGTGCACACGATCGTCGGGCTCGTCGGCAACACCGAGCGGTTCCGGGAGATCGACTGGGAGCAGCTACCCGGCGTCGACCGCCTGATCCACGTCGGCAAGCCCTACAAGATGGTCTCGCGCGACCTCCACCGCGAGTCGACCACCGTGAACGTCGGCGCCACGCCCGTCGGCCGCGGTGCCTTCACGATCATCGCCGGCCCCTGCGCCGTCGAGGGCAAGGAGCAGGCGATGCTCGCCACGAAGGCGGCCAGGGCGGCCGGCGCGACGATCCTCCGCGGCGACGTCTACAAGCCCCGGACCTCCCCGTACTCGTTTCAGGGCCTCGGCGAGCGCGGGCTCGCGATCCTCGAGGAGTGCCGGAGGCAGACCGGCCTGCCGATCATCGTCGAGGTCGTCGACGTCTCCCAGGTGGCCCGGGTCGCCGAGGTCGCCGACTGCATCCGCGTGGGCACCCGCAACGCGCAGAACTTCGAGCTGCTGAAGGAGGTCGGTCTGGCCAAGCAGCCGGTGATGCTGAAGCGCGGACTCGCGATGACGATCGAGGAGTGGCTCCAGGCCGCCGAGTACGTCGCGCAGCGAGGCAACTCGCAGATCATCCTGTGCGAGCGAGGGATCCGCACGTTCGAGCCCTCGACCCGCAACACCCTGGACCTCGCGGGGATGGCCGTCGCCCAGGCCGAATCGCACCTGCCGGTGATCGTCGACCCGTCGCACGCGGTGGGCAAGCGCTACCTGGTCGGGCCGATGGCCCGGGCCGCGGTCGCCGCGGGCGCCGACGCCGTGATGATCGACGTGCACCCGGACCCCGAGAGCGCGCTGTGCGACGGCCCGCAGGCGCTCACCCCCGACGAGATGCTGGACCTGGGGCGCGAGCTCGAGCAGCTCGCCGGCGCCCTCGGCCGGACCATCAACCGCGCGGAGTAGGCCGACTCAGGCCGGCAGGACCGGCGTGAGCTCCACGATGTCGCACGTGGTCCGCCAGCGGGCGATCGACTCCGCGGGCGATCCGACGCGGCTTCGCCTGCGGTCCGCGAGCACCTTGGCCGCGTCCTCCCATTCGGGTCCCTCAAGGAGACGCTTGGACGCCGGGAACTCGTCGAGCGCCGTGTCGCGGAGCTTCCGCCGGGTGACGACCGTCAGCTCGGGGGCGGAGCGCGCCCCGGGGACCGTCTGCTCCTCGGGCCCGGGCTCGCGCTGGGACAGGAGAAGGATCCTCCCGTTCTTGTAGGAGAACCACGAGGGGGCGAGCCGGCGGCGGCCGTCGGCCTCGACGCCGACCCAGATCACGTCGGACTTGCGCAGCCCGTCCTCGATCTCCTTCGGGAGTTTCTGTGGCGCCTGCTGGACCACGACCGGGACGGGGATCTCGCCCACGATCTCGTCGTCGAGGGCGAACGAGACGACGTACGTGCCCGCCTCGTCGAACAGCGCGTTCGAGATCGTATCCGTCGAGAGCGTGAGGTCCATCGAGCCGAGCATCCGCCGCGGCTCGGGTCCCCAGCGGTACACGAGCCGGCCCGAGGGGCCGAAGAAGTCGATCTCCTCCACGACGACCCCGGTCGGGACCTTCCACGCCCGGAACACGTCGAACGGCAGCGCCGTCCCCGGCACGCCGAGCAGGTAGATGCCGGTGGGACCCTCTCGCCCCGTGCCGTCCGACAGGCGACGGTCCACCACGTTCGCGGCAACGAGCTCGCCGACGGTCATCGCGGCGTGAGGATACCCGAGGCTCTCGGCCTCACGCGCTCCTGGCCAGCCACAGACGCGGCTCGTCGAGCTCCGGCAGCGACGGCAGCGCCTCCGCCGAGTCCCACATCCGAGCGAGCGTCGCCTCGTCCGTCGCCTCGACCACCGCGTCGCAGAACGCGCGGCCGAGCCGGTACTGCTCGCGCTTCACCTCGATGCCGAGGAGCCGCTCGAGGACCGGGTCGACCCGCTCGCCCTCGCGGTAGCGCCGCATCGCCTCGTCGATCCGCGGATACGAGGAGAGCAGCCGCGCGCCGAGCGCGTGCATCACGTGGTCGCCGTACCCCTCGGCCGCTGCCATGAACGACTGGATCCGGCCGAGCTTCAACCGCTGCTCGTCGTCGAGGACCGGGCCGAACAGCCCCTCGTCGCCCGCGAGCACCTCCTGCATCGCCCCCGGGTTCGACGGGTCGAGCGTCGCGAGCCGCTCCTGAAGCCCCTCGACGTCGAGCTGCAGCGTCGAGAGGAAGTCGTCCACGAGCTCGCGGAACCTGGGGAGCGCCCAGGGCCGGGCGAACTCGAACCGGTGGGTCACCTCGTGGATCGCGATCCAGGTCCGGAAGTCGGTGGCGTCCAGGCTCCAGTCGCGCTCGAACGCAGCGACGTTGGGGACCACGAACAGCAGCGTGCCCGAGCCCTCGGGCCTCGGGACGGCGATGTCGTACTGGCCGAGGACCTGCTGGGCCAGCGTGCCGAGGACGCTCCCGACCTGCGCCCCGAGCAGCAGCGGCGAGAGCTGGCCGAGGAGCTGAGCCACGCCGGCCTGGGTCTGGGCCTCCTCGGGCATCGCCTCGCGTTGCGCGGACGCGATCGCCGCCCCCAGTCGTTCCGCGGCCGGCTCGAGGACCCCGCGCAGCCCCTCGATGTTGGCCTGGACCCATCGCGCGCGGCGGACCGCCTGGACATCCGGCAGGTCGCTCGGGCCGTCGAGGCCCGTGAAATCGGCCACCTGGAGCTCGGCGACCCGGACGACCTCCTCGAAGCTCCGCCGCTCCTCGTCGGTCGGCTCGGTGTCCTCGGCGTTCATCACGGCCGTGGCGATCCCGACCTGCCGCGCGAGCTCCCAATTCACCGGCCCGCCGGAAGACTGCAGGACGCGCTGGATCTCGCGGAAGAGCGGTGCGTCGTTCCACACGTCGCCCGACGCGCCGAACGGGTCGTTCGATGCCTGGCTCACCGAACCATCCTACGGCCGACCGTGCCGTACGCCGCCGGCGCGGGCGAGGCGTCCATCTCGGAGCACCTCGATACGATGGGTCGCGTGTGCGAGGACCTGCTCGTCCGGGTGTCGGGCGAACCGATCGGGGCCGAGGAGGCCGTGGCGTTCGTGTCCGACCCGGGAGCTGGGGGCACGTGCGTGTTCCTCGGCACCGTCCGGGACTCCTCGCGGGACGGTGAAGTGACCGGGATCACGTACGAGGCCTGGGACGAGCTCGCGATGCGCCGGCTCGAGGAGCTCGGAACCGAGATGCTCGAGCGGTGGCCGCTCCGCAAGGTGGCGCTGCTCCACCGATCCGGCGAGCTCCTCGTCGGCGAGGTCTCGGTGGTCGTCGCGTGCTCGGCGCCGCATCGCGCCGAGGCGTTCGACGCGTGTCGGCACGGCATCGAGCAGCTGAAGCGCGACGTCCCGATCTGGAAGAAGGAGCACCTGCGCTCGGGCGCGTCGAGCTGGGTGATGGGTTCGTGAGAGCGGACGCACCGGCAGGACCGCCGCGCTGATGGGCCGCGACCTCGCGATCGACCTCGGCACCGCGAACACGCTCGTCTACCGGCAGGGCGAGGGGATCGTCTTCGACGAGCCGACCGTGGTGGCGGTCGATCCCGCCTCCGGCCGGGTCGAGGCGATGGGCGAGGAGGCCTGGCAGATGATGGGCGGCCGATCGGGCAACGTCGTGGCGATGCGCCCGCTCCGCCACGGCGTGATCACCGAGTTCGACATCACGCAGCGGATGATCGAGGTGGTCCTGAAGCGCGTCGGCGTGTCGCGCTTCCCTCGTCCGAGGGTGCTCGCGTGCATCGCGAGCGAGTCGTCCGAGGTCGAACGTCGCGCGGTGCTCGAGGCCCTGAGGGACGCCGGCGGCAGGGACGTGGTCCTCGTCGAGGAGCCGCTCGCCGCGGCGGTCGGGGCGCGGCTCCCGATCCACGAGCCCGTGGGCAACCTCATCGTCGACATCGGCGGCGGGACGACCGAGATGGCGGTCGCGTCGATGGGCGGCGTCGTCTCGGGGACGTCGATCCGGATCGGCGGGTTCGACCTGGACACGGCGATTCAGGAGCACATCCGGTCCGAGTACGACGTCGCGATCGGCGAGACCTCCGCGGAACAGGTGAAGATCGCGATCGGATCCGCGTTCCCGGCGCCGCGCGGGAAGGCGGCGATCGTCACCGGCCGGGCGCTCGCGACCGGCGCGCCGACCGAGATCCGCGTGACCGAGGACGAGATCCGGCAGGCGATGTCCGCCCCGGTTGGCAAGGTCGTCGAGGCGGCGAGGACGACCGTCGCCGAGGCGCCACCCGAGCTCACCCACGACGTGCTCGAGTCCGGCATGTTCCTCACCGGCGGTGGCGGCCTCCTCCGGGGGCTCGACCTGCTGCTGTCGCAGGAGTGCGAGGTCCCGGTCCACCTGACCGAGCGCCCGCGCGAGACCGTGGTCCTCGGCCTCGGGGCGATGCTCGAGCAGCTGGAGGACTACCGGTCGTCGTTCCAGCTGGTCCGTCGCCGTTGAGGGTCGCTACTCGAGGAACGCCTCGATCGTCCGGTTGATCAGGTGTCCGATCTCGTAGATCGCGAACGCCAGCACGGCCATCGAGATCGCGACGAGCAGCACGAGTCCGATGAGCCCGAGGAGCCGGTCGCGGAGTGCCGGTCCCCGGGTCGAGACCTGGAGGTACGCGTACCCGGGCCGTGGATCGTTCGACCCCGGTGGGTCGCCCGGCCGGGTCGCGAGCTCCTCCTCGTCGTCTCCGAACCCCAGGCTCGCGTCCGCGGGCGAGCCGCGCACCACCGTGACGAGGTACGCGCCGACGCCGACGAGCAGCGAGACGAGCAACACGAGCAGGTAGGGCATGACCATCGGAAGCGTACCCGCGCCGGTGCCGCCGTACGCTCACCCTGCCCGTACCATCGAAGCGTGTTCGGGTGGAGGCGTCTCGTGCTCTACGGGGCAGTCGCGGCGATCGCCGTCGCGGCGGTCACCGTCACGCTCCCGTGGTACGCGATCGGACCCGGCCCGGCTCGAGCCGTCCAGCCGCTGATCCGGTTCGACGACCGGCAGCGGTTCGAATCGGAGGGGAGCTTCGTCCTTACGTCCGTGCGGTACTCGCCGCTCACCGGGTTCGACCTCCTGCTCGCGTGGCTCGACCCGGATCGGGGCGTCGTTCCCCGCGACGACCTGTTCCCACCGGGCGAGGACCGCGACCGGGAGGAACGCCGGGCGATCTCGCAGATGGACACGAGCAAGCTCGACGCGGCCGCGGTCGTCCTGCGCGAGCTCGCCGACTACCCGAGGCAGCATGGCGACGGCGTCCTCGTCCAGAGCGTCGTCTCCGGGTGCGCGGCCGACGGGGAGCTCTTCCCGGGCGACCGGATCCTCGCGATCGAGGGCCAGGAGGTCGACACGTGGAGGGAGGCGAGCCGCGCGATCCAGGCCGCCCCCTCGGGCGGGACGCTCGTCTTCGACCTGTCGGTCGACGGGGAGCCCGAGACCGCCGACCTCGTCCGGGAGCCGTGCGGGGGGAGCGAGGACCCTCTCGTGGGCGTCTCGCTGATCAACAGCTTCCCGTTCGACGTCGCGATCTCGAGCGGCGAGATCGGCGGGTCGTCCGCGGGACTGATGTGGGCGCTCGGGCTGTACGACCTCATGACGCCCGGCGACCTGACGGGCGGCCGCACGATCGCCGGCACCGGCCAGATCGGGCTCGACGGGACCGTGGGGCCGATCGACGGCGTGGGGCAGAAGATCGCGGCGGCGGCCGACGCCGGCGCGGCCGTGTTCCTGCTCCCCGAGGACAACGCCGAAACCGCTGCGGCGGCCGGGGATCACGGCCTCGAGCTCGTTCCGGTCTCGTCGTTCGACGAGGCGCTCGCCTACCTCACCGGATCGGCGGACGCCGAAGCATGATCGGAGCCGTCCTCCGAAGGACCCGATGATAGGCTGGCGCCGATCCCGCACGGCCCCCTGACGGACAAAGGACCCGATGGTCGTACGCGTTCCGAGCGCAGGTCCCGCCTCCGGTCGCCGTCGCGTGCTGTTCATCATCGTCGGGGTCGTGGCCGGACTCCTGCTGGCCTTCACCGCACTGTCGGGCTTCTTCGTGGACGTGCTGTGGTTCCGCGAGGTCGGGTTCTCGGACGTCTTCTGGTCGATCCTCCGCACGAAGGTGCTGCTCGGCGTCGCGTTCGGACTGGCGTTCTTCGTGCTGCTGTACGCCAACCTCTGGATCGTCCGCCGCATCACCCCTCGGTTCCAGGCGCTCACACCCGAGCAGGAGCTGATCGAGCGCTACCGGATGCAGTTCGAGCCGTACATCCGCTGGCTGCTCCCGCTGTTCGCGCTCGTGATCGCCGTCTTCGTGGGGATCGGGGTCACGGGGCAATGGCAGACGTACCTGCTGTGGCGCAACGGGTCGGGGCTCTCGTTCGGGAGCCCGGAGCCCCTGTTCGGCCGCGACCCGTCGTTCTACGTCTTCAGCCTGCCGTGGCTGAAGTTCATGCAGGGCTGGCTCTTCTCGGCCCTCGTGGGTGTCACGCTCCTCACGGCCCTCGCGCACTACGTGTGGGGCGGCATCCGCCCCCAGGCGCCCGGGTTCGGGGAGAAGGTCTCGCCGCAGGTGAAGGCGCACCTCTCGGTCCTGCTGGGGCTGATCATGCTCACGAAGGCCTGGGGGTACTACCTCGGCCAGTTCGACCTGCTCACCTCGACCCGTGGCGTGGTGGTCGGCGCGTCGTACACGGACGTGAACGCCCAGCTCCCCGCGCTCCGGATCCTCGTGTTCATCGCGATCGCGTGCGCGATCCTGTTCCTCGTCAACATCCGCCTGCGCGGCTGGGCGCTCCCGGTGATCGCGGTCGGGCTCCTCGCGCTCGTCTCGATCATCGCGGGGGCGGCATACCCGGCGTTCGTGCAGCGGTTCCGCGTCGCACCCCAGGAGTTCCAGCGCGAGCAGCCCTACATCGAGGACAACATCGAGGCGACCCGGCAAGCGTTCCAGCTGGACAGCATCACGACGCAGGCGCGCCCGCTCGGCGACTCGGTCACGGCCGAGGACGTCGAAGGCAACGAGACCACGATCTCGAACATCCGGCTGTGGCGTCCCGACGTCCTGCGGGACAACTTCACGTCGCTGCAGCGGTTCCGGTCCTACTACGAGTTCAACGACGTCGACGTGGACCGTTACGAGATCGACGGACAGCGACGGGTCCTGATGGTGTCGGCCCGAGAGGTCAGCCAGGACGGCATCCCCGAGGGCGGTGCGACGTGGCAGAACGTGCATCTGGTCTACACGCACGGGTTCGGGGCGGTGACCTCGCAGGTGAACACCTCGACGACCGAGGGGCAGCCGGTCTTCACGCTGCAGGACATCCCGCCGGTCGGGCAGCCCGCCTTCGAGGGCAACGGGCAACGCGTGTACTACGGGGAGGGTGCCCCCGGCGACGCGGCGTTCGTCGTCGTCGATACCGGCGCCCAGGAGCTCGACTACCAGGGCACGGCGACGGACGATCAGGAGCAGGTGGACTTCACCTACGACGGCGACGGCGGCATCCCGATCGGCGGGTTGTTCCAGCGGGCGCTGTTCGCCTGGCGGTACCGAGATGTGAACCTGCTGATCTCGGACCTGATCCAGGGCGACAGCCGGATCATGATCTACCGAGACATCACCGAGCGGGTACCCAAGGCCGCACCGTTCCTCCGGTTCGACGCCGATCCGTACGCGGCGATCGTGGGCGGCCGGCTGGTGTGGATCTGGGACGCGTACACGCTGACCGACCAGTA
>Ga0075430_100001641_pt1 | contig 18285 bp, 14 predicted proteins | sample RhiMetdeltSRZDD4_FD_75294 | JGI IMG/M metagenome (GOLD analysis project Ga0075430, IMG submission 75294) | Populus rhizosphere microbial communities from Tennessee, USA - Rhizosphere MetaG P. deltoides SRZDD4 | ecosystem: Host-associated > Plants > Roots > Rhizosphere > Soil | place: USA... | reverse complement strand
CGGCACGCGGAACAACCGGATGGTCGGAAGCGCCTCAGCCGGCTCCCAACCCACCGAAGGTTTCGATGTTTGAGGGGAACGGCCTTACAGGAGAGTGGCTTCCCGGGAGCCGTTCCCCTCATAAGCGATGCGTTGGGGGGGCTCGATGTCAGCCGCGTGCAACGAACCGTCCGGTCGTCCCGCGTCCTCCGCGGCCGCGCCGCCAGGCGCGGCTCCGCGTACTCCGCGTCCCGCTTGTTCGGCGCACCGCCAGCGTGGTTGACACGGGCGCCTCCATACGACCTGAGCGGAGCCCGGAAAGTCAGGAGGTCAGGTGCCTAACGGGTGGCCGCGCTCGGGGTAAAACCGCCGGCCCTCGCGCGCCATCTCGATCAGCAGCTGCGCCGGCGCGAACCGCGGTGAGCGGTCGGCGTTGAGGCCCTCGAGTGCTCGAACGACGCGTTCGGCGCCGAGGGTGTCGGCGTAGCGGAAGGGACCGCCGCGAAACGGTGGGAAGCCAATGCCAAACACGGCGCCGACATCGCCGTCGCGCGCCGATCGCAAGACCCCTTCATGAAGGCAGCGCACCGCCTCGTTCACCATCGCGAGCACGCAGCGGCGCTGGATCTCGTCGGCCGGAAGCTCGGTTCGCGGAGCTCCGGTCGGCAGCAGCTCGTACACCGCCGGGTCGACGCCACCCTTCTTGCCTTTCTCGTCGTACCTGTAGAAGCCACGTTTGCCTTTCCGCCCCGTTCGCCCGGCCGCGACCACGCGCTGGAGCGATTGCGATGGCGAGAGCCGGTCGCCGAACGCCTCCTGCATGATCGCGCCCGACTTCCCCGCGATGTCGAGCCCGACTTCATCGAGCAGCGTGATCGGCCCGACCGGGAATCCGAAGTCGACGAGGGCGCGATCGACCGCGTCGATCGCCACACCTTCGTCGAGGAGCAACCCCGCTTCATTGATGTAGGGGGCGAGGATACGATTCGCATAGAAGCCCGGGCCGTCATTGACGACGATGACGGTCTTCCCAAGCGCCTTGCCGTAGGCGACGACAGTGGCCGTCGTCTCTCTGTTCGTTCGCGGAGCGACGATCACCTCGAGCAACGGCATCTTCGGCACGGGCGAGAAGAAGTGCATCCCGATGACCCGGTCGGGACGCGACGACGCCTCCGCGATGCGCGCTATCGGGATGGTGCTCGTGTTCGACGCGAAGATCGCGTGCGGCCGCGTCGCCTGCTCCGTCTCGCGCAGCACGCGATGCTTCACGGCGAGGTCCTCGAACACGGCCTCGATCACGAGGTCGACGTTGCCGAAGCCGGAGTAGTCCACCGTGCCGCCGACGAGCGACATGTAGTCATCGAGCTGCAGGCGCGTGATCTGTTTCCTCGTCAGGCGGTCCTTCAGCACCTCGCGAACGGCGGCAAGCCCCTTCCCTACACGGCCGTGGTCGGCGTCCTTGAGACGTACGAGCGTCCCCTGCGGCGCCGCGATCGACGCGATGCCGGCACCCATGAACCCTGCGCCGAGAATCGCGAGCTTCCGCACGGGAAGCGGCAGCGGCGCGGGCTCGGGAACGCCCGGATCCTTCTTCAGCGCCGCCGTCGCGAAGAACAGGAACACGAGCTGGCGCGAGACCTCGCTCACGGCCAGCTCGCCGAACATTCTGGATTCTTCGCGAAGGCCACGCTCGACGCCGTGCGCGTAGCCCGACGCGACGACGTCGAGCGCGGCAAGGGGCGCCGGGTAATGACCGCGAGTCCGTGCCATCACGCGCTCTCGCGCCTGACGAAGCACCACGGCGCGGCCGACGGGGTTGTCGTCGAGAAGCATGCTGCGCGGCCCGTGCGAGCGGCGCACCGGTTCGCGACGCAGCGACCCGTCGGCCAGCGCTCGCGCCCGCGCCACTGCGATCTCGTCGAGGATCGCGGGGTGGACGAGCTCGTGCACGAGCCCCACCTGCAACGCCTTCCGCGCGCGAACGTTCTTGCCGGTGAGGATCATGTCGAGCGCCGCCTCGAGCCCGATGAGCCGAGGCAATCGCTGCGTGCCGCCGGCGCCCGGGATGAGCCCGAGCTGCACTTCGGGCAGAGCGAAGACGGTCTTCGGCGAATCGCCCGCGATGCGATAGGCGCAGGCCAGCGCGGCCTCGAGACCGCCGCCGAGACAGGCGCCATTGATCGCGGCAACCACGGGCGTGCGCAGCTTCTCCAGCCGATCGAGCAGCGCGTGGCCGTCTCGACTCATCGCCTCGGCCTGTGACGCCGTCTCGATCTCGAGAAACTCTTCGATGTCCGCGCCGGCGACCCAGACGTCGGGCTTCCCACTCCGGACGACCGCCGCGCGAACCGCATCATCGCGCTCGAGTCGCTCGAGCAGGGCAGCAAACTCCTCGCGAACCGCGCGCGCGAATGTATTGACGGGCGCGTTAGGTACGTCGAGCGTGATGACGGCGACGCCGTCGCGCACTTCCGTCGTCAGCGCGCTCGCCGCGCGAGACGAGACCGCCGCCGTTGCCGTCATTCAGCGCTCCGGATCACGGACGTCCACTCGGACTCCTTCACGTACGCTCGACGACCATCGCGAAGCCCATTCCACCCGCCGCACACACCGTCATGAGACCGAACTGGCCCCGCCGCCGCGCGAGCTCGTTCAGCAGCGTCGTCGTGATTCGTGCTCCGGTAGCACCGAATGGATGACCGATCGCGATCGACCCACCCATCACGTTGAGCCGCGCGCGATCGACTTCCCCGACGGGGTCGGCGAAGCCGGCGCGGGCCGCCCACTCGCGCGACTCGAAGCCGCGGAGATTCGACAGCACCTGCGCCGCGAACGCCTCGTGCATCTCGACGAGGTCGATCTCACGGAGCGTGAGCCCGGCGCGCTTGAGCGCGACCGGGGCGGCAAGCACCGGCGCCTGAAGCAACTGCTCGCCGGGATCGAGCGCCGCATAGGCGTACGACCGAACGTAGCCGAGCGCCTCATAGCCCAGGGCGCGGGCGCGTTCATCGCTCATGAGCAGCACCGCGGCGCCGCCGTCGGTCAGGGGCGACGAGTTGCCCGCGGTCACCGAGCCGTAGCGCCGATCGAACACCGGCTTCAGCGCCGCGAGCTGCTCGATGCTCGTATCGTCCCGGATCCCGTTATCGCTCGTGAGGACGGTCTCGTAGCTCGGCGGCACGTAGGCGGGGGCGATCTCCGCCGTTAGGCGACCGTCCTTCGTTCCCGCCGAAGCGAGGCGGTGCGACCGAAGCGCGAGCTGGTCCTGCTCCTCGCGCGCGATGTGATTGATCTTCGCCATCTTCTCGGCCGATTGCCCCATGGTCTCGCCAGTGGACGGCTCGGCGATCGCCGGGGTGATCGGAACGAGATCTTTCGGGCGAATGCGTGAGATGGCCTTGACCCGACCGGTAATGCTCTTCGCCCGTGAGGCGGATACGAGCGCATCGGCGAAGCCACGCGAGTGCAGGATGGGCACGTTGGAGAGCGACTCCGCACCACCCGCGATGACCACGGAGGCATGGCCTAACGCAATCTGGTCGGCCGCGTCGGTGATCGCCTGGTTCGCGGACGCGCACGCACGGCTCACCGTGACCGCCTGCACGCCCTTGGGAAGAATGGGCAGCAGCGACACCTCGCGCGCAATGTTCGGCGCGAGCACCGACGGGACGACGGTCCCGAAAACGAGCGCGTCGACCTCCTTCCCATCGAGATTCGTCCGCTGGATCAGCTCAGCGACGCACGCCTTGCCGAGCTCGATGGCGGAGACGTTCTTGAGCGCGGTACCGGCTCGCGCGAACGGCGTCCGAACTCCCGCGATGATCGCGACCCGCCGGCTGTTTCCGTACGTTGCCATGCCGAACGTTATTCCCTTCCAGTACCTCGTGGCCAGCGGAGCTCTCCAGAAAACCGCTGTTCGGTCGTGCACTACAGGCCTGGTGACGTGACACGTGCTATGCCAAAGTCGTGGCCGGCACGGTGGTCGTGGGAGCTAGCGAGACGCCATGGTCCGGCAGGATGTTTAGCACACGTCGCCCGACACCACTTCAAACCTTGACTGCTGCGATCTGCGCTACGTGCCTCACGCCGGCGGCGTCGTCCACCAGCCCTTCCTCGTACTCGCGCACGACCAGCGGCGCCACGAGCGCGCGCAATTCCCCCGGCTCGAGAAGAAACGCGGGATTCCGGGGCCCGTGCGCGCGCCCTGCCGCGACGAGCTCCAGATGCCGGTGAGTGAAGGTCTCGTACACGAGCCAGCCGCCCGGCCGCAGTGCGTTCGCGAGCGACCCGAACACCGTTCGGTCGAGAAAGCTGACGCACACGAATGCGTCGACCGACCCGGCCGCGAGCGGGAGCATGCGCACGTCGGCGGCGACCGCGAGAAGGGTGTGCTGACGCCTTCGTGCGGCCTCGAGCGCGCTGGCAATGAAGTCCACGACCACGACCGCACGGCCGGCTTGCGCCAGAGGTATCGCGTGTCGCCCGGAGCCACCGGCGATGTCGACGATGAGCGCGTCGGGCGGCAGCGCGAGACAATGGCGTATCACCCACGGCGACGGAAGCCGGTCGTGTTGCGGACCGCGCTCCGCGTAGCGCGCTTCCCAGTGTGCGCGATCGTCGCGCGGAGCCGAGTCCAGGCTCATCGATGATCGAGCACCACGCCCTTGGCACGAACATCTCCGGCGTCAGCGTGCTCGCTACACGAGCTCGCGACGACCGGGCAGAACGACTCGCCCGGCTCGGCGGCGAGACGTTCGACGTGCTCATCATCGGCGGTGGCATCACGGGCGCGGGGATCGCGCGCGACGCGGCGATGCGCGGTCTCCGAACCGCGCTGGTCGAGCGGGACGATTTCGCGAGCGGGACGTCGAGTCGGTCGTCGCGGCTGATTCATGGTGGCGTTCGGTATCTCGAGCACGGACATCTGCATCTCGTCTTCGAGTCGAGCCGCGAGCGTCGCACGCTCATGCGCATCGCTCCACACCTCGTTCGTCCGCTGCGATTCACCTGGCCTGTATTCCGGGGCGCACGCCTACCCCGGTGGAAGCTGCTCGCCGGTCTCTTCATGTACGATGCGCTCGCGGTGTTCCGCAATGTCGGAAACCACGAAGCGCTCGACGCAGCCGAAGTGACGGCGCGAGAGCCGTCCCTCAAACGCGAGGGCCTCGTCGGCGGCGCGCAGTATTACGACGCGGCAACCGACGACGCGCGCATCACACTCGCGAACATCGTTGCCGCAGTCGAACGTGGGGCAGCGGTCGCGAACCACGTCGAGGCCGTTCGCTTTCTTCGCGACGGCGATCGCATTGCCGGCGCGGTCGTCCGAGCCGGCGATGAGGCGCGCGACATCGAGGTGAGCGCGTCGGTCGTCGTCAACGCCGCGGGCCCGTGGAGCGACGAGGTTCGTGCACTCGACGCGTCGGGCGCGCGCAACAGCGTGCGCGCGACGAAGGGCGTGCACATTGCCGTATCGCGCGAGCGGCTGTCGACCCACGGCGCCGTGACACTGCTATCGCCGCTGGATGGGCGGGTGATGTTCGTGCTGCCATCGACGGCGACGACGATCATCGGAACGACCGATACGCCGACCGACGAGCGTCCGGACGAAGTACGCGCGTCGGAGGACGACATCGATTATCTCCTCGCGACGGCCAATCATTTCTTTCCGGGTGCACAGCTGACCTCCGGAGATGTGATCGCGAGCTGGGCGGGGATCCGCCCGCTCATCGCAACGGGCTATTCGAGCACACCCGCGAGCGCGTCACGGGAGCATCGGGTGGACCGCGGCAAATCGGGGCTCATCTCGGTCACCGGAGGCAAGCTCACGACCTATCGATCGATGGCGGCCGAGGTGGTCACGGCCGTCGAGCGCGCGCTGGGACGAAGGCCGACGCGTGCGCCCACCCACCGTGAGCCACTGCCTGGTGGCGAGATTCGAACACTCGAAGAGGCGCGTCGCGCCGCCGAGCTCGAGGTCGGGGACGCGGTGATCGCAAAGCGGTTGGTCGAAGCACACGGCGCTCGGTGGCGTGAGGTCGCCGCCCTCACCCTCTCGGAGCCAGCGCTCGCGCGTCGCATCGTTCGCGAGCTCCCGTACGTGCTGGCCGAGGTCGTGTACGCGGTCGAGCGAGAGTTCGCCACGTCGCTCGCCGACGTGCTCGTGCGGCGGCTGCACATCGCGTTCGAGACGGCGGATCACGGGCGGGCGGCTGCGCGCGTTGCGGCGGCCATTCTCGCCGGCAGGCTTTCGTGGGACAACGCGCGCACTCGGCGCGAGCTCGAGCGCTACGACGCCGAGGTGGTCAGGATTTTCGGGCGGTAGCCGCGCGCGTTAGGCTTCGTCCCTGTACCGAGACAGTCGCTGAAATGCCTCAGACGCAGAGATTGGCACGGGAACAGCTCGCAGACGGGCGCGGAGAGGCGCGGGGAGGCGGCCACCCGACTCGGCCGAGTCCTGAAAGGGATTGAGGGGCACGGCTTTGGGGACGGTGGCGTCCTGAGCGGCCGTCCCCCTTTTCCATGGGGCTAGTCGAGCGCGCCGTTGTGGATCGTGACCAGCTCGATGATGCGGAGACGACGCGTCTTCGCCGGGAGCTTGAGGACGACCTCGTCTCCCACGCCCTTGCCAACGAGCGCCTTGCCGATGAGCGATCCCATGCTGACGTGGCCTTCCTCGAATTCGACGGAGTCGCCGAACACGAGACTGTATCTCTCGAGCTCCTTCGTCTGCTCGTCCTCGACGACGACGCGCGACCCGAGCCCGACCTTGTCGGCCGGGATCTGACTCATGTCGATCTGCGCGAGCTTGCTGAGCCGCTGCCTCAGTTGGCCGAGGCGCGCCTGCACGAACTGCTGGCGCTCGAGCGCCGCCTTATACTCGCTGTTTTCTCGGAGGTCACCGAGCTCGACGGCCTTCCGAATCTCGTTCGGCAGGACGACGTTCAGCTCGTGCTGTAGCTTTTCGACCTCCGCACCGAGCTTCTGCTTCAGCTCTTCGATCATCGGGGCTCCACTGACTGCACGGACACATAAAAAGTGGAGCGCCCGGCTCGATAAGCCGGGCGCTGCGCCTGGGACAAAGCTAAGCCGCGCTCACGCGGCAAGCAACAAAACGCAACTCTGCTGCCGGTGATCCGGACCGAACGGTACGGGGACGTGACGCGCTTCGAGATGGCGAGCGCGGTGAGCCGACTGGTCGGGTATTCGGCGAGCGTGTTCCTGGTGCGCGGGGCGCTCGTGGACTGTGGCTTTCACGCAGTGGCCGCGGAGGTCGCGTCACTGCTCGAGAGCGTACGCCCGCGAGGCGTGCTCCTCACCCATTATCACGAGGATCATGCGGGGAACGCGGAGCTCGTCGCGCACTCAGGGATTCCGCTGAGTGGCTCCGGCGCGACGCTCGCGGAGCTGCGCGACCCGTCGCCGATCCGTCTCTACCGGCGCCTGACGTGGGGTGTAACTCCCCCGCTTCGTTCGCCGGTGGTGGCGTTCGAGCCTGAAGGTCTCTCGCTCGTCGCGGCGCCTGGCCATACGCACGACCACCACGTCGTATGGGACTCGACGACGGGGACGCTCTTCGGAGGAGACCTCTACCTTGGCGTGAAGGTGCGCGTTGCGCACCCGGGCGAAGACCCGTACCAGCTGGCACGGACGCTCCGCGACGTTGCCGCGTTAGGCGCGACACGGCTCTTCGACGCGCACCGAGGGTTCGTTGACTCGCCCACCCCGTTGCTCTTGTCGAAAGCCGACTGGATCGACGAGACGATACGTGGCATCGAGCAGCGCATCGCCGCGGGCGTCACGGACGCCTCGATCGTGCGCGAGCTGTTCGGCGGCGAATCGCTCCCCGGCTACCTGTCCGGCGGTGACTACTCGCGAACGAACTTCGTGCGCGCCGTCCGGCGGCGTGCGGCAGGATGACGCCCTGCCGCGCCGCCGGACACGTCATGGTACCGGCGACTTCGGCCGCCCGTCGGCGTCGAGCAATCGGATTGGGCCGAGGTTCAGCTCCCGCACCCCTGGCTCGATCTTCGCCCGGTCGCCGATGAGGACGAAGACCTGGCGGTCCGGGCGCAGCACATCGCCGACCGCCGCCTTCACGTCGTCGAGTGTAACGGCCCGTGCACGCTCCGCGTAGGTAGTGAAGTAGTCGTCAGGCAGGCCGTAGGTGACGATCTCCCCCAGAGACCCGAGCACAGACCCGCCGGTCTCCCATCGTCCGGCCAGCGTTCGCGTCTGGCGATCCTTCGCCTCCTGAAGCTCCGCGGCGGTGATGGGCCGTTGGGCGGTGACTTCTCTTACCTCCTTCACCACTTCCTGGAGCGACTCCTTCGTCTTGTCGGTCTGTACCGGCGCGTAGACGAACCAGAGACGCTGCCCACGGGCGTCGAAGGGGACCGCCCCGGCACCGTAGGACCAGTGCTTGTCTTCGCGAAGGTTCATGTTCACACGCGAGCCGAACGCGCCACCGAACACGTCGTTGAACATCTGGAAAGCGGTTTCGTGCCTGTACCGCTTCGGCGGTGCCAGCTGAGCTGAAAGAATCAACGTCTGCTCCGCGTCCGGGCGGTCGAGAATGAAGACTTCAGTCGACTGTCGCGGACCAACCTCCGCGATCTCCTTCTTCGGAACATCGGCGCCCTGCCAGCCCGCGAGCGCACGCTCGAGCCTGGGCCGGAGCTCGGCCATGGTTACATCGCCGACGACGAGCAGGGTGGCGTTGTTCGGTCGGAACCAGGTGCGATGGAAGTTCTGCAACTTGTCCCGCGTCATCGCCTTCACCGTTTCCTCCGTTCCGGAGCCGGTGAGCGGCGTGCCGTACGCGTGCCCGGGACCGTACACGAGCAGCGGCAGCACCCGAAGCGCCATCGTGATCGGCTGGACTTTCTCCTGCTGGATCGACGCGATCGTGTTCTGCTTGATCCGCTCGAGGTCCTGCTGCGGGAATGACGGGTTGCGAATGACGTCGGCGTAGATGTCTAGGGCGGGCCCGAGTCGGTCCTTCAGGACATCGAGCTGAACGAACGACGCATCGAGCTGCGAGTAGGACGACAAATTGGCGCCGAGCGCGGCGAGCGCGGCCGAGATCTGCTCGGATGACCGAGTCGTCGTGCCCTCATCGAGCATGGCGAGCGTGAGATTCGCCGTACCGGGAGTCGCGGATTTGTCGGCGGCGAAGCCGGCGTCGACGACGAGCGACATCTCGACCTTGGGAACAGCCGTCCGCCGCACGAGCTGCACCTCGAGGCCATTGGGCAGCGTGGCCTTCTCGACCGGCGGGAAACCGACGGGCGGCGGCGCGCCGGGCTCCGGCATCTTCGACCGGTCGACCGTCGACGCGACGGTCTTGTAATCGGGGAACGGGTTCACCTGGAGAACGTATTGGCCGTCGCCCAGCCATTTCCTGGCGGCAGCGAGGATCTCGGCGGCGGTGGTGCGCTGCGCCCTGTCGATCTTCTTCGGAATCAGATCGGGATCGTTGGCGTAGACGTAGCCCTGGGCGAGGATGTCGGACTTCCCGCCGAAGCCGCCGATCCGCTCGATCCCGCGGACGTAGTTCGCCCGGAAACGCACGCGTGCCTCTTCGACTTCGGCCTGGGTTGGACCTTCGCGCAGGAACCGCGAGAGTTCTTCGTCGAAGGCCTGTTCTACCTTCGAAGCGTCTCCGCCGGGCTGCGCGTCGGCCCACATCAAGACCTGCCCGGCGATCTCGCCTTGATCGGTGAAGCCTACGATGTCCGACGCCGTCCGATCGCGATACACGAGCCGCTTGTATAGCCGCGACGTTTTTCCGGTGGAGAGGATGTCCTGCGCCATCTCGAGTGGGACGTTCTCCATGTTCGTGATGCCGGGGACATTCCAGACCTTGATGATGCGGGTCTGCGGGACACGGTCCTGCATCGTCTGGCGGTGCGTGCCGGTTCGCTTCGCGATCCACTCCTCGTGCTTCACGATCGGCGGCCCGGCGGGGATGTCGCCGAAGTACCGCTCGACTCTCGCGCGCACGTCATCGGGCTTCACATCACCGGCGACGACGAGCACCGCGTTCGCCGCGCCGTAGTACGTGCGGAACCAATCCTTGACGTCCTCGAGCGATGCGGCGTTCAGATCCTCCATCGAGCCAATCGTGCTCCATGAGTACGGGTGACCTCGCGGATAGGTGTTCTCGGTGACGGTAATCCAGACTTTGCCGTACGGCTCGTTCTCTCCCTGCCGTTTCTCGTTCTGCACGACGCCGCGCTGCTCATCGAGCACTTTCTGGTCGATGGCGCCGAGGAGGTGTCCCATGCGGTCGGACTCGAGCCAGAGAATGCGATCGAGTGCCGGAATCGGGACGTTCTGGAAGTAGTTCGTGCGATCAGGGTTCGTCGTTCCATTGAGGTCGGTGGCCCCGACCGGCTCGACGGCCTTGAAGTAATCGTCCTTGAAGTTCTCCGACCCGTTGAACATGAGGTGCTCGAAGAGGTGGGCGAAGCCGGTCTTGCCGACCTTCTCGTTTTTCGAGCCCACGTGGTACCACACGTTCACGGCGACGATCGGCGCCTTGTGGTCCTCGTGCACCAGGAGCGTCAGGCCGTTGGGGAGGACGAACTTCGTGTGCGGAATGCGCGGCACGTTAGGCGGCGCGGCGGTGGGGGCGGCCGGAGCCTGAGCAGAAACAGCGAGCGGGGCCGAGGTGCTCAGCACCGCGGCCAGGGCGAGAAGAGTTGAACGCACGGCCATTGCGATCTCCACGAGTGGGGCCAGCGCTCACGAGCGCTGGTCGGCCATCATAACACGTGGACTCGCAACCGGCGAACATCTGTTTGCCGGACTCGGCCGCTCAGCCTTACCGGTGCATTGGCAGCATTGCCTCGGCGTGCTCCGCGTCGGCCGGCTCGCCGCCGGAGCGCTCGTATTCGCTGCGCAGGAGGTTCATGAGCTCCTCGCGGCGCTCGTAGAGCCGACGCAGTGGGCGCTTGCCGCGCGTCGCGAGCGCGTACGACGTGAGCAGCGGAAGAGCAACCGTCGAGTCGAGGTAGCACACCACCGCGTCAGGCAGGCGATCGGGATCGATCTTCCCCCAGCTCACCGCCTCCGCCGGGGTCGCGCCGGAGAGACCGCCGGTGTCGGGGCGCGCGTCCGTGATCTGCAGGAAGAAATCGTGCCCCTTCTCGTCGATGCCGAGCACTTCCTGAATCTGTGGCTCCGTCTGCAGCATGAAGTTCTTCGGGCTGCCGCCGCCCGCGATCAGCACGCCGCTCCTGCCGCCCTGGCGCTTCGCGCCGAGGACGATCGACGCGGTCTCGTTGACGTCGGCGTTAGGATCGATCACGCACCTGTTCCCGTCGAGCGAGAGGGCCGCGACGTTCATCCCGATCGACGAGTCTCCGGGCGACGACGTGTAGATCGGCACGCCAGACGCGTACGCCGCCGACAGCAGCGACTTCTGCCCGATGCCTAACGCCTTCTCCCGCTCGCGGACGTATTTCCCGCACAGGTGATGGAACTCCGCGCTCGACATCGAGCGCTGGAACTCCGGCCCCTGAATGATCTTTCGGAAGAACGCGTCGGTGGACAGCAGAACGTCGTAGTCGAAGAAGATGTCGTAGATGCGCACGACGCCTTCCTCGCGAAGGACGACGTCCGACTCCTGCGCGTTCCCGCGATGCATCGCGAGACCAAGCCCGAAGTGCGTGTCGTGGTAGAGATTCGCGCCGGTCGAGATGATCCAGTCGACGAACCCCGCTTCGATGAGCGGAATGAGCGCTGCCATGCCGAGCCCCGCGGGCGTGAGCGCGCCGGTGAGTGTCATCCCGACGGTCACGTCGAGGTCGAGCATCTTCTGCGTGAACAGCTGGCACGCTTCACGGAGGCGCGCGGCGTTGTACGCGAGGAACGTCCCTTCGATCAGCTCGGTGACGGTCTCCGTGCCGTCGATGCGACGCGGGTCGATGCGCTGCCCGCGCAGGAATCGGCTCGCCTCGTGCGCCGTGTGCTGCTGACCAGCCTGTTCACGCTGCTCGGCCGCACGCTTCTGTTCGGCTTTCGGGCCCGCGGCAGATGAGCGCTCGAAGGTCTTGCCGGGTCGCGACGTCTTGAAGCCGCGAGGCCGAGACTCGGCAGCACTGGCGGTTGGCCCAGAACCACGACCGTTATTTGCGGGCGACTTCCGGTTCCCGGTTCCCTTGTTCCCGGTTCCCTTGTTCCCGGAGGGCTTGTTGCCGGTTCCCCGTTCCCGGCTCCCTGTTCCCTTTTTCTTCATTCCCCCTCCAACCGCGCGCGCGCCGTTCCGATCTGCGCATCGTACGCGGTGATGACCGCCTGCGCCGCTTCGGCGGGATCGTCGGTGAGCAACATCAGATCTATGTCCCCCGGCGAGATCTTTCCTTCGCTGAGCACGCGCGTCTGCAGCCAGCGCACGAGGCCGGCCCAGTAGTGCCGGCCGAACAGGATCACCGGAAACTGGTAGATCTTTCCGGTCTGAATCAGCGTGAGCGCCTCGAAGAGCTCATCGAGCGTCCCGAACCCACCGGGAAAGATGATGAACGCGACCGAGTACTTGATGAACATCGTCTTCCGCACGAAGAAATAACGGAAGTTCACGAGCGTATCGACGTACGGGTTCGCGCCCTGCTCGAACGGAAGCTCGATGTTGCAGCCGATCGATCGTCCGCGGCCGTCGCGCGCACCTTTGTTCGCCGCCTCCATGATCCCGGGGCCCGCGCCGGTGATGATGCCGAAGCCGGCCTCCGCGAGCAGGCGGGCAACCTCCTGCGCTGCCTGGTACTGCGGGTCGTCCGGGCCGGTGCGCGCCGAGCCGAACACCGTGACCGCCTTCTGCACCGACGCGAGCGTGTCGAATCCTTCAATGAACTCGCTCGTGATGCGGAGGACACGCCAGGGATCGGTTTTGGTGAAGTCCTGGAACCGTCCTGGCCGCTGCAGCAGTTTTTCGTCCTCGGTGACGACGGCGTATGGGCTTCGAATGGCGTCGTCCACCTCACGCGTCGCGCCTGAGCTGCGGAGCGTGGTCATCTGCGACGGCGGCGTTCGGCCCGCCTTGAGATGTCCCTCCTCCGTCCGCTCCTTCAGTCCCTCGAGAGCGTTCTGTTCAGCATGGGCCAGCGTCGCCAGGTTGGCCCTCTTTCCCGACGCGGTTCGAGGTCCGCGACCCGATTTCCGTGGTGCCTTCTTCGTCGATCCGGTGGCGCTCCCGCCCTTGAGCGACAACGCCGCCGGCTGAGCAGTGGTTCGGGTCGTGCGTGGGTTTCGCTTGGCCATTGTCGCTTTTCTCGAAGAATCGCTGGCGCGAGCTGCGCCGCGGGGTTGAGTTTATCTAGGTCGGGATGCCCCGCGCCACTGAGCCATGAGCCTTCGAACTTCGTCCGTCATCGTTCTGCTCGCCGATGGGGCACGCCCCGACCGGCTCGCGCGCGCGATGGACGACGGCTCGCTTCCGGCGCTGGCCCGCCTGCGTGACGAAGGGCAGCTGCACTCGATCACCACGGTGTTCCCCTCGGTCACCGGGCCGGCATACACGCCGTTCCTGATGGGACGCTACCCCGGTCCAGTCGGGCTGCCGGGACTGCGCTGGTTCGATCGCACTCGTGTCACCGCGCGTGGGTTCGGGAACTGCCGCAGCTACGTCGGCTCGGAGATGCGGTACGTGGATACGGATCTCGACGCAACGGCCCCGACGATGTTCGAGCTCGCGCGACCGTCCATTGGAGCGCTGAGCGTCATTCGCCGAGGCTTGAGCCCGCACGAGTGCGTCGGGCGCGGCATGGTCTGGGCTGCACGCGCCGCGCGGACACACTTCGCCGGCAACGTTGCGGGATGGCTCGACATCGATCGCCGGGTCGGGGCCGAGGTCGTGCGCCGCATCCGCACCACGCGACCGCGGTTCGTATTCGCCGCGCTCACGGGGATCGACAAGACGTCACACGCGGCGGGACACGAGTCGGACATCGTGCTCGACGCAATGCGCATCGTCGACGACACCGCGGCTGAAGTTCGGCACGACGCCGAACGGGCGAAGCGATGGGACTCGACGCATCTGTGGATCGCGAGCGACCACGGACATTCTCGCGTCACCGCCCACGATGACCTCGCCGCTGTGCTCCGGTCATGGGGGCACGCGACGATCGCCCACCCGTGGACGTTCGCCGGAGGTCGCGACGCCGCGGTGATGGTGAGCGGCAACGCGATGGCGCACATCTACCTCGAGCTCGATCGAGCCGAGCGCCCCTGGTGGCCCGATCTCCGGTCGCGATGGTCGGAACTCGCCACATCGCTCCTCGCACGGCCGTCAGTCGATCTTCTCGTGCTGCCACACTCCCCGACCGAGGTCGAGGTTCGAAGCCGCGCGCGTGGCGCAGCTCTCATTGCATCGCGCGACGAGCGACTCAGTTACCGTCCGGACTCCGGCGACCCACTCGGCATCGGGGCACACGAGTCGCTCTCGGATGCCGAGGCGTACGACGTCTGTCGCGACTCCGACTATCCTGATGCGCTCGTGCAGCTTCTCCGGCTCGCACGCTCGGCACGATGCGGCGAGATGATTCTCTCCGCCTCACGCGACTGGGACTTCCGCGGGAAGTACGAGCCCATTCCGCACGTGTCGTCGCATGGTGCACTGCATCGCGACCACATGCTCGTGCCGTTTCTCACCAACCGGCCGCTCGCGGCGACGCCGCGCCGCACCGTGGACATCATGCCGAGCGCGCTCGCCGCACTCGGCCTTCCCATTCCCGCCAACCTCGACGGCCTGAGCTTCGTTGCGCGGGGCGTGTCGAGCGATTCGCCCCACGCACCTGACGTCGGTCTTGCGCCGGAGCGTTCCGACGACGACCGTGATGCCGAGTCCGCCGTCGCGTGACGGCGGCGTCCCTCGGCCGGAGGTAACAATGCGTGAGCGATGGTCGGTGATTTTCATTGCAGCGATCGTGGCGAGCGCCGCGTGTGGGAGCTCCGGGACGAGCGCGGGTGCGCTCGGCGGGGGCGCGGCTGGGAGCGGAACCGCGAGCGCCCGAGTCGACCGCGACATCATTGCCGAAGCCGAGATCACGACGCGCGCCGCCGATGCAGCGAACGCGTTACAGATCATCCAGAAGCTCCGCCCGCAGATGCTGCGGACGCGAGGGCTGGCATCGCCGAATGACCGCACCGGCGAGAGCGTGCAACCACGAGTCTACGTAGACAACATCGAGTACGGTAACCTCTCGATGCTCTCGAACGTCAACGCAACCCAGATTCGTGAGATCCGGTACATCAATTCCCGCGATGCCACGACGACCTGGGGAACCGGACACATGGGCGGGGTAATCCTGATACTCACGAAGAAGTAGCGAGAATCCGAACCCCTGCGACACGCTCCACATGCCGCTGCCGCGTCACATTCGCGAAGAAATGGAGGTCAAGCGAGTCCAGGAGCACCGGCTTGCCCAACGGGACTCGTTCTGGGCCACCGTTCGAATGGGCCTCATGTGCATCGCATGGTGCGGCGTCGGCCTCGTGATCATGGCGTGGGGGCTTCGTACGACCGACTATGACCTCGGTCAAATCGCGTGGCGCGGCGGCCAGATCGTGGGGTACGCGGGGATTCTGTTCACGGTCGCGCGCTGGTACTCGAAGGCGAGACAGCGGGGCGATACGGAGTAGCTGTTCCCGCAGTGGAGCGGTCGAGCCTGTAGATTTCCGGGCGTCATGTGGCCCGGTCTGACGCTCCGCCTCGTTGCCCGCACGCTCCGCGAGCCTACGCTCGCGGTCGACCTCGTTCGCGTGGCGTGGCGCTTTCGCGCGCGCGGCTGGTATCGCCGGTTCCCGTTCCTGCCTCTCCCCTCGCAGCGCTACGTGCGGTGGCGCATGCACACCGCGTACGGGGACTACGATGCGGTCCCTCCGGTCGAGGACGTCGTTCGCTACGCACGCTGGGTCGGCAGGGGCGAATGAGCGCGCACTCGCCGGCCCTCCGCGACCTCCCGGCGACCGATGCTCGAGCACAGGACGGCGAGCTCACACTCGAGCAGCGGATCAAGGGTCAGGCATTCGGCCTCGGCTTCGACCTCGTTCGGATCACGACACTCGGGCCGGTCTCTACAGCGAGTCAGTTCGACGACTGGCTCCAGCGCGGCTACGCGGGCGAGATGTCGTACCTCGAGCGCGGCGCGGAGAAGCGACGAGATACGCGGCGCCCCGTTGTCGGCGCACGAAGCGCCGTCGTGGTCGCGATGAGCTACGGGGGCCGCGAGCCGAGCGGGCCGGTCGCTCGTTATGCGCGAGGTGAGGATTACCACGACGTGATGGAGCGTCGCCTCCGAGAGCTGCAGCGGATGATCGACGGCTGGGTCGGAGCGCCGGTGGCCGGCAAGGCGTACGTCGACACGGGCCCGGTGCTCGAGCGCGATCTCGCGCGGAAGGCCGGCCTCGGCTGGTTCGGCAAGAACACGATGCTGATCAGCCCGGGCGTGGGGTCGTTCTTCTTCCTTGGTGCGCTCCTGCTCGACGTGGATCTCGAGGCGGATGCGCCATTCGAGGCGGAGCGATGCGGACGGTGCACGCGGTGTCTCGATGCGTGCCCGACGACCGCGCTCGTAGCTCCGGGCGTGCTCGACGCACGCCGGTGCATCTCGTATCTCACGATCGAGCTCCGCGGCCCGATTCCGGAGGAGCTTCGCGAGCCCATCGGCGGGTTGATCTATGGTTGTGACATTTGCCAGGACGTGTGTCCGTGGAACGAGCGGTTCGCGCGGGAGCTGCCGGAGGGGTCACCGTATGCGCCGAGGGCGGCGCTGCGCTCGGCTGACGGCTCTCGGCTCTCGGCGCGCGAGCTCGCGAGCAGGCTCCTCGCGATGTCGCAGGAGGAGTTCTCGGCGGCGTTCCGGAAGTCGCCGATGAAGCGGGCGAAGCTGCGGGGGCTCAAGCGGAACGCGGCGGTCGTGTTGGGCAACCTCACGAACCCGGACGACGTCGACGTGCTCACGCGCGCACTCGACGACCCCGAGCCGCTCGTGCGCGAGCACGCGGAGTGGGCGCTCGCGCACCTGCGCCCGCGCGCCGAAGTGACGCCGGACGTCAGCGACGCGCCGCCAGCTTCTGCGTCAACGCGCGGGTCCAGTTCAGGACTACGGTGAGTTGGAGCCGCGAGCCGGCTCCCTCCAGCACGAGCACGCGCTTTCCGTCCGGCGCCAGGTCGTACATCGGGTGGAAGCGGCTCGAGAGGAACTCGCCGCGCGCGACGGTGTCCCGAGCGGTCACCACCGGCTCGTCGCCCAAGCTCACGCTCGTCGCGACGATGACGCCGAGCCCCCGGTAGAAGACGCGGCGGCCGTCGGGCGACCAGAGCGGCTCCTCACCGCCGCCGTCCGACACGAGCGTGCGGCCACCCGGCCCCGGGAACCGGCGGACGTAGACCTCGTCGCGCCCCGACTCGTTCGAGACGTAGGCGACCCACCGCCCGTCGGGGGAGAAGCGTGGCGCGAACTCGTCGAACTCGGTGGCGAGAAACGGCCGCGGCGTCCGGTCGAGCCCGTCCAGCGCCACGGTGTACACGTCGCGCGCTCGACGGGTATCGTCCACCCGGTAGAGAAGCGTGCGGCCGTCCGGCGACAGCGAGCCTTCGTGCGCCGGAAGCGCCGACCGTGGGGAGACCTGCTCGGCCGCACCGCTGCCGTCGGCGAGCTGGCGCCAGATCGCCTGCTGCCCCGAGCGATTGGAGCGGTACAGCACCCACCGCCCGTCGGGCGACCATTCGGGGCGCTCGTTGTCCGAACCGGCGGTCGTCAGGCGGTCCAGGCTCGCCGACGCCGGGGTGTAGATCCACACGTCGGTGCGCGCGCCCGTGAAGAGCGAGACCGCCAGGCGTCGCCCGTCGGGCGAGTAGCGCGGGTACGAGATCTGTCGGACCCCGGCGACGACGTCCGTCGGCGGAAGTCCCCCACCGATGAGCACCGCGCGTGCGCTGGCGGTGTCGCCGCGGTACACGAGATCCCCGCGCGGTGAGAGCGCCGCCGCCGCGCCGTACGCGTCGAGCTGCGTGGCCTCGCCGGTGGCCACCGGCGCGCCCGCCACTCGGTGTCGGCGTAGATCGAAGGGAAGCGCCATGATCGAGCCGTCGTCCTGCACGTACACGACCGCGCCGGCGGTGTAGCCCAGGACGCCGCGCGCCGGCACCGGGATCGGGTGTACGCGACGGTCCTCCAGCGTCGTGTACGCCAGCTCGTCGTGGTTCGCACCGTCGCCGCGGCGGCGCGAGGCGAAGAACACGGTCCGGCCGTCCGGCGCCGTGACCGGATCCCATTGACCGCTCGAGCTCGCGGTGGAGTCGTC
>Ga0075430_100001639_pt1 | contig 18299 bp, 14 predicted proteins | sample RhiMetdeltSRZDD4_FD_75294 | JGI IMG/M metagenome (GOLD analysis project Ga0075430, IMG submission 75294) | Populus rhizosphere microbial communities from Tennessee, USA - Rhizosphere MetaG P. deltoides SRZDD4 | ecosystem: Host-associated > Plants > Roots > Rhizosphere > Soil | place: USA... | reverse complement strand
CGCATGGGGGCCATGCCGCAGTTGGTGCAGAGCTGGATGCGCCCGGCCGGCACATGCTTTGAGGCCTCGGCGGCAACGGCGGCGACCTCCTCGGGCGTCTCCACCGTATCGCTGGCCACGTCGATGGCGCCCACCAGCACGTCCTTGCCCTCCAGCAGGCCGATCAGACTGATCGGCACCTTGGCGTGCATGCACTCCAGCGACACCTGCTTGATGCTGCTCCTGGCGATGGCGGGGAAGATGGCCTCGTACTGGCGCCACTCGCCGCCAAGCGTCGCCTTCCAATCCACGTTGGCCTTGATGCCGTAGCCGTAGCAGATGTGCACGGCGGTGGTGCATTTCAGGCCCTGGGCGGCCCGCTCCAGGGCGGCGATGCCCCAGTCGGTCACCTCGTCCATGAACACGTTGAAGGCCGGCTCGTCGAATTGCACCACATCCACGCCGTCCTTCTCCAGCGCCAGAGCCTCCTGGTTCAAGAGCTCGGCGAAGGCGAAGGCCATCTTCACCTTGTCGCCGTAGTGGCGGTCGGCGATGGTGTCGGCGATGGTCATCGGGCCGGGCAGGGTGAACTTCAGCCGGCGCCTTGTATGGGCGCGGGCTGCCTGCGCTTCGAACGCGTGCACCCGGCCCTTCAGCCGCACCGGGGCCACCACCTGCGGCACCATCGCCTTATAGCGATCGGCGCGGATGCCCATCTCCACTTTGTGGGCAAAGTCGATGCCTTCAACCTGCTCCAGGAACCCGTGTACGAAGTGCTGTCGCGCCTGCTCGCCGTCGCTGACAATGTCGATGCCGGCGTCCTCCTGCTCCTTGATGGCGAGCAGCGTGGCATCGCGCTTGCCCGCCTCCAGCTCGGCGCCTTCCAGGCGCCACGGCGCCCACAGCCGGTCGGGCTCGGCCAGCCAGGAGGGCTTCGGCAGGCTGCCGGCGACGGTGGTCTTGAACATGGGGCTCTCCCGTTGCAGTCGTAGGTTGGGTCAAGCGAAGCGCAGACCCAACGCCTGTTTGAGGCTGCCAATGTTGGGTCTGCGGCTTCGCCTTGACCCAACCTACGATGAACCTAGCGCCAGAACTGCCGCGTGGCGATGCGGGCGCCCTCAGAGAGCGCGGCGAGCTTGGCCCACACCACATCCGGGTCCACGGCGGCCTGGCCCACCCAGGTGCCGTAGCCGCAGTCGCTGCCCGCAATGACGTTTTCCCGTCCCACCAGGCTGGCGTAGCGGGCGATGCGCTGGGCGATCACCTCCGGATGCTCGATGAAGTTCGACTTGGACTCGATGACGCCGGGGATCAGCACCTTCCCCTCGGGCAGCTTCACCTTTTCGAACAGCGCCCATTCGTGGGCATGGCGAGGATTGGCCGCCTCCAGCGACACGGCCTGCGGCTTCGCCAGGAAAACGATGTCGACGATGTCGGCCAGCGGCACGTCGCAATGGTGCGGCCCCTCGTAGTTGCCCCAGCACAGATGCATGCGCAGCTGCTCGGCCGGGATGTTGCGCAGCGCGTGATTCAACGCCTCAACGTGGCTCCGGGCGCGCTTGCGGAACTCCTCGAGGCTCAGGTCTGCATACTGGATGTGGCGGCCCATGGCGAGGTCCGGACAGTCGATCTGCAGCACGAAACCCGCCCCGGCCACCGCCTCGTACTCGGCCCGCATGGCCTCGGCGATGGCGTGCAGATAGGTCTCGTGATCCTTGTAGTAGTCGTTGCGGAAGAACAGCGAGACCACTCCCGGCGAGGCCGCACTCATGAAGGCCTCTGCTGGGGGCCGGCCGCCGATGGCGGCCTGGAGGTTGGCCACGTCGGCCTCGGCGTCGCCGGGGGCGTCACCCATGTCACGCACGGCAATGGGGGCGTTGCAGGCGGGCGTCTTGCGGCGCGAGCGGCCGGGATCGCCGAATACGCGCTGCTGCAGCTTCGGGAACGCCGCCAGGTCCTGGTAGACGAAGGTATTGCCGGTCCCGCCGAAGCCGTCGAGCCGGTCCTTGATGTAGGTGGCGTAGCTGGGCTTCGACATCTCGCCGTCGTTGACGAGGTCGATGCCCGCTGCCACCTGCTTGTCCACCACCTCGGCCACGGCCGCGCACACCCTGGCCGCCAGGCCCGCGCGCTCCACCGGCACGCCTCCCTCCTTGGCATACATCATCCGCACCAGATCGTCCGGCCGCGGCAGGCTTCCTGTATGGGTGGTGAGAAACCGCTCGGTGCTGCGTTTCATGGCAACCTCCCTGTGACTCCTTTTCTGCCAGCCAGCGTGGACCTGCGCCCGCGTGGGGCCTCCGCTAGCCGATCCGACCGCCCAGCTCGTCCTCCACGTGGATGCGCACGATCTGCTCGAAGCTGGCGTCGGGCTTGAAGCCGAGCGCCAGGGCGCGCCGCGCGTCGAACCTGCGCGGCCAGCCGGCCACGATCTTCTCCACGAACGGGTCGGGCTCGCGCCGGATGCGCGCCACGACCGCATCGCCGGCCACCTTGCGCAGGGCGGCGATCTGCTCGGCCACCGTCACGGCGAGGCCCGGCATGGTGAGCGCCCGGCGCGGGCCCACCGTGGCGGTGTCGAGCGTCGCGGCATGGCGCATGAACTCCACCGCGGCGCGCGGCGAGGCGTGCCAGTGCATCACGCTGTCCGCCACCGGCAGCACCGCCTCCTTGCCGGCCAGCGGCTCGCGGATGATGTTGGAGAAGAACCCCGACGCTGCCTTGTTGGGCGCGCCGGGCCGCACACAGACGGTGGGCAGTCGCAGGCTCAGCCCGTCGAGGAAGCCCTTGCGGGTGTAGTCGGAAACCAAGAGCTCGCAGATCGCCTTCTGCGTGCCATACGAGGTGAGCGGCGTGTGCAAAAACTCGTCGCCGATGGCCTCGGGGAACGGCGCGCCGAACACGGCGATGGAGCTGGCGAACACGAGGCGCGGCACATGGCCGGCGCCGCGCACCGCCTCCAGCAGCCCCCGCGTGCCGTCCAGGTTGATGCGGTAGCCCTTGTCGAAATCCTGCTCCGCCTCGCCGGAGACGATGGCCGCCAGGTGGAAGATGACCTCGGGCCGGTCGGCGACCAGCCGCCCGGCCTCGCCGGGCGTCGGCAGGTCGCCCGTCATGAGCCGCACCGGGACCTTCGCCCCGGCCGGCACCGCAGGCTCCACGACGTCGTAGAGCGTCAGGCTGGAGATGGCCGTGCCGCCCAGCGTCCCGTCACGTGCCAGTCGCTCGGCCAGCTTGCGGCCGACCATGCCGGCCCCGCCGATGATGAGGATGTTCATTGGGCGTCTCCCTCTCCGTTAGCATCGTAGGGTGCAATCGTGCGAAGCGCGATTGCACCAATTCAACCTCTCCACGATCGAGCCATCGGGTGAGGCATCGGTGCAATGCCGCTCCGCAGCATTGCACCCTACGTTCCGCTCAGCGTCACACCACATGCGGCGGCCCATTTCAAACCTTCTACCGTTGCCTTCCGCGGCCGGTACTCGCAGCCGATCCAGCCGTCGAATCCGGTGCGGTCGATCAGCTTGAACAGATACGCGTAGTTCATCTCGCCGTCGTCGGGCTCGCCGCGGTCAGGGGGGCTGGCGATCTGGTAGTGCCCGGTGATGGGCGCGAACGCCTCGATCGCCATCGCCACGTCGCCCTGCTCGATCTGGCGGTGGTAGAGGTCGAGCTGCAGGCGAAGATTGGGCTCGCCGACCTCGGCGATGACATCGCGCGCCTGCTCTGTCTTGTTGAGGAAGAAGCCCGGCACGTCACGCCGGTTGATCGGCTCGATCAGCACCTCGATGCCGGCTGCCGCCGCAGCCTTGGCTGCCCGCTTGAGGTTGGCGACATACGCGGCGTGCTGCGCGCCGTGCTGGGTAAGCCCCGCCAGCAAGTGCATGCGCCGCCCGCCGGTGGCGTCGGCATACCGTAGCGCCGTCTCGAATGCCGCCCAGAACTCGCCCTCCCGGCCCGCCAGCGCGGTGAGCCCCCGCTCGCCCGCCGCCGCATTGCCCGCTGGCATGTTGAACAGGGCGAGCGTCAGCCCGTTGGCCGTGAGCCGCGCCGCCACCTCCGCGGCCGTGGCGTCGTAGAGATTGGTGGACTCCACGGCCGTAAAGCCCGCCCTCGCCGCCGCATCGAAGCGGTCGAGCAGCGGCAACTCGGTGAAGAGAAAGTTCACGTTGGCGGCGAAGCGGGGCATGGCCTAGCCTTTCTCCTTCGGACCCTGCTCGATCCAGCGCATGTATTGCTCGTGGTCGCGCTCCTGAGCCGCCTCACGGTCCGAGTCGCTCGCGGAAGGAGGTAGTGGGAGATAGTTGGGTTCCTCGGCCCATGCCAGCACGTCCCTGTAGTCGAGCTTCGCGGCGTTCACATTGTGGGCGAGGGCCGAAAGGCCTTTGCCCTCGTCGCAAAGCTTGATGACTGCCAGCTGAACTCGATAGCTCAATTGGGCGCTCTCCAGCGTGCCGAGGATTTGGGCTGGATCGCCGTCCGGGAACACAGCCTTGATCTTCCGCAGCACTGTCTCGCTGGTCCAGTGGGGGCGTTTCTCCGCCAGGAGCGTTTCCCCCAATTCCCCTCGGCGCCTCAGCGCAGGGTCGCTCTCCAGCATGTGCCGCACCGTAGCCCGGGCGCTCGGTGGCATAGCTTGAATGATTCGTTCGAGCTCAGGTGAGAGTTGCTTGGTCATGGGCTGGCCCTCAGGTGGTTGTGCCATGGGCGCGATCGAGCCGAGACCAAGGGAAACGAGCACAGCGGCCGACCGTGCGACAATGGAGTGGGGCACTGCATGCGCTCCTACGAAATGGTGGCACTCGTCAGGCGCTTCACCATGTGGGTGACTGACCGGTCGCTCAGCTCCTCGATGCGCTCCACGGTATCGCCGTGTCGCCCGTACCAGGCGATGCGATCCTCAAGGGCCGTGCCGGTGTAGAGGCGCCGCATCCATCAGAGCGTAAACCCCCCATCCGCCACAACAGCCGTCCCCGTGGTGAAGGCCGACTCGTCCGAGGCCAGATATACCGCCACCGCGGCCATCTCCTCGGCCGTGCCGAGGCGGCCCATGGGCTGGCGCTCGATGAACATGCGACGCGCCTTCTCGGTGCCGCCCACCTGGCGGCCAAGCGCCTCGATGCGGCCGTCGAGGGAGGGCGACTGGATGGTGCCGGGGCATATGCAGTTGCAGCGGACGCCCTTGGCGATGAAGTCCATCGCCACCGCCTTGGTGAGGCCGATGACGGCCGCCTTGGTGGCCCCGTAGACATAGCGGTTGGGCGCGGCGCGCAGCGAGCTGGCCGTGGAAGCGACGTTGACGATGGAGCCGCTGCCCTTGGCCAGCATGCCCGGCAGGAACGCCTTGGTCGTGCGATGCATGGTCTTGACGTTGAGGTCGAAGGAGAAGTCCCAGTCCTCGTCCGAGCAGTCGAGCACCGTGCCGTGATGCACGAAGCCCACCGCGTTGAAGAGTACGTCCACCTGGCCCAGCCGCTTCGCCTCGGCCTCCACAGCCTTGGCATCGCGCGCGTCGAGCTTCACGCACTCGGCCACGCCCGCGGCCTTCAGATCGGCAAAGGATGCCTCGTTGACGTCGCTCGCCACCACCCTGGCGCCCTCGCGCGCGAAGGCGATCGCCGTCGCTCGCCCGATTCCCGCTCCGGACGCCGTGCAGAACACGAGCTTGCCCTTCAAGCGATCGGCCATGTGCTCCTCCCAGGTTTTCAGGTTCGGTTTCAGGGTTCGGGGCCGTGAAACCTGTTCCCTAATCCCTACCGTTGCGAGGCACTGCTCGGCAAGGCTACGGTGCCGGGGTCAGACCCCTCCCCGCTGCGCCGTCGATTCAAGCTCAACGTTGGAGGCGAGGGGTCTGACCCCGCTTCCTGGAGAGCACAGATGAAAATGCGCGCCGCCGTCATCCGCGAGACGATGAAGCCACGGCCCTACACGGACTCCAAGCCCTTCGCCATCGAGGAGGTCGAGCTGGAGCCGCCGGGCGAGGGCGAGGTGCTGGTGCGCATCAAGGCCGCGGGCCTGTGCCATTCCGACCTCTCCACCGTCAACGGCGACCGTCCCCGGCCGATGCCCATGGTGCTGGGCCACGAGGCGGCCGGCGAGGTGGTGGAGCTGGGACCGGGTGTGAAGGACCTGGCAGCGGGCGACCATGTCATCCTGGTGTTCGTGCCGAGCTGCGGCAGCTGCCTGCCCTGCATGGAGGGCAGGCCCGGCCTGTGCGAGCCGGCCGTCCCGGCCAACGCCGCCGGCACGCTGCTGTCGGGCGCGCGCCGCATCAAGCTCGAGGGACAGCCCGTGAACCACCACATCGGCGTGTCGGCCTTCGCCGAATACGCCGTGGTCTCGCGCCACTCCCTCGTCAAGATCGACAGCGACCTGCCCTTCGAGGAAGCGGCCCTGTTCGGCTGTGCGGTGGTCACCGGCGCCGGCGCCGTGCTCAACACCGCGAAGCTGCCGACCGGCTCGTCCGTTGCCGTGGTCGGCCTGGGGGGCGTCGGGCTCATGTCGATGCTGGCGGCCCGCGCGGCCGGCGCGCGCCAGGTCATCGCCCTCGACACGCTGGACGACAAGCTGAAGCTCGCCGAGCAGATGGGCGCCACGCACACGATCAACGCGACAAGCCCCGATGCCGTGGAGCAGGTGAAGGCCATCTCGGGCGGCGGCGTGGAGTTCGCCTTCGAGATGGCGAGCTCGGTAAAAGCCTTGGAGCTGGCCTACAAGGTCACCAAGCGCGGCGGCACCACGGTGACCGCAAGCCTGCCGCACCCCGATGCCCGCTTCGCGCTGCCGGCCACCAACCTGGTGGCCGAGGAGCGCACCTTGAAGGGCAGCTACATCGGCAGCTGCGTGCCGGCCCGCGACATCCCGCGCTACATCGCCCTTTACCGCTTGGGACTGCTGCCGGTGGATCGACTCTTGAGCGAGCGCATCGGCCTCGCCGACATCAACGCGGGCTTCGACCGCCTCGCCGACGGCGCCACCGTCCGGCAGGTGCTGTTGCCATAGCGGGGTCAGACCCTTCGCGTCGACGCTGCGGTCAAGGACGCAACGATGGAGACGAAGGGTCTGACCCCGATCGCTCCAGGAAGTGTGCCGCCAGATCCACCGTCGCCTTGCGACCGACGCTGCCGCGGTGGCGGGCGAGCCACTTCTCGGTCTCGCTGCGGCCGGCGTCGAACAGGTAGGTGAGCAACTCGATGTCGGGCTTGGCCTTGCTCTCCGGAGCAAGCGCGCTCGTGAAGCGTCCCGCCTCGATCAGATGGAAGCGGTGGCGGGCGAGCCGGGCATCGGGCTCGCTCCTGGAGTGGCGCCAGCGGCTTTGACCATGATTGCGGCGCACCGCCTCGATCACCTCCACGTCGCGCAGCATGGGCTGCATGAACGTGATCTGGTTGACGCGTCCCGCGATCTCCCGCGCACTGGTGGGCACGCCGTTGGGCTCGGGTGCGGACAGCTTGACGATCAGCGTATCGGCCACCGGACTCTCGCGGCCGAGCGTCACGATGTCAGGGTTGGCCGAGAAGCCGCCGTCCCAGTAGGCCTGCCCGTCAATGACGACGGCATGGTGCAGCATCGGCAGGCAGGCCGAGGCCAGCACCGCCTCGACGGTGATCTCCCTGCGCCGAAACAGCCGGGGACGGCCGGTCGACAGCGCCGTCGCGGCGACCAGCAGCTCAGGCCCCGAGGTCTTGCGCAGGTCGGCGAAGTCGATGTGGTCCTGGAGCAGCTTGCGCAGCGGATCGAAACCCAGCGGGTTGAAATCGTAGGGCGAGAACAGCTGCGCCATCTGCGCCAGCGTGTTGGAGCGGCTGAGACTGGCGAGCCACGGGTTGCGGCGCACCAGGTCGGGCACGCCGGCCTTGGCCACCGCCTCCCAGACCGCTCGCAGCCTGGCGCGAGCGCCATCGCGGCCGTCCTCTGCCAGGCCGGAGGCCAGCGCCACGGCATTGACCGCACCGGCGCTGGTGGCGCTGATCCAGGCGATGTCGAGGCTGGCGTCCTCCAGCAGGCGGTCCAGCACGCCCCAAGTGAAGGCGCCATGCGCACCCCCGCCCTCGAGCGCCAGGTTGAGGCCCTGCTGCCGCCGGAACATGCTCAAGCGTGATCGTTCCTTTTGCCACCAACGAGCGGGGTCAGACCCCTCGCCACAACGTCGAGCTTGAATCGACAGCGTGAAGGCGAGGGGTCTAACCCCGTGCCGGCGGGGGTCTGACCTCCGTAGTGGGGCGGCATCATGGCAGCACGTCGAGAGGCAGAACAACCGGCACGCCTTCAATTGACTGGTATCGCGCCGTGATGCCGTAGGCGGAGGCAAGATGCTCAGCGCTTAGCACCTCCGGCGGCGCCCCGGCTGCCAACGTGCGCCCCTCGTGCACAAGCGCGATCGTGTGGCAGAAGCGCGCAGCCAGCGACAGGTCGTGCAAGGCCACGACGACGGTCCGGCCGGCCGCCGCCAGCGCCGCGAGATGGTGGAACAGGGTGAGCTGGTGCGCCGGATCGAGGCCCGCGGCCGGCTCGTCGGCGAGCAGCACGCGCGGCTCCTGAGCCAGCGCGCGCGCCACCAGCACGCGCGCCCGCTCGCCGCCCGACAGCTCCGGCACCGGACGATCGGCGAGATGGGCGGCATCCATCGCCGCCAGGGCTGCATCGATGGCAGCGCGGTCGGCCTCGCTCTCCCCGGCGCCGAACGGCCGATAGGGCAGGCGTCCCAGGGCGACCACCGCCCGGACGGTGAGCGCCCAGTGCACGAGCCGCTCCTGCGGCAGATAGGCAAGCGCGCGTGCCAGCGGCTCGCGCTGCCACGTGCCGATGTCCGCGCCGTCGAGCAGCGCCGCGCCGGCGCGCGGCGCGACCAGCCCGGCGAGCACCTTGATGAGCGTGGTCTTGCCGGCGCCGTTGCGGCCGATGATGGCGGTGAGCCGGCCGGGCTCGGCGGCGAGGTCGAGCCCGCGCAGCACCTCGCGGCCCTTGAGGCTCACGCGCAAGCCCCGCGCCTCGATCCTCATGGTGCCAGCTCCGCACGCGTCTTGAGCACCAGCCACACGAAGAACGGCGCGCCGATCAGAGCGGTCAGCACACCGATGCGCAGGTCGGTCCAGGGCGAGGCCAGGCGCAGGCCGATATCGGCGACGAGCAGGAAGATAGCACCCGCGAGCGCGCTCGCCGGCAGGAGCAGGCTGGGGCGGTGCCCAACAAAGGGCCGCAGCACGTGCGGCACCAGCAGGCCGACGAACCCGATCGCTCCGGTCACAGAGGTGGCCGCGCCCACGGCCAGGGCCGTCCCGGCCACCAGGGCGAGCCGGGTGCGGGCCACATCGATGCCGAGGCTCCGGGCCGCGTCCTCGCCGAGGGTCAGCGCATCGAGGGCGCGGCCGAGGAACAGCAGCACCGCCAGGCCAGCGAGGATCGGCGGCGCCGCCAGCCACACCTGGGTCAGGCTGCGATCGGCCAGCGAGCCCATCAGCCAGAACACGATCTCCACCGAGGCGAATGGATTCCTCGACAGGTTGAGAGCGAGCCAGGTGAGCGCAGTGGCGATGCCCGACACGGCGAGGCCGGCAAGGATCAGCGTGACCGGCCCACCATGGGCTCCGGCCAGGGCCACCACCGCCAGCATTGCGATCGCCGCGCCGATCAGCCCGCCCAGCGGCAAGGCCAGCGCGAACGCCTGCGAGAGGCCCAGGTGGATCGCCAGCACAGCGCCCAGCGCCGCCCCGCCGGATATGCCGACCAGGCCCGGCTCGGCCAGCGGGTTGCGCAGATAGCCCTGCAGCGCCGCCCCGGACAGCCCCAGCGCCGCGCCCACCAGGGCGCCAAGCACCGCGCGCGGCACGCGGATCTCCCAGAAGATCAGCCCCGCCGCGTCGCCGGCGCCGCTGAGGCCGAAGCCCGACGAGCCGATTGCAAGCGACGCGGCGAATGCCGCGAGCGCCGCAACAGCCAGGCCGCCGACAAGCAGCAGGGGCGTCACGCCAGTCCGCATCGGCGCCGTCGTCATCGCCGTTGCGCCTCAATGCCGGCGCGCGCCTCGGCCAGCCGTGCAATCGCCGCCGCGATGTGCGGCGTGCCGCACTGCCAGAGCCGCCACGGCACATCGATGGAGGCGCGTTGCTGTCGCAACCGGCCGAGCACCGGATGGCGCAGGTTGTCGCCGACCACCGTCCGGTACTCGTCCGCCATGCTTGTCAGCACAATGAGGTCGGGCGGGGACGCCGCCAGCAGCTCCAGCGGCACCTGCCCGCCGCGTGTCAGCCGGTACTCGGCCGCCTTGTTGCGGAACCCGGCCGCAGCCAGCACGACGTCGGCGAGATTGCCGGCGACGGACACCGCACCGCCCACCTGGTAGACCACGGCGGAGGGAGCGGACGCCTGCGCCGCCACCGCGATCGACGCCAGCCGGCGATCGAAGGCGTCGATCATGGCCTCCCCGCGCGCCTTCTCCCCGACCGCGGTTGCGACGATGCGCACCGCTGTGCGCACGCCCTCGAGATCCGATGCCAGCGGCACTACCACGACGTTCGCCTGCAGCCGCCGCAGCAGGCTCACGGTCTGCGCGACGCCGAACGGCCCGGCCAGGATGAGATCGGGCTTGTAGCGCAGCACGTCCTCGGCGTTCCCCCGGGTGATGGGGATGCCCTTGCCCTTCTCCCAGATGGCCGACACCTCCGGGTCCGCGGCAAGATGGGTGACCGCCGCGATTCGGCCCCGCTCCACCAGCTCGATCAGGAGCTGATCGGCGCACAGATCGAGCGAGACGATGCGGGCGGGCTTGGCGTCGGCTTGCGCGGTCGCGCCGTGGGCAAGAAGCCACGAGCACGCTCCCAGCGCGGCTGCCACCGCCAGAGCCCTCAGCCGAATTCCCAATCGCACCCCTGCTGCCGCTTCGTCGGCCGATCCGCTATTCGGCCGTGCCAATGGTAAGGCCGTCAGGTCCGCCGAAGGTGAACCTGAGCCCGGCGAAGGCCGTGATGTCGGGCGTGTTGAACCCGAATACCTCTTGATATTGGGCATCCAGGGCGTTCTCAACCCTTCCGAACAGCTCCACGCCCTTCTGCAGCTTGTAGGAGGCGGCGAGGTTTACGAGCCAGTAGTCGTCGAGCGTGACACGGGACGTGGTGAAAAAGGGAAAGTCCGGGGTGGAGAAACCAGCGGTGTCCTGCATGCGGCCGTTGTAGATCGCTCCCAGGTTCACAGAACCGCGGCCGTCCGCAAAGAGGTAGGTGAGGTCCGCGCGGCCGGCGTGGCGCGGCCGGCGCACCTCGGGCAGCCCGGTCGACTCGGTGGCGTCGAGATAGGTATAGCTTGCGCCCATGCGCAGCCACGTCGTCAGCTGCGCACGCAGGGCGAGCTCGATACCGCTGCGCTCGCTTTCGCCCTTCAGGTTGTCCAGGGATGCCACTCCGCTGCTGTCGAACGTCGAGACGATCTCATCGGTCAGGTTGGTGCGGAAATAAGTGATGTCCAGGAACGCGCGGTCCCTGACCAGCGTGAGCTCAACGCCTGCGTCCCAGCCCAGCGACGTCTCGGGCTTCAGGTTGGGATTGCCCTTGAAGAACGGCGAGCCGAGAAAGAAGCCGAACTGCTCGAACATGCCGGGCAGTGCCACTCCGGTGCCGACGCTGGTGTGCGGCCGCATCTTCAACTCCGGCAGGTTGAGGGACAGGGCCGTGCGCCAGGTGGTGAAGTCCTGGAACGTATCGTTGTCGTCATGGCGCACGTTGCCGGTCACAAACAGGCGCTTGAAGAACTCGCCCCGGTATTCGCCGACAACCCCGACCTGACTTCTCTTGCGCTCCAGGAAGTCCGAGCTCGGCGTGAACCTCTCGGTCTGCGTATCGACCTGACCGCTGATCGCGTGCTTGGCCCCAGGGAACGTGGGCGTGTCGAACCGATAGGTGACGAGATACGCAAGCTTGTCGCGCGCATTCTCGTTGTCGCTCGGCCCGTTGAGATCGGACTGCGTCTTCACCTCGCTGAGGTTGCGGTTGAAGCTCGCGACCTGACTCCACGCGCCGTCGAGCGAGTCCCACGTGAGCTTGAGGCCGCCGAGGAACACGTTGGTGTCGCTGGTGGCGAAGCTATCGGTCGGCACTTGGAGCCCGAACCGGGGCGCGTCGTCGGTGTTGGTGAAGTTTCGAGAGTTGCGCACGACAAAATCGAGCGTGAGCCCCTTCGCGAAGGTGACCCCGCCCTTGAGGGTCAGAGTCGTATTGCGCCACGGGTCTTCCTCGGTCCCGGTCTCGGACCAGTTGAGGAATTGCGCGCCGCGCTGCTGAGCGGAGGCATAGAACCACGCGCGATCGTTGCCGCCCGACACCCGCCCGCTCACGTCATGCGTGCCGAGGCTTCCGCCCTCGGCGCGCACGCTGGCCGTGAACGGCCCCTTGCCGGTCTTCGTGACGATGTTGATGACGCCGCCGATCGCCTTGGAGCCGTAGAGGCCGCTCTGCGGTCCACGAATGATCTCGATGCGCTCGATGTCGTCCGCGAGCAAGCTGGCGAAGTCGAACTCGCCGATTGCGGTCTCGCCGGCGTCGATACCGTCGATCAGAACCAGCGTGTGGTTGCCCTCGGCGCCGCGGATGCGCACCTGGGTGAAGCTGCCCGGGCTGCCCGTCCGGTTGACCGCCACACCGGGGAGGCTGCGCAGGGCATCGGCGGCGTTGCGGATCTGCTGCGCCTGCAGCTGCGCGCCGGTGATGACGGTGACCGCTGAGCCGATCTTCTCCAGCGGAACACCGTCGGAGTCTCCGTCCTTGGACTTCTCCGACGCAGCCTTGCCGCTCCCCTCGCCCTTGCCGGTAGACGCGCGCGGCGCCTCCAGCGTGGCGCCCTGGACGTAGAGGTTGGGCAGCTGGGTCTGGGCGAGAACGGCCGAGGATGAAAGCAAAGTGCAGAGCCCCAACGCTAGCGCGAGGGCAGACTTGGCAGACGAACGCATGACGCCTCTCCGAACGCAAGGAGAGGAGACGGCACGGCGCCCGACAGGGAGCGAGCGAAGCCAAGATCGGACCGAGCGCGGAAGGCCCGGCCGGCAGCTAACGCACGGATATGGCTGATTTCGCTGGCCCCTTGGCGGACATCACCGGCACGACTCCTACTCACGACACACAAGAGTCGTCGCCACTACGGTGGTCCGCTCGCCCGCACGCCCCGCGCGGGAGATGGGCGACACGTGCCGGCAGGTCTCCTGGCTCGCGGCTCTCGGTGTGACACCTTGCGCATCGCCTCCGCCTTCCCGCCGGATGCCGGCAGTGGCTTCTGGGGCGACGCTCGCCGCTTACAGTTGCGGGGGCAGCCGCGGCTTTGAGACCAACAGGACCTCGCACCGCGTTCCCTTTTCACCGCCGCAGCCCAACACCGGGCTACGACGAGACCGTCACGCTGAGGCGATTCGATGCGGCGCTGACGCACCTGTGTCAATACGAATCTGGCTGCGTCGCGCCATTTTTCTCATGCATGCTGACTATGCCGCCACGGCGCCACCGCCATGTTCCGCCCGTGCCGTCGATGGGAGAATGAGACAGGCGCCGCGCCGTGGCAGAGTGCAGACGATTCCGCCGTCCGTGCGCCGGCGTGTCCGCATCGATTGCAGAGCTGGGGTTGCAGGGCAGGAGCAAAGGGCTTGCGATGGGAATTTCGACGCCGCTCGATACGGCCGTTGTCGCCCTCGTGGCAATCCTGGGGCTGCTCGGCTTCTGGCTCGGCTTCGTCCGTTCGTTGGTCGCCTGGCCGATGCGATGGCTGCTGCCCGTGCTGGGTGCGTATGCCGCCGGCAGGCTCGCCGAAATCGCCCTCCTCATCGTCTGGGAGGTGGCGGAGCTGTCGCGGTGGGTGGGGCCACCCGTCACATGGGCGGCTTTCGCCGTTGCTTGTGCAGCGGCCCTTGTTCCGTTGCTGATGTTCATGGACAACCTGATAGCCCGGGTCGCGGTCTGGACCGCCGGGCGCCGCGTCGCTCTCGCCGAGCGCGTACTCGGCGGCCTCGTCGGCGTGGCGTGCAGCCTGGTCCTCGTGGCGGTCGCCATCGAGCACGCGCCGATACGACGCGCGGCGGCAGACGAGCCGGCCTGGGTCCGCACGTCCGTCCTGCTGCCCTATTTCAGGGGTGCATCCGAAACAGTGGAGAGCGCGCTGTCCTCCGCTAGCATGCGGCGTCGACGATAGCGCGGTGTCTGACCCTCTGGGTCAGACACCGTAGCTCCGACGCCGGTCAGACCCGGAGGGGCCCGACACACCTCGGCGCGCTACAGCTTGTGCGCCATGCGCTCCTTCTTGGTCTTCAGGTAGCGCGTATTGTAGCTCGATGGCTTGACGATCAGCGGCAGCTGCTCGACCACGTCGACACCCTCGGCCTGCAGCGCTTCCACTTTGGCGGGATTGTTGGTGAGGAGCCGGATCTCCGAATAGCCGAGGTCGAACAGGATGTGGGCGGCAAGGTCGTAGTCCCGCGCCTCGATGGGCGCGCCGATCGCCACGTTCGCATCGACCGTGTCGTAGCCCTGATCCTGCAGGGCATAGGCGCGGATCTTGTTCACGAGGCCGATGCCGCGGCCTTCCTGGTAGGGAAGGTACACCAGCACACCTACAGGGCTCGTCAGGATGCGGTCCAGCGACGCCTGCAGCTGCGGGTAGCAGTCGCAGCGCAGCGAATGGAAGATGTCGCCGGTGACGCAGCCGCTGTGGACCCGCACCAGCGGAACCGTATGGCCGTTGGCGGCATCCTTGTCCCGGTGCACCAGCACCATGGCCTGGCAGGTCGGGTCCGCGCCCTGGTAGGCACGCGCCTCGACTTTCACCTCTCGGTTGCGGAATTCGATCGGCAGGATGGTCTGGGCAGACCAATCGATGTCCAATTCGACAGACTTCACGGCATTCGATGACATCGAGACTCTCCAAGGGCGTGCCCGGCGCGGATATGTGGGAACGATTTGGGTCTTGTGAAGGCGGCGGGCCAGCGGCGCTCGGTCACAAGTTGCTACCGGAAATTTCTCGGCAGTGCCCAGCGTTGACTCTCCGTACGGTTACGTTCGGTTCGGAACTGACCACGGTTGCGCTGCACCGGCGGATTGCAGAGCATCGCCGCTGGCTACCCGGCGGCGAGAAACAGACTGTCCTACGCCACGCCGGCCAGCCCACAGCAACGCCGTCCCGGTCATACGGTTCCCGTGCCGGGAGCGCGACGGCCGAACTGGGCCTCGCAGGCACGTATGGTTCCCATAACCCGATCAACCTGTTGGGCCTCATGCGGACCGTGCATGGCCGCACGGGCCGGACCGGCCGGATTGGGTCGGATTGGGCCGGTTTGTACGTCACGCCGGCCTCCCTCGATGCCGGCCCCGCCTCCTTGTGCAAGGCACGCAGGCTTCGCACCTGCACCCTGCGACACGCTTTCCATGGTCTGCAACGCCGCTTCATTGCCGGTTCATCAACGCTATGGTCGTCTGTGACGGTTAGGTGACGATCGGGCGCTACTCCATGTCGGACCATTCCATGGGCTTGCCGGGCGCGCCGGCAACGGGGGTGGGCCCGCGTGCCCTTGCGACACATTGGCTGCCCCGGCGGCTACAGGGCGCAACGACCTGGGCCACCGCCGCCGCTCTCTGGGCCGGCATAGGCCTCTATCTCTGGCAGGACGAAGGGGAGGGCTACGTCCTGTATGCGGCGGCGGTGACCGCCGCGCTCATCGCCTTCGTGACCCTGCTGTCGCGCCGCGTGCTGTTCGCCACTGTCCTGGTCGCCTCGGTGGTCGCCATGACGGTGGCCGCCGCGTCGGTCAAGCGGGCCACCATGAACATGGTAGTGCACGCCTACGACCTGTTCTTCTATCTGAGCTCCCTGTCGACGGTGAGCTACCTGTGGAGCGAGCAGCGGCGCTACCTCCTGGGCGCCCTCGCCACGATGCTCGTGGTGGCAACCGCCACCGGCCTGGCCTACCGCCTGGATGGGAGCCGCGTCTCACGGTGGCGCTCCGCCACCGCCTTCGGGCTCGGCGTGCTGCTCGCCTGGTACGGGGTGGCCCTGAAGGGCGAGCGGCGCCACATGCAGTTCTACTTCGAGAACCTCTACGTGTCGTCGTTCTACGCCTCCTGGGGCGAGACCCTGGAGGCGCTGTGGCGCGGTGCGCTGCTGGAGGCCGACCCCCACTCAGGCATAGCGCCGGCCTTCACGATCCCCGCACGCTGCGACCCGGCCGCCAAGCCGCCGCACGTCATCCTGATCCACCAGGAGTCGGTGGTGCAGCCGTCGCTGTTCCCCACGCTGGGCTACGACCGCTCGGTGGAGCCGTTCTTCCGCTCGGCCGACGGCACCACGCGCCGGCTGCGCGTCGAGACCTACGGCGGCGCATCGTGGCTCACGGAGTTCTCGCTGCTGGCGGGCATCTCCACCCATTCCTTCGGCGGCATGCGCCAGTTCGTGCAGACCTTCATGCAGAACCGGCTCAAGGACACGCTGCCTCAGGCCCTGGAGCGCTGCGGCTACCGCAACCTCGTGCTCTACCCGATGCACAGGAACTTCGTGTCCAACGACAAGTTCTACACCTCCATCGGCCTGCGCGAGATCCTCGACATGAAGGCGCAGAAGGCCAAGACCGTCCAGGAGCGCGACCGCTTCTACTACGGCAACGCGCTCGACGAGATCGGGCGTCATCTCAAGGGGACCTCGCGCCCGCTCTTCACCTTCATCCAGACCATGTCGGCGCACTGGCCCTACGACTTCACGTTCGCGCCGGAGATGAGCGTGCCCGGCGGAGACCGCGGCACGGACCCGGAGATGCACGAGTACCTGCGGCGCCTGTCGCTCGCCAAGGTGGACTACGATTACCTGCTCGGAGAGCTGCGGCGGCGCTTCCCGCGCGAGCGGTTCCTGATCGTGCACTACGGCGACCACCACCCCATGGCCACCCGCACGCTCCTGGGCTTCAGGAGCGAGACCGAGGCCGAGGACGTGGCGCTCGACCCGGATTCCATCGGCTTCATCACCTACTATGCCGCGCAGGGCGTCAACTACGCCGTGCCGCCTCTGCCGGCCTACGAGACGCTCGACGTGTCCTACCTCGGCAGCGTCATCCTGGAGCTGGCGGGGCTGCCCTTGTCGGACGCCCATCGCGAGCGCCTGTGGCTGATGTCGCTGTGCGAGGGCCGCTACTACACATGCTCCCGGCGCGGCGAGATCCTGCGCTTCCACCGGCGCTTGATCGATTCCGGCATCGTCGCGGCGAATTGAGGCGCCCGTGACCGATTGAGTGGCCGATTGACCTGCCTGCGTGACACGAAGATTGTCCCCGCGACCTTGCTCAAGACCCGGCAGCCGTGGCAAAGCGGCATTGGTTTTCCTGCCTGTGGAGGCTTTGACGTGACAAGGACGGCGCCCGACATGGCCGCTCCGGCCGAGACGGCGCCCCATCCGACGCCTGGGGAGACGCCCGGTCAGCCGCGCCGCCGCATGCTGTCGGTGGTCGTGCCCGGGCTCAACGAGGAGCGCGCCATTCCGCCCTTGGTCGAGCGCCTGGTGCCGGTGCTCGACAGCCTCGACCTCGACTGGGAGACGATCTTCGTCGACGACGGCTCGACGGACGGCACCATGGCGGTGCTGCGCGGGCTCAATGCCCGCGATCCGCGCTTCAAGGCCATCTCGCTCAGCCGCAACTTCGGCAAGGAGATCGCCGCGGCCGCCGGTCTCAGGTACGCAAGGGGCGACGCTGCCGTCCTCATGGACGCCGACCTGCAGCATCCGCCAGAGGTGATCGCCGACTTCGTCCGGCACTGGCGCGAGGGCGCCGACATGATCTATGGCAGCCGCGTCGATCGCGATGCCGACAGCCGGCTGCACCGCCTGCTCGCCCGTCTCTTCTATGTCGCGTTCGGGCGGCTGAGCGGCACCGTGCTGCCCGAAGGGGCCGGCGATTTCCGCCTGCTCGACCGCAAGGCGATTGACGCCATGAACCGCATGGGCGAGCGGGTGCGCTTCAACAAGGGGCTCTATGCCTGGATGGGCTTTCGCTCGGTCGGCGTCCCGTTCACCGTGCCGCCCCGCGTCACCGGCAGCTCGCGCTGGCGCATCCGCAGGCTTGCGCAGTTCGCCCTCGACGGCCTGGTCTCCTTCTCGACCGTCCCCCTCAGGGTGTGGTCCTACCTGGGCCTTGTCATCTCGCTGCTCGCGTTATGCTATGCCTCGGTCATCCTGATAGGGACCCTCCTCTATGGCACCGACGTGCCGGGCTTTCCGTCGCTGATGATCTCGGTCATGTTCTTCGCCGGCGTACAGTTGATCTCGCTCGGCGTGCTCGGCGAGTACCTCGGCCGCATGTACGAGGAGGTGAA
>Ga0075430_100001637_pt1 | contig 18303 bp, 14 predicted proteins | sample RhiMetdeltSRZDD4_FD_75294 | JGI IMG/M metagenome (GOLD analysis project Ga0075430, IMG submission 75294) | Populus rhizosphere microbial communities from Tennessee, USA - Rhizosphere MetaG P. deltoides SRZDD4 | ecosystem: Host-associated > Plants > Roots > Rhizosphere > Soil | place: USA... | reverse complement strand
GATTCCATTTCCCGGAGCGGCGAGCCGGAACCCTCCCAAGCCCTGGCCCGGTTGGGCGGCGATGAGTTCACGATTCTCCTGACGGACCTCGTTCACCCTGAGGATGCCGCAAGGGTGTCCCGCAGGATTCTCGAATCGTTCGCTCGCCCGTTTTTGATCGATACGCACGAGATCTTCATCTCGGCCAGCGTCGGCATCTCGATCTATCCTTCCGACGGTGAGACGGCCGAAGTGCTCCTCAAGAATGCCGATACGGCGATGTACCACGCCAAGGAGCAGGGACGAAGCAACTGTCAGTTTTATTCGACCGGTCTGAACGCCGCCGCATCGGAGCGATTGGACGTCGAGAACGATCTGCGGAAAGCGGTGGAGCGCCGGGAGTTCCTCATTTACTTTCAAGCCAAAGTGGACGTGCGATCCCGGCGCATTACGGGCGCGGAAGCCCTGATTCGCTGGAGGCATCTGCGTCGCGGCATCCTGTCTCCTGCCCACTTTCTGCCCGCGGCCATCGATACCGGCCTGATCCGGCCCATGGACGAATGGATGTTACGTGAAGCCTGCCTGCAATCCAGGCGATGGCAGGCGGCCGGCCTCGCGCCGATTACCGTCTCTGTCAACGTGTCGAATTCCTTATTCCACGGCAGCACCCTCGTGCCGACCGCATCGAAAGCGCTGAGCGAATCGGGGTTGGCGTCCCAATACCTGGAGTGGGGAATTGACCGAATCGATCGCGATGCGGGACATGGACACGTCCATCACGATGTTGGAAGACCTGAAGAGAATGGGCATCCGGCTCTCGATCGACGACTTCGGAACCGGCTATTCATCGTTGAGCTATCTGCAGCGTCTTCCGCTGAGCCGGCTCAAAATTGATCAATCATTCGTCCGGAACCTCGGGACGGACGAACACAATGAAAGAATTATCCGCGCAATCATCGCCCTTGCCCATAGCTTCGCCCTTCCTGTCCTGGCGGAAGGGGTGGAAACGGAGGAGCAGTTTCGAAAGCTCGAGGAGGAAGGCTGCGATGAGGTGCAGGGATATCTATTCAGCCGGCCGACCAATGCAGAGGAATTTGAACGGCTCCTCAGGCGCGATGCCGATAGCCGTAGAGTAGCGTGATGTTGATCCGTCGATTACGATATCCTTCCTTGAAGGTAATCTCATCGGTTTCATGGAAAAGATCCGAGTTGAAGATCACGGCCCGGTTGGCCCGATAGGGGATCTTGACCTCTTCCGCCCCGCTCTGTTTGAGCCATTCGTAGATCGCCCCCCGATTTTTATCGCTGTTGTAGTCCTTGAAGTTCCACTCCCGGGGCGCTTCCTTGTTCCAGACGACGAGACCTCCTGATGATGCGTTGAGATTCGCGTCATCGGCGGTAATCCAAAAGTTGACGTTCACGGCAGCGGCATCGGCATGGATATTGAGCCCCCGTCTGCCGCTGTCATGTTTGAAAGCCCATGCCTGCGTCAGGCGGTGAGTGCCGAAAATCCCGGGAAATCGGTTTCGCAGTTCATCCGCAATCTGCAGCAGGAGCGGGGATGCAAATCCGTCGCCCAAGAAGGCGCCGATGTATCCGTTCTCATAATCCTTTTTCCAGATCGTGGATTCCCAACAGAAACACCGGAGCGCATCGAGAGAGGAAGGGTTCAACAAATCGTCCACAAACGTCACTTCCGGTTTGGTTTCGCGGTAACGAGCCTCGATCGCTTTGACATCCAGATGCGAATTGAGCGCTCCTTCAGGATTCGTCTCACAGGGCGGCACATATACCAATTTATTGAATGATGGGGCAATCCCCGCCAGATCGGCCGGCATCACGGGCACCCGATTGGAACGGTGTTCAGCCTGGTTCAGGGTCGATTGGAACCGGGTGAGCTCGGCAAGATACTGCCGGTATTCCTCTCCGATCCGCCCTTCCGTCAATAGATACTGCACCTGTTCGATGTCATGCTTCACTCTCGACCGGTACACAAATCGTTCTACGGGCGAGCGCCCATGGTTATGCTTGACGCCGGCAGTTCGGTTGAAACACGTCACGGCCCGGTCAATGTCCCCCTTCCAGATACAGGCCATCCCGAGATTGTAGATCGCTGTCGAATACCCCGGCGCCACTTGCAGCGCCCGTTCGTACGATACGATTGCAGCGTCCAATTCATCCTGTTCCATCAACAGCAGTCCGAAGTTATTCTGGGCCTCCGCGTGGTCCGGTTTGAGGCTGATGGCCTGCCGGTAGGAATTGGAAGCCTGTTCAAAGAGGCCGCGCTCCTTCAGAACGACACCGAGATTGTTGTAGGTGTCCGCATGATCGGGGTAAATCTGAAGGACTCGTCTGTAGGCTTCTTCGGCCGATTCCAGCGAGCCCAGATCCTTGTAGGTATGGCCGAGATTGGTATAGGCGTCGGCGTACTGTGGATTCAGAGACACCGCCTGCCGATATGCACGGACTGCCTCCTCCAAGCGGGCGGCCCGCTGAGCGACTACGCCGAAATTGAACCAATAGAGTGCTTGGCCAGGTTCGTGTGTGCAGGCCCGGCTCACGAGGTCAACCGCTTCGTCAAGCTGTCCGAGTCGATACAACAGCAGTCCCAAATAGTGGAGTGTTTCCGGATGTTCCGGTGCCAGACTGAGTGCGTCACGGTAGGCCTGTTCCGCTTCCTGCAGCCGGCCGGCTTGATGCGCCCTCTTTCCTAGGTCGAGCAGGGATCGCATAGGGGAGGCATTACCGGACGCGTGCGGACGTCCCTGCATCTTCTCCTGCCGCCTTCGATCCGCGCGATTCACCGTATCGTTCCACTCCTGCTTGATCCACAACCAAGGACAGTCCCGGCCACGGGATCGCAGCGTAACGCAAAAGAAGGCTGGGGTCAAAGAGGGACGGAGTGGAGAGCGGTGTCGAGCGTGACGCCTGGACAACAGCTGCAGTAGGGGAAGGTCAATGGCGCCCTTTTCAATGGAGTCGTTCAGCAAACGCCTTTGTCGAGAGGACCGTGGTATAGTGCCACCTATCACTCAATACGAACGAGAGGCACAAAGTTATGGCCCTGAGATATGCCCTCTATCCCGGCTGTGCCGCCAAAGGAGCCACCCCGGAACTCTACCAGTCCACCATGGCGATTATCGGCCGACTGGACATTCAGATCGTGGAACTCGCCGCGGCATCCTGTTGCGGAGCCGGGGTGGTAACAGAGGCAGACCCGGACATCGCCCTGGCGCTCAACGCGCGGACATTTGCGCAGGCGGAGCAACTGGGGCTGGACATCATGACGATTTGTGGCACCTGTCAAGGCATCATGGGCGCCGCCAACAAACGGTTGAAAACGGAGCCGGGTTTGTTGAAACGGATCAACGAAGTACTGGCGCAGGACGGCGTGACTTATAGCGGCACGATCCAGGTGAAGCATCTCCTCTGGATCGTGGTGAGGGAGGTGGGTCTGGCAACGTTGCAGAACCACGTTCGTGTCCCGTTGCACGATCTTCGTATCGCCCCTTTTTACGGCTGCTATATCCTCCGTCCGTCATGGGATCTCGGCTTCGATGACCCGGAAAACCCTTCATCCCTCGAGAAGGTCATTCGAACCGTGGGAGGCGAGCCGGTGAGCTATGCCGGCCGGACAAAATGCTGCGGATTTCCAATTATTCTGGAAAAGGAAGCCATCGCGGTGGCTATGGCCGGCGCCAATATGAAAGAGGCGAAAGACAACGGGGCCGACTTTATGGTGACTCCTTGCCCTCTGTGCCACATGAGTTTGGACATCTATCAAGAGCGGGCGGGACGTTCAGTCAACGCACGTCTCAATCTTCCCATTTTGCACCTTCCGCAATTGCTCGGACTGGCCATGGGAATTCCGGCTAAAGACCTAGGCGTGAGCAGACACCTCGTCCCGGTGGATTCGATCGTTCGCCGGGTGCAGGGGCGAATAGCGCAGAGAGATCATTCGAAGGGAGTCTCATGATGACCATCATCAGCTTGAAGGACTATCAGCAGTTCAGTCCTGATAAGATGAAGAAGAATAATCTGTTCCAATCGCCACGCTTCTTCTGCGATGTGTATTGCTTCGAGCCAGGGCAGGAACAGAAGGGACACGTGCACGGCGATCAGGACAAGGTGTACATCGTGCTCGACGGGGAGGGAACGTTTCTGGTAGGGAGAGAGACGCGCGTATTAGGACCGGGTCTCGGAACCCTGGCGCCGGCCGGGGAAGAACACGGGGTCAAGAACCATACAAATCAGCGACTCAGAGTGCTCGTCTTCGTCGCGCCGAATCCCTAGGCTCCACGTACGATAATTGGATGTATTCAATCCGGCTGGTGGCTCTCGAGCTTTCGCAGCCTGCGATCCAACGCAAAGCGGGTCACCCCGAGATATTTGGCGGCGAGGCTCTTGTTATAGTCGGCCACGCGCAGCACTTCTTCGATAATTGCAGCCTCGACTTCAGCCAGGGTTTGTTTGCCAAGCGTCATGTCGAGGCGGATGGACCGCTGATCTCCCTGCGTGGTGGCCACGACGGTCTGCGAAATGGCTTCCTGCAATTCGCGCGGAAGACAACCGGTGGTGAGTGTTCGTCCCTGGCAGAAGATGGTCGCCCGCTCCATGATATTTTGCAGCTCCCGGATGTTGCCGGGGTAGGCATAGCGTTCGAGAATCGCGCGAGCTTCGGCATCGATCTCAACGATATCCTTTCCGAATTCCTTGCCGTACCTCATCAAAGCCTTGATGCTGAGCGGAAAAATGTCCTCCACTCTGCTCCGCAGAGGCGGCAATTCGAACGACACGACGTTCAGACGAAAATAGAGATCCTCCCGAAACGTGCCTTTGACGATTTCTTTCTTCAGATCCCGATTCGTCGCAGCGATCAACCGAAAGTCTGCGGCGATTTCTTCCGTTCCTCCCACGCGCTGAAACTTCCGCTCCTGCAGCACCCGCAACAGCTTGGCCTGCATCGCCAGATCGAGATCTCCGATTTCATCGAGAAACAGGGTCCCGCCTTCCGCTCGGTCCAGCACGCCCAACTTGCGATGGTGCGCACCGGTGAAGGCGCCCCGCTCATAGCCGAATAATTCGCTTTCGAACAGTTCCCGCGGAATCGCCGTACAATTGACGCCGATAAACGGAGCCGCGGCACGCTGTCCGTTGTGATGAAGAACGCGCGCGATGAATTCTTTTCCCGTACCCGTTTCGCCCAACAACAGCACCGTCGTCTTCGGATTCTGGGCCACCTCTCGGACCTGCCCCACCAAGGCCTGCATGGCAGCGCTTTCGGCAATCAAGTGCCCCATCGAGAATTCATCACCTTGCCGTTCTGCTTCGTAGGTGACCCGCCGCCGCAAGGTCAGGAGTTCCAGCGCGCGTCCCACGACCTGATCCAATCCATCCAGATCGACCGTCTTGATCACAAAATCATAGGCGCCTAGCTTCATCGCTTCGACCGCATCCTCGACGGTTCCATAGGCGGTCAGCATGATGACGAACGCCTGAGGAAACTTGGACCGAATCGCCTTAAGGGTTTCGAGGCCGGACAGGCCTGGCATTTTCAGATCGAGGAGGATGAGGTCCGGCATTTCCCGGTCCAATCCTTTGAGCAAGGCATCACCTGATTCGAATCCCGTCACCGTATGCTGGCGTCGGGACAGTCGTTTCACCAGCGCGGAGCGGATCGCAGGTTCGTCATCCGTGACAAAAATCGTAGCGCGCATCGGTCGTTACCCCAGTTGAGGCTGCCGCAATGGCAGCCAGATATTGACACTCGTTCCTTTGCCCAGTTCGGAGGTGACAGAGATATCCCCCGCATGTGACTCGATGATGTTCCGACAAATGGCTAATCCAAGCCCCGTCCCGCGCCGTTTTCCGAGCGTGAAGAAGGGTTCGAAGACGTGAAACAAATCATCGGCGGAAATCCCGCAGCCCTGATCCGTCACCCTGATGCCGATTCCGGCTTCGTTACCTCGCCCGAGTTCGGTCGCCAGGATGCTGATGGTCCCTTTGTCCTGGGAGGCTTCAATGGCATTCTGAACGACGTTCAGGAAGACCTGTTTGACTTGATCGCGATCCGCTTGAAGGGGAGGAAGGCCCGAAGACAGCCGGCACGTGACCACGAGATGTTTCTCTTCCAATACCGTCTCAAGCAATTTGAGCCCTTCGTGAACCACGTCAGACAGGCTGAACCAGGCCAGGGCCAGGGAACGAGGCCTGGCATAGTCGACGATCTGATTGACGATGCGATCGAGACGGTGAATTTCCCTGAAAATGATTTCGAGGTCCGCTCGGCGCGGATCATCGGGACTCGCATCGTCCAACAGGAGAGCGGTCGTGGATCCGATTCCCACGAGCGGATTACGGATTTCGTGCGCGATGCCGGCGGCAAACTGGCCCAACGTGGCCAGTCGTTCAGCCCGCCGCAACTGCGTTTGCATCTGGTCCAGCGCCGAAATGTCGATATTGAATCCCTGATACATGACCGTACGCCCCTGCTCGTCCTGAATAGGGATGCGCCGGCTCAACACTTTTCGCACCGTGCCGTCCCTGTGGGCGAAACGGAAGATCGTTTCATAGGGGCGATTTTCTCGAACGGCTTCCGCAAACTCGGTCAGGACCCGTGCGCGATCCTCCTGATGAATCCATTGCCTGAACGCATCGGGCGCTTCCGCCGCATCATCGGGGTTCAACCCGGCGAGGGAGCGGTTATATCGATTGCTGAATGTGACGACCATCCCTTGTGTCGTAAAAATGCCGAACGGAGCATGATCCACCAAACTCCGGTATTTGGATTCTGACGCCGACAGGTCCTGGTTGACTGCCCTCAGTTCGGCCTCGGACTGTTCCATTTGTTCGAGATGCTGGCCGAGCTGCACACTCATCATATGCATCACCCGGATGAGGTTCCCGATTTCATCCCGTCGCTCTGTCGCCGGCACGTCGGCCAACGGCTTGGTTGAAGCGGAACCGACTGTTTTGGCCAGGGCGACGAGCGGGCTCGTGATCGATCGGCCGATCAAATGGAGGGACACGATCATCAGGACCAGCGCGAGTGCCCCCCCTCCGAAGAATACCGAGAGCATGGCGTCCCGATCCTGGGCGATCTTCGCCAACCTCTCGTGCAGCGCGTCCTGTTCGAGATGATCGAATTGACTCATTGCATCCCGGATGATCACCATGATGGCCCGGCCGCGACCCGCTTCGACATACTGCATGGCCATGTCGACGTGTCCTGATTTCACTTGCTCGATCAATTCCTCCTTCTCTTTGGAGAGCTGTTTCACCAACCGTTGGACGTCGATGATGATCTTCCGCTGCGGTTCAGATTCGGACACGTTCTCGAGCAATGATTGACCGACCACCAAAATGGATTCCTGTGCGGTCCGGTAGGGATGCAGATACCTGGTCTGCTGAGTCATGACGTATCCGCGAAAGCCGGTTTCCATATCGACCACCAAACGGATATATTCGGCCGCCCGCTTCTGTGTCAGGTAGATGGTATTGAGATGTTCCTCGTCCTCGGAAAACACTTGCACGCTGCGATAGGTCACCACACTCAGAATGACGATCGTCAAGACTGGGATGAGCGAGGCGAGTAATAGCTTCCGGGCTATGGGGAGGTCGTTCAAGAAGCGCGCAATGTATCTCATCGCGTCCTCCGTCTGCCCAACATCGTAAGCTCCCGAGTGACCATAATCAAATGAGACAACACCCGGTTCTCACGCTCGAAACGAGCAGATTGCCATCCGACTCGTCTCATATTCAGAACGAAATCTCGTCTATATTATTCGCTCGATCACGTCCCCGAAGTACCGGCATCATCACAGAGACACTCCATCGGTGAAGTTATGTCGCTCGGTGTCATCGCTCGCGACTCGTGTAAGACTCAACACGGCAAAACAGCAAGCCTTGTTCCTGTGACCTTTGGCAGCAATGCGCTCCGATAACGCCAATTCCATGGCCCCACAAGAGATCGAACGAATGAGCACCGAGCGAAATCGCCCACTCCGCTCTGTGCGAATTCTCACACTTGAAAAAAACAGGTAGCCCTGGTGATTCTCCAGGAAGAGAGGGGAGAGGCGACAATTATTTTTCACGCAATGGAATGCGCACGCTGATGGCCCCCGCCAAATCGCCCTCCAGAGCGCCTTCCTTCGGATAGCCTGAGATGTCCAGTTCACCGACCGGCTGCCCGTGACATTGGAGACAGTCCTTGCTGTAATAAATGGGGGTCAGCAATCGAAGCGCTCCGCCATTGTCCACCACGTCACTGATGGCAGATCGGTCAGACCGGCCTATCAGGCTGCGCAAGACCTGTTCCTCGTACGCATCGGGCTGATTCTTCACGTTGCGAGGATTCAGTGTCGTTTGTTTCAGCCTGACTTCGGATTTTGCGGAGAATCGCCAGGCAGCCTGGCTCCCGAACGTCGCGGGAACAAAGTTCTTATATCCCACGCCCCGCTGATTGATCACCGCCTGCGCATCCGACACGACGGCCTTGCCGGCCTGCACCAAGACATTCAAGAGCTTCCGGGTATTCGTCGAAAGGGCCGTGCTACTGTTGTTCGCAAGATCGATGTCGCTGCGCCGGTGGAATTCTTCGACCAGCTGGCGCTCGAACTCGTCGGGCGTGAAGCCCTTGTGGCCTTTGCGGGGATTGTCGATCAACTCTTGGTTTCGTTTCACGACCTCGCGTCCAGAATCGAGCAACAGGGCCAATAGACGGGCGGTTTCCTGGGCTTCAAGCACCGGCATATCCGCGTAGGCTATTGTCCCGGCCAGTAGCAATCCACCGAACGAGATCGAGAGCAGTATGGATGGAATGGGATTCATCAGCCTTCCCTCGTACTCAGCGTGCGGTGGCAGCCCGGCATGTTCCTTGATCATGCTGCCGGGGCATATTGTCAGGGGCAAAGGAAAGGCCTTCGGCCGCAGCCCGCCTCGGATAGGCATAGTCGTCTTCCAGCCAGCGCCGGCGCATCTTCGCCAGTCGCCCCGATTGTTCCAACTCAAACAGCACGTCGTTCACGAACCAGCGCAGCCGGTAATTTTCTTCCGCCATGACGACGGAATAGTTCTCGCTCGTCAGGAGGAATGGCTTCCCACCCTCGAAGGTCACCAGTTGCCAGTTCTTTCGCACTCGTGAGACCATGTGTTGCAGCACCGGCAATTTCCCGAGGATGATATCGATGGACGGATCTTCCGACTCAAACGCGGCAGGAAGTGAATCGCAGAGTACGACCCGATCCATGTGCAGTTGAGCTTCAGCATAGCGGTGCGACCCGGAGCCTTTCTGGACCGCGATCAAGAAATCATACAGGGCCGCTTTTTGGGCAGCAAGGTGATTCGCGTGATCCGGGCCGGCGCGTACCCGTTCGCGGATTCGGTCGGCGATCTCCGGCCTCTGGGTGATGATGGCGAGGCCGCCGCCATAGAAATATGGAATTGAATAGGCAAAACCCGCGCGGGTTGGCGAGGGCACATTGGAAGCAACCGCCGAAACGAACAAGTCTATTTTTTGTTCGCTCAGTTCCACAAAGAGACTCGGAAAGTGGACCAGGTGCACGATGACGTTGACGGACACACCACACCGTTCCGACAAGGCCCGACTGATTTCCCTCACCAGATCTACGTCTAATCCGGTGATGCGCAGACCTTCGTCCGTAAAAATGGCCGGAAATACGAAAGGCCGGAGCGGTTCTGCCGCAATACCGGCATGCAGGGTCTTTCTAGCGCAAATAGACTCCAGTTCGTCGGCCGCCATCGGCCGTATGAACTGCACGGCATCGATGATGAGCCCGCACCCCTGAGAAACAAGGGCGGCGGCTATGATGAGGATTCTGATGGTCATCATGGCTTCAGCACCCATTATTTATGCAGGCTTCCTTGGCACCCGGTTCTCCGATGTGTCCTCATTTCTCGTCGTTCGTATCTCGTATCTCGCTGACAAAATTCTGAACGAGATACGCTTCACGCTTCACGAGATACCATTCTCTCTTCTGGCCTTCAGCTATTGCCTACGCCCACGTTAGAATCGCACACCGGTGGTGAACAGCCATTGTTGCGTCTGTCCGCCCTCTCCAGCGAAATCGATGCCAAACTGTGTGTATTGCAGAGCCATATCGACCGACAGCGCCCGCGCCACTGGAAATCGCACGCCGAGTTGTCCACCGATCAGATGGCCCGGCGCGTTATGTCCCGGTCCGGGCATCGTCCCTCCCGCCAGAAGTCCGAGATAAGGGATCGCGCGGTTCTCCAAAGGACCGAAGAGGACATGCCGAATGACGCGATTGATGGGCATGGACTTCGGGAAATTGAGGATGTCGATGAAGTTATTCCAACGCGGATTGACGTAGAGTGAATGTTGGTCCGTTTTAAAGCTGGCAGTATGATTGCTGTAATACTGATAGATGGCTCTTACTTCCAGATTGCCGTATTGCAGGACCGTGATACCGGCTTGAATGCCGATGACCCGGTTATCGGGAGCAAATGTACGCTGGCTGAATCCGAAATCGAAGTTGAATGGGCGAATTGGAAACAGGTGCAGAATGGCTTCCTGCGGCCATGCCGGTATCGTTATTCCCAGGCATAACCCAGCATGAAGAAGAAGCAGTCGACCCATTCGTAGGGGCCTTTGCAATATGACCCTCCTGCACTCAGTCTGTCGCTAGCTATCTACCATGCGAGGAAATATTGTGCGAGCGTCGGCAGGTCACGATGTAGTATGGCATCGGGTTACAGTGCAGGGGAGGGGAGACGGCTTGGTTTGAGCCGCCTCCTCCACCTCTTGACCAGTTCGTTGAAGAGTCTATGGATTGGTAGGAGTGATTCCCGTCTGAGGCGTTTCCAGCGTCCAGGGGGTATGCGGCATCAACGGAGCGGGCTTGGCATCCGGCGACGCGACGAGCACGGCAATCGCGCCGCGAAGCGCACCGGTCAGAGAATGGGTCACCATGGGATAGGCGCCCGCCGACTCGGCAATCACATCGAACGTTGCCGCGCTGCCGGGTCCCACGACGTACGTTTGGACACCGGTCAGCTTATTCGCGGGATTGCCGCTCTCATAGACATGATCCCAGATTTCGCCGATCGGATGGAATGCCGAAAACTCGTTCGGCCCCGCATTGACGAAATAAATCCGCACCCTCTCTCCTGGTTTGGTTTCCAAGGCGTGGCCCCCAGTCACGAAGGGGTGGTACTTGAAAACGCCGCCGTTGAACACGATGTGATCGAATTTCCGGTCGAACATGGCCTGTACATCGGCCGGGTTCTTGTACAGCTCTGATTGCACGAGCACGTACTCGCGATCCGCTTTCGGCCAGGCCTTAGGATCTTTCGGATCGACGATCACGGCGCCGAACATGCCGCGCGCCACATGCTGAATCATGGGCGGCGCCCCGCAATGATAGAAAAATATCCCGGGCTTCTTGGCCACAAAGGTGAAGCTAATGCTTTCACCGGTGTTGACCGCCCGATAATTCTTCAAGAAGTCGATTTCTGCCGCATGAAAGTCCATGGCATGAGGGTTCTTGTTCTCTGCCGGATTCGTCAATGTGAAATTGATGGTATCCCCTTCGGTCACGCGGATGACGGGCCCTGGCATCTGGCCGTTGAAGGTCCAGGCTGCATACTTGTCTCCGCCTCCGTCGATCACTACATCACTTTCGACTGCCGTCATCTTTACCTCATGGGTCTTTGCGTCCGCCGGACTTGTCATCCCGGCCATGATGAATACGGTGCCAAGCGCCGATGCCAGCAAGGACCTATCGGTCCACAGGCGTCGGCGACCATTACTCCCAGTCTGCATTGAAGCCTCCTTAATGTGATTATGCGCACTGTCCCGGGCGGGTCAACACGAACTCGCACCCGCACCCCTGGTGGCAGGAGTCCCTGGAGAATACGGCAGACCGCACCTAGAATAATATGACAAATGTCATGTTTCGGAATAAATGATCAGGAAGGTTTCGCGGCCGCCATGTGCTTGAGACGCGGCACATCCCGCACAATGAGCCTGGCGGCGGTCCCGGAGACGAGGCGCAACTTTTTGAAACGAGCCATGATACGGATGACTGTTTCGGTGGTGACGCCGACCATGTTCGCCATATCCTGTCGGGTCAACCGGACGCCGAGCCGAAAACCGTGGCTCTCTTTCACACCGGTCCGTTCGGCGAGGTTCACCAACAGCGAAGCCAGTCGCTGGTCGGCGCGATCCAAGGCGAGAATCTTCGCTTGCTCCTGAACTTCGTTCAGACGAGCGCCCAAATATTTGATCACTTCGATGGCGGCATCCGGATTCTTGCGCAGCAGGTCGAAGTAGGCTTTTTTGCTGAGCCGAAGGATGCTGACGTCTCCCATCGGTTGCGCGGTTCCGGGATGGGGCGACCCATCGAAGACCGCCGCTTCGCAGCAAAACAAGTCTCCCGGCATCAAGACTTTCAGCGTGCATTCTTTTCCTTCCGGCGAGGACTTGACGCATTTCACCGTACCTTTGTTGACGATATGGAAAAAATCGGCAGGATCGCCCTGGCGGAAGATATAGTCTCCTTTGCCGTAATGGGCTTCGGTCAGCTCTTCCAAAAACTCCCGTCGATCCGGCTCCCTTAGGATGTTGAGCAGCGGGATATTACGATAGGAGTCAGCCGGCGCGGCCGGCGCATCAGGCGACAATTTGCTTGGCGGCATCGACGATGCTCCTCGCTCCGATTCCGTAGTAATCAATGAGTTCATCCGGCTTCCCGCTGTGGGGAATCTCCCGTACCGCCAGCTTGTGCACGCGCACGGCTTCCTTCGCCAAGGCGCTGAGCACGACATCGCCCAGCCCGCCGTGGGCATAGTGATCTTCGACCGTCAGGAGGCGTCCGCCTGTCGCTCGGGCAGACTCAACCAGCGTGGCTTGGTCGACCGGCGCGACGCTGTAGAGGTCAATGACACGGGTGGGGATACCCACTGCTTTCAACTGATCATGAGCCTTGAGCGCTTCAAACAATGTGACGCCGGCGGCCACAATGGTGAGCTTGTCGGACGGGCTTTGCCGTAGAATCCGTGAACCACCGATCGCAAAACGATCGTCGTTCGCATACAAGACCGGAGCCTTGGGACGGCCTGCCCGGAGATAGACCATGCCACGATGAGACGCCGCCGCTTCGACGAGGCGATACGTCGAGACGGCATCAGAAGGATAAAGGACCACCACGCCTGGTTCCGCGGCCATCATGGCGATGTCTTCCAGCCCCATCTGCGACGGGCCGTCCTCGCCGATGCTGACTCCCACATGGGTACCCACCAGCTTGATATTCGCCTGGCTGATCGCGGCCATTCGGATGAAGTCATAGGCACGGGTCAGAAAACAGGCGAAAGTCGCAGCAAAGGGAATCCTTCCGCAGGCGGACAGGCCGACCGCAGCTCCGATCATGTTCTGCTCCGCGATGAAATTTTCAAACAACCGTTCGGGAAAGCGCTTGCCGAATTTGTCCGTATAGGTCGAATTTTTCACATCTGCATCGAGCGCGACAACGGAGGGATTGGCTTCGCCCAAGGCGAGAAGTGCCGCTCCGAAGGCTTCCCTAGTTGCAACCGATTCATTCGGTTTGTATGAGGGGACCGCCATCTTGCCGGCCGGGTGCTGGTCGCGGGCGGGCGCCGACGGTTTCTTAATCGTTGGCTCTGCGGCGTCCGGCTTGAGTTGGCGCTTCAACTCGTCGAGAGCTTTCTCCATCTCTCCGCCCTTCTTGAGAGGTTTCCCGTGCCAATCAAGATGATCCGCCACGAAAGAAATGCCTTTCCCTTTAAAGGTGCGCGCCAGCAGCATGGTCGGCCGACCTTTGGTTCGCGCAGCCTCCTCGAATGCAGTCAACAACTCACTGATCTGGTGCCCGTCGACGACGATGGCGTTCCAGCCGAAACCGGTCCACCGGGCACGATACGCGTCCATATCATGTTGCAGCATCGTCGGATCGCTCTGGCCTAGTCGATTCACATCGACAATGGCACAGAGGTTATCCAACTTATAGTGGCGGCCGATCTCTGCCGCTTCCCATATGGACCCTTCCACGGATTCCCCGTCTCCCATGAGGACATAAATGCGCTGATCGGACTTGTCCAAAACTTTGGCGTTCAACGCCATACCGATCCCGGCACTCAGCCCCTGGCCAAGAGATCCCGTCGCCATGTCCACAAACGGAAGACGCGGAGTAGGATGGCCTTCCAGATCTGAACGCAAGGTGCGCAGCTTCAGCAGGTCGGCTCTCGGAAACAATCCGGCTTCCGACCACGCGGCGTAGAGAAGCGGGGCGGCATGCCCCTTGGAGAGAATAAAGCGATCGCTCTGGGGCAGTTTCGGATTTTTGGGATCGTATCGCATGACCGAAAAGAACAGCGTCGCCACGATATCCGCGGCGGAACAGCAACTCGTCGGATGACCACTTCCGGCTTCGCTGGTCGCAGTGACGCTGTCAATGCGGAGTTGCGCGGCTTTGTTTTCGAGGGTGGCAACAAGATCGGATGGAGCGAGCGTAGACGATGTCATACCTTGGTTCCTTTCAGCAACGGTGGTCTGCAATCGAGAGGCTTCACGCGGAACGACGCAATGAGGTGCAGAAGATGGAGGCTAACAAAAGAAATCAGGGTGAGTCAATGAACTGTTGCAGCTCGTGCTCAGGGCGTGAGGGGCCCAGGTGTCGTCATCGGTGGACGGTCCGGTGGAAGGTGGGCTCCTGCTTCCCGCGGGAGGAACCGGAACTGGGTCACGGCGTACGAGACGGTCTGTCCTACTTGAAAGCGGTACTGACGGAATTCTTCCTTATTCACGCGCGACCGGAGAAGCAACCCGTCGCTCGTCTCAATCTCGAGGCGATAGGCCACGCCCAGAAAATAAATGTGACGCAGTTTCGCCCGTTGCCGATAGCGCATATGGTTGTCCGACACTTTCACATAGTATGGCCGGAACCCCACTTGCACCGGCGTCCCGTCGTCAATCCCGGACGCAGGAAACTCCAGTGACCCGATGACCACGGCGCCATTTTTGACGACTCCTTCGAGAATGTTCATTGATCCGATGAACCGGGCCACAAATTCAGTGGCGGGCTCCTCATAGACTTCTGCGGGAGAGCCTGATTGTTCGAGGCGTCCCTTTGAGAACACAAGGATCCGGTTCGACACTTCCATGGCCTCTTCCTGATCATGCGTCACGAACAGACTGGTGACGTTCAATTCATTGTGCAGGCGGATCAACCATTCACGTAGTTCCTGTCGGACCTTGGCATCGACGGCTCCGAAGGGTTCATCGAGAAGGAGAACGCTCGGGCGGGGGGCCAACGCCCGGGCTATCGCCACTCGTTGACGTTGCCCGCCCGAGAGCTGGTGGGGATACCGATCGTCCAGCCTTTCCAGACTCATCAAGGTCAGTAACTCCGCAATCCGAGGACCGATGGCCTGACGGCCCCATTTCTTGACCCGGAGACCGAAGGCGATATTGTCGTAGACGGTCAGATGTTTGAAGAGCGCATAATGCTGAAATACGAAGCCGATGTTTCGTTCCTGCACAGGGAGGTCGTTCACACGCCGCCCGTCGATCCAGATGTCCCCGAAGGAGGGAGCCTCCAAACCGGCAATCATGCGGAGGACCGTCGTCTTGCCGCTTCCGCTTGGCCCCAGCAGGCCGAGTAGCTCGCCTTCCTCCACCTGAAACGACACGCGCCCCACCGCGACAACCGGCCCGAAGGTCTTCGCGAGATCTTTGACTTCAATCTTCATACTGGATCGGCAGACATCTGTTGGGTCGCAGCTTGGGCCCTCGCCTTGGCGATCTCCAGCAATGCTAGGATTGCGAATGAGACCGCCAGCAGTGCGAAGGCCACGGCGTTGGCGCCGATATAATTGAAATCGACATAACTCTGATAGATGTGCAGCGTGGCCGTTTGCGTCAATAGGAGAATATTCCCCGAGACCACGAGCACGGCCCCGAATTCTCCAATGGAGCGGGCGACCGTGAGCGTGGCGCCATAGACCAACCCCCACCGCAATGCAGGCAAGGTCACTTTGAAAAAGACCTGCCATTCGCCGGCTCCCAACGTCCGCGCTGCTTCCTCACTCTCCGTTCCGATCGTTTGCAGCAACGGAGTCAGTTCGCGGACGATGAATGGAAAGGTGGCAAACAGCGTGGCCAGGACCATGGCAGGAAAGGCGAAGAGCACCTTCACCCCGAGCGAACCAAAGAACGCTTCCAGAATTGTGTCCGGTCCGAACAACAGAATCAACATGAAGCCTGCAATGACGGGCGACACGGCGAACGGGAGGTCGATCAGCCCGCTGAGAAACGTCCGCCCTGGAAACTTCTGCCTGACGAGCACAAGGGCGGTCACCGTTCCAAAACACAGATTCACCACCAGGACAATAACGGTGATCTCAGCCGTGAGCAAGAACCCGTGCAGAGCTTCAGGTCTCGTGAGTTCAGTCCAAAACGGTGCGATGCCTTCACTGAAGCTCTGGACCACGAGATAGAATACCGGGCCGATCAGGAGCACCAGAAAATACGCCCAGACTGAGCCGATCATGACGGGTCGCATCTCGACTGTCCTTCTCTCGATAGATCGGCAAGAATGGCCTGGTTAGGAGTCTGTCCGAGTAATCCTTCGTTGCGAGGCGAAGGAACTGCTGGTAGATGCGAGGCCGCAGGCTCGAAAAAACCGGAGGCGTATTCGCTGGAATACGTTGAGGATTTTCTCGGGCCGAGCACGATGCAGATGCCTGCAGATCGTTTGCCGCAGTAGAATGGCATTACTCGGACAGACTCCTAGGTGATCGCCCGAGGCCGGACAGCCAGTCCGGCCAGCGCTCGCCCGGCGGCCTCGTGAGCCGTTCCAGTAACACGAGGATCAAGAGAGAGATCACGAGGATGGCCACCGAGACCGACGTAGCGCCTTGAGGGTTATAGCTCTCGATTTCACCATACACATAGACCGAGGCGACCTGTGTCTTCATGGGAATATTCCCGGCGACGATCACTATGGAACCGAATTCACCCAGCGCCCGGACGAAGGTCAGGAACACACCGGTGAGCAGGCCCGGTAAAACCGACGGGACTGTGACCTTCCAGAACGTCGTCCAGGCGCTCGCGCCCAATGTAAACGACGCTTCCTCCTGTTCCCGCTCCAATTCCATCAGCACCGGCTGCAACGCCCGAATGGTGAACGGCATGGTCACGAACAACATCGCGAGCACGATGCCCGGGGTGTCATACAATACGGCGACGCCCCGCTGCTCCAACCATCCACCCGCGAAGCCCGTGGGGCCATAGATAGCCGCGATCATCAATCCGGCCACCAATGTCGGAATGGCGAAGGGAAGATCGACCAACGCATTCAAAAACCATCTTCCGGGAAATTCGTACCGGACCAGGACGATCGCAGAGAGTGTCCCGAAAAGGCCGTTGATCAGGGTGGTCAGAAGCGCGGCTTCGAGCGTGAGCCACAGGGCCGCAGACGCCTGGGGCGTGCCGATGTCCGCAACAAAGCGGCCGATGCCACCGTTGAGAGACTGTTGTGCGATACCGATCAGCGGCAACAGAATCAAGACCAGGACATAGCCGATCGCCGTCACGCGCAGGGACAACGCTGCCAGACTGTGAGGCCTCATATTCTTCGCGTTCAGTTCCCGCGTGCAAGACTTTCGACCGCCGTCGTCCAGAGGCCCTGAGGACCGAACAGTTTAGTACTGACCGCTTCCCATCCACCAAGATCGGCAATCGTGAATAGTTTGACAGGCACGGGGCGGGCAGGCTCGGCAGGCTGTGTCGTATTCACCGGACGAAATCCAAGCTCTACGAATGCCGCTTGTGCGTCCGGCCCATGAAGGAATTCGACAAAGGCTTCGGCGATGTCGCGCACACGATGTTTGTCGGCATTACGATCAACGAGGGCGACTGGATTTTCGATCCAGACGGTCTCGTCAGGCACGATCAACTCGTAGGGACGGCCGCTGTTGATCCTCGGCAGCAATTCATTCTCGTAGGTCACGATCACATCGCCCACTCCACGTTCGAACGTCGTCACGGATTCGCGGCCGCTTTTGTCCATGACCTTGACGTTTTTCTGAATCCGCTTCAGAAGTCCGGCTGCGTAGTCATCCGCCGGACCGGCTCCAGGGGGATTGCCTGATCGCTCGGCCAGTTTCAGCCCCGCGCCGTAGATGGCAATAATATCCCACATGGCTCCCCCGGACGTTTTGGGGTTCGGATACAGAACCGCCACCCCCGGACGCGCGAGGTCCTCCCACGTCTTGATCCCTTTAGAGTTTCCCTTGCGCACGCCGAAGGCGACGACGGATGCGGAG
>Ga0075430_100001630_pt1 | contig 18327 bp, 15 predicted proteins | sample RhiMetdeltSRZDD4_FD_75294 | JGI IMG/M metagenome (GOLD analysis project Ga0075430, IMG submission 75294) | Populus rhizosphere microbial communities from Tennessee, USA - Rhizosphere MetaG P. deltoides SRZDD4 | ecosystem: Host-associated > Plants > Roots > Rhizosphere > Soil | place: USA... | reverse complement strand
TCGCTGGTACGGATGGCGCCCCTGGCGGCCGGGCTGTTCGGCGCGACGACGAAGAAACAACGGCAAGCGTTCGTCGAGCAACTCTGCGCCACGCCGCCGGAGTTCCTGCACTGGGGCTTGCGCGCCGTGCTGGACTGGCGGCCGAAGCCGGAGGAAGGTATCCCGGTTTTTCAGATCCACGGTGAGCGCGACCGGATCCTGCCGTGCCGGCTGTCCGGGGCGGACGCCGTCGTTCCGGGCGCCGGGCACCTGGTGAACGTGACGCACGCCGACGCTGTGAACGAATTCATCCTCGCGCGGCTCGCGGAGACGGGCGCCGCGATGACCGGCGGGAGAGTCGCATGCCCCTGAAGACCAAGCGGTGGAACGACCCGAAGGAGCCGGACGACGGGCACCGCCTGCTCATCACGCGCTACCGCCCCCGCGGCGTGTCCAAGGCGGACGAGACGTGGGACGAGTGGGAGCCGGCGCTCGGCCCGAGCAAGGAACTTCTCGCGGCATTCAAGACGGAAGGCGCCTCGCCGCTCCAGTGGGGACAATACCGGCGGCGGTACCTGGAGGAACAGAAGCGCAACATGCCCATGGTCGAGGCGCTGGCCCGTCGCGTGACGGCGGGGGAAACAATCACGCTGCTGTGTTCGTCGAGTTGCGTCCGGGAGTCGCGCTGCCACCGGTCGCTGCTGCGCGAGCTGATCGAGGCGGCCATGCCTCCGCCGGCCCGCTGAAGCACATGCGTGTCACGCACCCGGCTGGCAGCCCTGCTTCGCGCGGTCGATGGTGGACTGGACGATCCGGTGCACCTCCTCCGGGCGCCTCACGGTCTGCCACACGTTCGGCGGGTACGCCTCGTCCGAGGGGACGATCTCGATCGAGCCGAGGCGCCAGAGCCGCTCGCGGAACGTCTGGGTCATGCGTGTGGTCGCGACCTTCCGCAGCGCGCAGTCGAAGATCTCCACGCTGAACACGCCCGACAACCGGATCACGCGCAGGTCGGTCAGGACGTACAGGCGGCCCATCCACTGGAGCACCGCCCACATCACCCGGCCGGCGACGACGAACGTGGCCGTGTACACGATGCTCGCGACGACCTGCGAGTTGTTGATCCAGAGACTGGCGGCGATGCACGCGATGAGGCCGAGTGCGACGAAGCGCATCGAGCCGAAGGCGATGAACCACAGGGACGGCTTGAGGATCAGCATCACGACCTCTCCGTCGCGCAGGATGTGGCCCGTCAGCAGCGCGGCGAGCGACGTCCGGAACGGGACCACGGCGTCCGCTGCGGCGGCGGCGCCGCCCTCGCTCGCGTGCATCGGGAGGGGGGCTGGCGAGGGCAGCGGCAGGCGCAGGGCCGGCGGCAACGGCGCGGCGGGGCGCCGGCGCGGGCGGCGCGCGGCGCGGTGGCGCCTCAGAGTTTGCCGCAGTTGCGCGATCACGAACCCGTCCCTTCGACCCGCCGGGCGTGCGGGCCGTCCGCGTACACCGCCTCCTTCAGCGTAACGATGTCGGGCACGTTCCGGTAATAGTCGTTGAAGTCCAGCCCGTACCCGACGACAAACTCGTCGGGGATCTCGAATCCCACGTAGTCCACGTGCACCTTCCGGGCCGCGGGCCGGTCCTTGCGGAGCAGGACGCACGACTTGACGCTCGCCGCCCCCGCCTCCCGGAGCAGCCCGGCCACCAGCGTGATCGTGCCGCCGCTGTCGAGGATGTCGTCCACCAGCAGTACGTGGCGTCCGGCGAGGCTGCCGCGCTGCTCGCCGAGGACCCGAGCCCCCTGAGACTGCACCGACTTGCCGGGGTAGCTGCTGACGGCCAAGAGCCCGATGCGCATGGCGATGGGAATGTGGCGGATCAGGTCCGCACAGAAGATCATCGCGCCGGTGAGAACCGGCACGATCGTTATCTCGCCCGCCACGCCAGCTGGCGCCCCGCCACCGGCGGCGGACGTCGCGACGTAACCCCCGGGCGCCACGTGGTCTAGCGTAATCTGCCCGGCCAATGCCCGCACGCGCTCGGCGATCCGCTCCTGGGGAATCAGTATGCGGTGAATGTCGCCGCGCATCCGATCAATGTAGCGGGGCCTTGCTTGCCGCGGAAGGCAATGGCGTCCGTCGGCAACCCCATGGCGGCGGCCGGGTATAAACCCACGCGTTGCGTGTAACTCGCTTCCGGGTCGCTTCCTGCTAGAATTCAGCTGCCCGGTCGGCGCCTGATTCTTCCCTTGAATGACGGCCAGCACGCAACCGCAACCCGACGCGCCGCCTCCCGCCAGCCCTGATCCCGGCCCCGCGCGGGAAGTTGACGCCATCACCTCGGAAACGGATGCGCATGCTGAGACAGCCGGCCCCCACCACACCACTGCTGGTGTGATGGCGTATCAGAACCCCCACCTCTACCGCCGTCCGTCAGTTTTCGCGAACTGGTTCTGGTTCATCCTCAAGAACGTCATCGGCTGGTTGTTGATCCTGTCGGCGATGGCGCTGGGGCCGGTCGTTCCGGGGCCGGGCGGCCTGCCGCTGTTCTTCATCGGGTTTGGTTTAATCACATTCCCCGGCAAGCGCAGGATCACCGCCCGCATTCTGTCGGGGGCGCCGGTTGACCCGACGAGCCGGGCGTACCGCCGTGGGATCGCGCTCGTTGCGTCGTTGCTGCCGGCCGCGGTGCTCATCTACCTGCGGTACGAACAGTGGCTCCCGTACGCCGGCAGCCACGGAGCGGCGTGGGCCTACGGCGCGCTGTACGTCGTAACGGCGGTCGTCCTCTGGGTGCTGGGGAAGCGATCGGTCGGCTTCATCAACTGGTTACTGGGGCTCGTGCCCCGCATCCGGCGGCGCATCCGGCCGTGGCTGCGCCGGCGCGGGATCGACCTGCTGCCGCCGCGCCGTCGGCGCCGCCACCTGCCCCATTCCGGACAGGTCACCCGTGACCCGGACCCCGAAATCCTCGCGATTCACGAGCGGCACCGGCACCGCTTCCAGACGGCTTGGCGCTTCAGCAAACCCTGGCTGAAGCGCGCCACCGGCCTGGCCATCACCGCCGCCATCTTCTGGTGGATGCTCAAGCCGGTCGCCCGCAACTGGGATGACGTGCGCGACCGGGTGATGGCAATGAGCTGGGGGCGGTTCTGGATCGCCTCGGCGATGTTCGCGGTGTTCCTCTTCACGTTCCGCGCCACGACGTGGCGGTGGATCCTGCTCAGTTTCGGCGAGCGCCTCCCCGTCGCCGCCGCCACCCGCATCTGGGCGATTTCCGAGCTGGCTCGCTACCTGCCCGGCGGGATCTGGCAGGTGCTGGGGCGCGTCTACCTGGTCAAGCCCTACGGCGTCAGCGGCACCGTTTCCACCACGAGCCAGTTCCTGGAGATGACGGTCTTCCTGCTGGCGAACATGCTGCTGGCGCTGGGCTGCCTGTTGTGGTTCGGCATCAAGTCGTTCGAGGGGGCGGCCGAGCGATGGCTGTACGTGGGGATGGCGCTCGTGCCGGTGCTGATGTTCGTGCTGCACCCGAAGGTCCTGTACACGTTGATCAACCGGTTCATGCGCGTCATGGGCAAGCCGCAGGTGACGGCGCGGATGGGATTCGGCAAGCTGTCTGGGCTGCTGGTGTGGGCCGTAGTCGGTCTGCTGTGGCAGAGCATCGCGATCTGGGTGCTCGTCGAGAAACCTCTGGAGCTTCCCCTGGCGAAGTGGTGGGTGGTCGCCGGGGCGTACTGCCTGGCGTGGTGCGCGGGGTTCCTCGCGGTCTGGGCGCCCGGCGGAATCGGCGTCCGCGAACTGGTGTTCATGGCCGCGATGCAGGTCGCCCTGCCGCAGGCCGTGCGCGAGCGGTTCCAGCACGACCCGGCGGCACTGACAGGGTTCCTGGCGTTTCTGAGCGTGCTCCTGCGGTTGTGGGCGACTGCGGGCGAGTTGATGCTCACCGGCGTCGCCTACGGCGCCGACCACCGCGGCGTCCCGTCCAAGGCGCAGGCGGAGCGGTCGCACCTCGCCGAGCGCTCTGACGCGGCGGCGAAGGCGTTCGTCCAGACGGCGGCCAGGGAATTGGAGCAGGGTTGACCGCGCGGTCAGCGGTTCGCGTCGCTCTGGGGTGTTGTCTCAACCATTCCCTGCGCGTCGTAGCCGGGAATGGTGGAGCGACGGGGCGAGACTGTCTTGAAGTACAGCGCGACGAGGAAGGCGACCCAAGCCGCAAAGACGAGGGCCAGTACGGCGAGCAGCCGCGGGCGCGGCTTCAGCCTCGGTGCAGAGATAAAACTGCCAGGTTCCTGTGGGGCGGCGGTTTGAGCGCCGGTCGAATGGTCTCTCTTCGCGCGCTTCCCCTGGGCGTTGGCCGTCACAGTTTGCACGGGATCTGGTATTCGGCCTCGAAGGCGGTGCGGAAGTCGTAGACGTTGCGGAAATCTTCGATCGAGTCATCGTCCGTCTTCTGCATCAAGCCCGCGTCCACGAGGGCGAAAACCATCCGGCCGAAGTCGAGGGTTGACGTGATGTTCCAGCGGCGGAGCACGGTGCGGGCCAGGCGGCCCCACTGGGCCAGGGCCAACTCCCGCAGCCCCTCGCACAGGTCCTGACCGGTGATGTGGCGGCTGGCCTTGGGGTCCTTCACCTTCCCGTGCACCCGCTGCACGGCAAAGCCCAGGCCCTGCTGGATGAACGCGTAAGCCTCCGGCGGGTATAGCCCGACGTCCTCGACGACCTGCTGCACTGATTTCTCCTTGGTGGGCTTCTCCGATGGAGGCATGGCAGGCAATATAACACGACATTTCCCCACCGCCAACGCGCCCTTGTTCCGCGACGGCCGTTGACGCCCCTGCACGGAAAGTCAAGCAGGCTAATCGCTTGCGCCACCCCACGTCGTCCTTGATTTGGAATGGTTCGTCGCAGTGTCAATGGCGAAAATGAACTGTTAGATCGTGTAACTTTTCGGGCCAATTACCCCAATCCCGCCTCCACACACCATTCCTCCCCCATGCCCGTCCCGTTCCCCCTGCTGATCAAAGGCGTTGCGCTCGGACTGGGCGCGGCGGTGCCGATCGGGCCGGTGAACGTGCAGATCGCCCGGCGCGCCCTGCGGGGCGGGTTCAAGTCCGGTTTCGCACTCGGGTGCGGGGCGGTCACCATTGACGTGGTCTATGCCGTCCTAAGCAGCCTCGGAATTCGTCGGATCGTTGAAGTGCAGGCCGTCGAGTGGACTCTCCGCGTGGCCGGAACCGTCCTGCTGGCGTACCTCGGCACGATGTGCCTGCGCGGGGAGCGGGAGGTGTGGCGGGCGGACACCATCCTCGCGGATGGAGCTTCCATTCGGCCGGTAGAGCGCCGCCATGCGGCGGATTACCTCACCGGCCTGCTTATGACGCTTCTCAACCCGATGACGCTCGCGTTCTGGTTCGTCGCGGTACCGGCGCTCGTTGGTTCGATCACGAACGACCCCGCGAAGGACCTGCCGGCCGTGTGCGCGGGGGTGTTCCTTGGCACGATCGGTTGGGTCGTTTTCTTCTCCGCCGGCCTGTCGCTGGCGGGCCGATTCCGCCGCAACTGGTGGCTCGCCGCGGCGGACGCGGTCGGCGGTGCGTCGCTGCTCCTGTTCGCCGGGACGGCACTCGTAGCGTCGGTGCGGGCGGCCTGGGCGGAATGACCTCTCCCGGTTCACCGGCAGTTGTTGCGCGTTTTTTCGCCTGATTTCACTGCCTTGTCTTTGCCGGCCGGGGCCTTTTGTGTTCAAACCGGCCATTCCTATAATGCCCGCCCAACATGGGTTAGGAGGAAGCCGGTGGCGGCGCGACTCGCCGGCGCGCCGCCGGGCGGTCGGTGCGCGGGGGCGGCGTGGCGGCCGTTGGCCGGTCCCTCCCCACCCCGAGCACCAGGGATGGAGTGTCCGGACATGAACAAGCGTGGCGAGCGAGCCCTGGGCGACGCCCGGCGAGCGGTCGGCCCCGGCCGAGAATGCGGCATGGAGGGCGGACCGCCCCGTCCCGGATCGAAAGCAGGTATGAGTGAAGCTCTGTTGCAGGGGCGGCCGTTCCGCGCCCTCCGCGCCGCTAGCCGGTCGGTACTGGCCCTGGCCACGGGTGCCGCCGTTGCGGCGATGGTCAGCTGCGCGCCGCAAACCCCGGTCTTCGACCCGCACACGATGGACCGCACCGCCCGCGTGAGCGCCGCCGAGGCGCTGCCGGGAACCGGGCAGACCAGGCCCTCCCTTCCGACGAGCCTTCAAGAGACCTCAGTCACTCCGCCGCCGCAGGGCGTAGTGGACGAGGACACGCCGGTCGTCCGGCTGACGCTCCAGGAGGTCATCCAGCGCACGGCGGCGAATAACAAGGAAGCCCGCGTCGCCGGCTACGAGCCGTCCATCGAAGAGACGCGCCTGATCGAGGCGGAGGCGCGGTTCGACCCGGCGTTCTTCCTCAACTCCTCGTACGACATCCAGCGACTGCTGTCTCCCGGCACCAGCCTGCAGCAGATCCAGGACCCGTTTCAGCCGCGCGAATTCCGAACCCTCACCGGCCAGGCCGGCGTCCGCCAGCTCCTCCCGACCGGCGCCCAGGCCGAGGCCAGCTACCGGCTCCAGCGCATCCAGTCGAATGAATTGTTCGAAGTCGTCGCCGGCGACGACGAACTCGCGTTCCACAACTACTACCTCGCCGAGTTCCAGCTCCGGCTGACCCAGCCGCTGCTGCGCGACTTCGGCACGGAAGTGAACCGCGCCCGCATCGCCATCTCGCGGCAGAACCGGCGCGTGAGCCTGCTGGAGTTCCGCAGGACGCTGGAGGAGCAGCTCTTCGAGCAGGAGCGGACGTACTGGCAGCTCGTGCAGGCCGAGCGCGAGGTGCAGATCCAGACGGCGCTGCTGGAGCGGAGCATCGAGACGTACCGCATCCTGCTCAGCCGCTTCCGCGCGGGTGTCGACGTGTCGCGCGTGCAGGTGTCGCAGGCGTCCTCGTTCGTCGAGGCACAGCGGGCGGTGCTGCTGCGGGCCCGCGCACAGGTGGGCAACTTATCCGACCAGCTCAAGCGGTTCATGAACGACCCCGCCTACCCCGTCTCCGGCCCGGTGGTGGTCCTGGCGGCCGACGCGCCGATGGTCGAGCAGGTCACGTTCGACCTCGCCGACGCCATCGACACCGCGATGGACTACCGCCCGGAGCTGGGCCAGGCGGTGATGCGGATCCGGGTGGCCGAGATCACGCAGGAAGTCGGGCGCAACAACCTGCTGCCGCAGTTGAACTTCATCGGGTCGCTGTCGTTCCAGGGCGTCGGCCTCGACGTCGGCCAGGCGATCAAGGACCAGCGGCAGTGGGAGGACATCAGCTCGTCCGTCGGCATCGAGCTGGAGATCCCCATCGGCAACCGCGCCGCGCGTGCGATCTTCCGGCGGGTCCAGTTGCAGCGGCTCCAGGCGATCGAGCAGTACCGAAACCAGATGGACCTGGTCCAGCAGGAGGTCAAGACGTCCCTGCGCGACGTGGAGACGAGCTGGCTGGAAATCGTGCAGCGCCGCCAGGCGAGGTTCGCGGCGGCGGACTCGCTGCTGGCGATCCGCCAGCGGGCTGAGGCGGGCGAGGCGCTGACCCCCACTTTCGTGCAGCTTTCGCTGGACGCCCAGGAGCGTTTGGCCCGCGCTGAGGCCGAAGAATCGGCGGCCATCAGCAACTACAACATCGCAATTTCTCGATTGGAACGGGCCAAGGGCACCCTACTGCGGTATAATAATGTGCTAATGGCCGAAGAACCCCTTCGGTAGATGCGGACGGGTCGATGCGGAAGGACTTGGGGAGTGGCGCGTCGCCAGCGATGGCGCCGACCTTTCCGTCCCCCGTTCTGCATCCATGTTCCTGAATCCGCATTGGGTCGGGCTTCCCCGTGCTCACATTGCTGGTCTTACAAGGTCCCGACAAGGGCCGGCGGTTCGAACTGCCGGACAACACCGCGCTCGTCGGGCGCGAGAGCCGCCAGCTCCCCCTCTCCGACAACACCGTCAGCCGTCGCCACTGCGAACTGATCCCCGGCGAGACCGGGGAGTGGGTCCTGCGGGACCTGGGCAGCTCCAACGGCAGCTACATCAACGGCATGCGGATCGTCGGCCGCCACCCGCTCAAGCTGGGCGACCAGATCCGCGTCGGCCGCACGCTGATGGTCTTCGGCTCACAACCCGGCGTTTCCGCCGCAAGCGGGGGGAACGTGCGGCTGGCGGGCGAGGAGAGCGGCATGGACAGCGCGATCATGCACGCGCTGCCCGCCAGCGACGACTCCATGGTCCTTGCCGTCCCGGAGCCGGCGGCGGCGGCCATGAGCAATCTGAAGATCCTCTACCAGCTCGGGGCGATCCTCGGCAGCAGCTTTGACACGCAGCAGGTGCTCGAGGTCGTGATGGACCTGGTGTTCGAGCACGTGAAGGCCGACCGCGGGATCATCCTGCTGATCGACGAGAAGAACAACGAGCTGGTGCCGAAGGTCGTTCGCCTGCGCGACGACGACGAGGCGTCGCCGGTCCGGGCGCATGCGGGCGGACAGGCGACCGCAACCTCGCCGATCCCGGTCGCCAGCGGCAACGGGAACGGAAGCGCCGGCGGAACGAGTCCGCCGAAGATCCACGCCTCGCGCACGATCGTCAATCACGTCATCCAGCACGGGGAGGGTGTGCTGTCGAGCAACGCGATGTCGGACCAGCGGTTCAGCAAGGGCAAGAGCGTTCACAACCTCGGCATCCGCTCGGCGCTGTGCGTGCCCATCAAGGCGAGGAAGCTCCACGGCAAGAATGGCACTCCCCCCGTCACCGATCCGACGGCGGCAGTCGCGGGCGGAACGACTCCAAGGCTGACCGGCGCCGAAGCAGCGGCAGTCGCCAAGGCGAACGGGACCGGCCGCGACGACATCATCGGCGTCATCTACATCGACAGCTCCGTCAAGAACTACACGTACTCCCCCGACCAGCTCCGCCTGCTCACCGCCATCGGGCTGCAAGCCGGCATGGCGATTCAGAACGCGATGCTCTACCGGCAGGGGCTGTTGGCCGAGCGCCTCGCCGCCGTCGGCGAAACGACCGCCGCCCTGTCCCACTCGATCAAGAACATCCTCCAGGCGCTGCGGGGCGGGGCGGACGTCGTCGAAATGGGACTGCGGTCGAGCAACCTGCCGCAGGCGAGCAAGGGCTGGCGGATCGTCGAGCGGAACCTCGACAAGATCTACAACCTCACGATCAACCTCCTGGCCTACAGCAAGCCGCGCGAGCCAAAGCTCGAGATGATCAACCCGCGGGTGCTGGTCGACGAGTGCCTTGAGCTCGTTTCAGGCGTGGCAAACGAGCGTGGGGCGATGGTCGTAGCTGACGTGGACGAGGCGCATCCCGCCGTCCCCGTGGACCCGTCCGGAATCCACCAGGTCCTGATGAACCTGCTGAGCAACGCGCTGGACGCGGTGGAGCCGGGCAAGGGGCTGATCCGCGTCGAGGCGCGTTACGACGCGGAGAACCGCCAGTCGGTGGTCGAGGTGATCGACAACGGCGCCGGGATTCCGCCGCCGATGATGCGACACATGTTCGAGCTGTTCCATTCGACCAAGGGCAACCGGGGGACGGGCCTGGGGTTAGCGGTGGCAAAGAAGATCGTGGACGAACATGAGGGGACCATCTCGGTGAAAAGCGCCCCCGGCGAGGGCACCACGTTCACCATCCGCCTGCCCGTCTACCACGAGAGCCTCGCCGACCCGTCGCAGACGCACGGGCCGGGGCGGTAGGCCAGTTACCCCATTCCACAGACCAGACCTACTTACTGCTCCGCTTTGCCGTGGGCTTTGGCGTGCTTTCTCTCCGGGCGCTTCGGACGGGTGCCATAGCGCGTGCCCTCGCCGGTGTCCTGGGCGGCGTTCGGAACGGCCTCGATCGGCTTGGCGTTTCGCGCGGCGTCAGTCGTCGCGCCGGTTGCCGCCTCTTGGAGTTGATTGTCGAGTGGCCGCCACCACGGCTTTTTGATCCCCTGCCTGGTCAGCCGGACGGCGTCCTTTGGCGAGTCGACGAGCTTGAAGATGTCGATGTCTTCGGGGTCGATGAAGCGGCCGCCGAGCAGGGATTGGCGCATCCAGTCCACCAGCCCGCGCCAGTAGTCGGTGCCGTAGAGGATGATCGGGAAGGGCTCGATCTTCAGGGTTTGGACGAGGGTGATGGTTTCGAAGAACTCGTCGAGCGTACCGTAGCCGCCGGGGAAACAGATGAAGGCGGAGGCGTACTTCACGAACATCACTTTGCGGGCGTAGAAGTAGTGGAAGTCGAGGCTGAGCGTCTGGTAGCGGTTGGCCTCCTGCTCCTGGGGCAGGGTGATGTTGAGGCCGATGGAGGTGCCGCCCGCTTCGAAGGCGCCCTTGTTGCCCGCCTCCATGATGCCGGGGCCGCCGCCGGTGATCACTGCCAAGTTCTCCTGGGCGAGCAGGCGGCTCGTCTCCTCGGCGGCCTTGTACATCGGGTCGTCGGGCTTGGTGCGCGCGCTGCCGAAGAGCGAAACCGCTGGTCCGACATTGGCCATCACTTCGAAAGCTTCGACGAACTCCGCCATAATGCGGAAAATCCGCCAACTGTCGCCGCCGAGCTGGTCGGCGCGCGGCTGGCCGGGGCGGTGGTCGAGGCTGCGGTCGCGCCGGGGGATCTCCTTCTGAGGCGACCCGTTTCGACCCGCGCCGTTCTTCCGGTTCTCTGGCATATCTCGTTCCTCCGCCACTACTTACAGCCCCAGCTTCCGCCGCTTCTCCTCCCACTCCGCCAGCTCGCGCTTGTTCTCCGACGCCAGCGGCGCCCCGGTCCGCAGCGCCTCGGCCTCCAGGCGCGATAAATGCACCGCGCCCAGGTTGTAGTCCAGAAACGCCTCCGCCGCGATCGGCACGATCGGGCGGATCAACGCAAACATCGCCTCCGCGTAATCCCGGATCTCCTGCTGGGCGTGCGCGTCGATCCGTAACGACAGGAAATGAAATAGGTTATGCAAGTCAATCTTCCAGTACCACTCCGTGTACACGCTGGCCGGCAGCGCGATCCGCGCGATCTCCCGCGCGACCCCCTTCTCGATGAACTTCTGGTACTGCTCGTAGTCCCGTTCGACCCGGTCCAGGTAATCCAGGAATTCCTGCGCCGTCGCCGCGTCCATCGGCTCCTCCCCCCCCTGCCGGTTGGACACGGACTGTTTACGGACAAAATGCGGTGTCGGTCGGTAATACCGGTCTTTAACAATGCTGTACCGGGCGCTGTATTCGTTCACATTCGCCGTCCGGTGCCGAATCCACTGACGCGCCACGAATATCGGCATCACGTGGTGAAACTTGAATTCCACCATCTCGAACGGCGTCGTATGGCGGTGCCGGGCCAGGTACCGGATTAGCCCCCGGTCCTCGTTCACCTGCTTCGTCCCCGCCCCGTACGACACGCGCGCCGCCTGCACGATCGCGAAGTCCGCCGTCTTGCCCGCTGGGGCGAACCGCGGCATCACGTCCACCAGGGCCACCAGCCCGTGGTCGTGCACCTTCACCTCCCACCGCGACGCCCCCCCCATCACGTCCACCATCTCCCCCTCGAACGGCTTCTTCTCGATGGCCACCTCCGGGGAACGCGGCCCCCCCGCTGCGGCGTCCTGCGGCTGCACGTCACGGCTGGCGGTGCTCATGGGGCGAATGATAGTGCTTCGATAGAGTCACTTAAACCCGACCGCAGCGCGCGCGACCGGAGCGTTCCCCGCAGGATCGCTCAAACCCGGAACGTCGCCAGCGCGACCACCATCAGGTAGACCAGGTAGCCCGCGATCAGCGCCCCCGCCTCCCACTTGCCGATCGCCCAGCGGCCCAGGGCCACCGGCACGAACGCGAATCCCAGCACCGTGAGGAACACCGAGTCGATCCGCCACGACGTCAGCGGGTACGGCAGCGGCCTCGCATTGTCTCGAAGGGCCAGGACGGCGCTGCTGAAGGTCGTCTTATAGAGCGCGGGCAGCGCGCCGAAGCCGGTCTTGAGGTACCAGTAGAACGTCACCGCCGGCAGCAGCAGGCAGAGGTTGAGCAGCACGATCCCCACCAGCGTCGACACCTGCGACGGCGTCGTCTGCGCCGCCTGCTCCGGACTGGCCGGGTTGAGCAGCGGCAGCGTGAGCAGCGGGCTGAGGATCAGCACCGAGAACAGGCCCGGCGCCACGACGTGCGACACCGCTTCGGCCTTCGCCGCCGCGGAGACGGCAGTCCACCCGCCGATGACCGCCAGCGCGACGCACAGCACGATCTCCGCCCCCTTCGCCCACGCGGGCGGCGGGTCATTCGTCCCGTCGCCCGTCGCGTCCAGCGGCTGCGCCGGCAGCGCCGCGACCGGCCCGTCCGACACGTCCCGCGGGACTTCCCGCAGCGCCGGCTCCCGCCAGGCGGCGGCCAGCGCGCACCCCAGCAGCAGCAGCGCCAGCGCGTGGATCCACGACAGGTGCCCGCTGAACCCCGCGATGAGCAGCAGCAGCGCCGCCGGCAGCACGAACGGCCACGTCCGCCGCCTCTCCGGCGGCGGGCCCATGGGAGCGAGCAAGTTCAGCGCCCCCAGCACCAGCGACAGGCACGCCACGCTCGTCCCGAACGCGACGGCGACCGCCAACTCCGGCTCGTTCCGCGCCGCCGCGACGATTGCCGTGGCCGCGACGGGGATCCAGTGCCCGACGGCCCGCCGGCCGGGTGTGTCGCGTGACGGCGCGTCCGCCGCCGCCCATCCGGTCAGCGCCCCCGCCGCCGCGCGCGACGCCAGGTACAGCGCCGCCGCGGCCAGCGCCAGCAGCGCCACCGTCGCCACTCGCCCGTCGTCCGTCAGGGGCATGCGGCGAGGATGGTCAGGAATTCGTGACAAAAGTCCAGCGCCGCGTTGCGCACGCAAAATTTGAATCACGCCGTGTTGGGCCGGCGCGGCCGGACAATCCAAATGAACGGGGCAATTACCTGAACAAAGGCCAGTTCGCGCACCACGTCATTCTGAGCGCAGCGAAGAATCTCTCGTCCTTCGCGCGACGGCCGAGAGATGCTTCGGAGTACCTCAGCATGACAGGCGAGCGCACTTCCTCGTTTTAAGTTTGCTTTTTTGGTCCTTTGGATTTGTTTCGGATTTCGTGCTTCGGATTTCGGATTTCCGAACCCCGGTGTCGATTCCGCGCCTCCCCGTTCGACCAACCACGGAAGCGGGGGTAAAAGCCAACCGGAACCTCCCGGCGCCCCGCTCGCACGAACCCCAACGGAGACACCACAATGCGCGTCATGGTCATCATCAAGGCAACCAAAGACTCCGAGGCCGGCGTCATGCCGAGTGAGCAGCTCCTCACCGAGATGGGCAAGTACAACGAGGAGCTGGTGAAGGCCGGCATCATGCAGGCCGGCGAAGGGCTCCACCCCACCTCCAGGGGCAAGCGCGTCCGCTTCTCCGGCCCCAAGCGCACCGTGATCGACGGCCCCTTCGGCGACCCGAAGCAACTGATCGCCGGCTTCTGGCTGTGGAAGGTCAAGTCGATGGACGAGGCGATCGAGTGGGTCAAGCGCTGCCCCAACCCCATGCCCGGCGAGTCCGAGATCGAGATCCGCCCCGTCTTCGAGGCCGAAGACTTCGGCGACGAGTTCACCCCCGAACTCCGCGCCCAGGAAGACCGCCTCCGCACCGAGCTGGAACGGCGGAAGTAATACCCGGATCCAGTGGTTCAAGCTCGCCCGACTCGCCAGCCCCGGAGGGGCGGCAGAATGTAGCCCACGGCAAGCGCAGCGCTGCCGTGGGTGTGAATGAAGCCCAACAGTTAGCCCCGTAGGGGCGTAAGAACGGTCGCTTCTTACGCCCCTACGGGGCTATTCTTATGGGCGCTTGGCGCGAACCACACGGCTTACGCCGTGGGCTACTTTCTTGCGCCGCTCCGCGGCTAGATGAAACGTCGGCGGCGCAGAACAAGCGACGCGCTTACCCCCAGCAGCGCGATCGCCGAGCGTTCGGCACGTTGTTGCTCAGTTGCAGCAGCGCCCCTTCTGACCGCACCAGCGCGGGGTACGCGCCGGCGCCCGGCTGGGTCAAGCCGGCCCGACCCCGCCAGCCCCGGAGCGGCGCAACAAGACCACGCTTCTCCCGCCCCTCCGGGGCCGGCTCTTGCTCGTCTCTCGTCACCTCCGCTGTCGGTGGCACTTCCCATTCCCCCCCGGCGACCTTACAACCGGAGGCGTGGCCAAGCCCGTTTACGCCCTCGTCGGGCCGGACAACTTCCTCCAGACCCTGCGCCTGTCCGAGGTCCTCAACCAGATGCCGCCCGGCGTGCAGCGGGTGGACGTGGACGGCGAGCGGGCGGAGCTGGCCGACGTCCTCGACGAGCTGCGGAGCTTCGCCATGTTCGGCGGCGGCAAGCTCGTCGTCGTCCGCGACGCCGACGCCTTCCTCACGCGCTTCCGCGAGCAGGTGGAGGATTACGTCGCCAGCCCCGCCGACAGCGCCACCCTCGTGCTGCGCCTGCCGTCGCTCCCGAAGAACCAGCGGATCTACAAGGCGATCGACAAGCTCGGCGGCATCCTCGAGTGCGAGCCGCCGCGGGACCTGGCGAAGTGGGCGACCGAGCGGGCAAAGGCAGCGCACCAGGTGACGTTGCCGCCGGACGCGGCGCGGACGCTCGTGGACCTGGTGGGCGACGACCTGGGCCGGCTCGACAACGAGCTGGCCAAGCTGGCGCTGGACGCCGAGGGCGGGAAAATCGACCCGGCGAAGGTGAGCAACGCCGTCGCGTTCCAGCGCGAGCAGGAGATGTCCGACCTGACCAAGGCGCTGGCGACCGGCGATACGGCCGAGGCGCTGCGGCGCTGGCGCAACCTGGTCCAGCTCGACCCGTCCTCCGAGTTCCGCGCCGTCACCTGGCTGGGGATGTGGCTGGAGGACGTCGCGATGGCGCTGCGCGGCGCGGCCGGCAAGGTGTCGTGGAAATACGGCCCGCGGCTGCCCCAGATGATCGAGACGAGCAAGCGCCTGGGCGAGTCCGGCAGGGCCCGGGCGCTGGACCTGCTCGCCGAGATCGACCACCAGTCAAAGACCGGCGTGGGCGACGCCGCCGCGAACGTCGAGCGCTTTATCCTGGAGTTGGCGTCAACCGAGTTGGCACCGGCGACATGAAGTCTTACACGATTCGCACGGGTTAAAAACCCGTGCCACGGACGGCGCTATCAGTGGCACGGGTTTTCAACCCGTGCGAGCGACCTTAGAACGGAACATCCTCCACCGGCTTCTTCTCCTCAGGCTTCTTCTCCTCCGGCTTCGCGTCCGCCTTCTTCGCCTCCCCCGGCTTCTGCTCCGGCGGCGGCGCGAGCTTCGCCACGTCCCCGTCCACCATCGCGTACAGCAGGATGCTCCGCATCACCGGCGTCGCGGTGTTCACGTCGTACCCGATGATCCCGTCCACCGGCTGGCCGACGAGCCCGGCGCTGAGGTCTTCGCGGCTGTAGAACACGCCGACGCGGTCCCCCACCTTCACGCCCCGCACGCGCGGCCCGCGCAGCTCGCCGACCATTTTCCGCGCGAACTGCCGGTACCGGAACTGCTCGACCTTCACCCCCGGCACGTTGTACACCGGGTGGTCCGGCGGCAGCGGGCGCTTCAGCGCCTCGGTCCACGCCTGGCCGAACATCGCCGCCAGCTCCGCCTCCGCCGCGTCGGCGAACGGCGTCGAGCCGCCGGCGGCGTCCACGACCAGGGTGCCGCCGTTCTTCACGAACTCGATCAGTTCCTGCCTCGTCGCGTTGTCCAGCTTGAACTTGCCGGTGCCCGTCAGGTGGGCGACTTTCGCCCCCGCCGCCGACAGTTTCGCGTCGGCCGCCGCCGGCTCGACGGCGAGCGCGACCTTGTGGTCGTTCTTGAGCACCGTCGCCAGCCGCCGCCAGCCGCCGGGCTCCGGGTCGGGGTTGTCGCCGATCGTCAGGCGCGCCACCTTCAATGACTTGTCCGTCGGGCCACCCTTGTCGCGGACGACGTACGTCTCGCCCTTCACCCGCAAGTTCTGCCGGTCGATCGCATAAAGGAAGACGTTGGCCCCGAGCTGGAACAGCTCCTCCCGTGTCCGGTCGGCCCGCGTCTGCCAGGCGCGGCCGGCGTCGCCGTCGGGCAGCAGCAGCATCAGCTCCCGCACGCCGTTGCTCAGGCCCTGCACCTTCGGCTTGTTCTTCCACTTGCTGGCCTGGTACGTCTGCTCGGTGTAGATCGCGTGGTCGGCGGGCAGGTCGCGGAACTCGTACTTCGGGAACATCTGGCTGCCCAGCCGGCGGAAGGCGCGGTTGAAGATCTCCTTGCCGCAGTCGGCGTTGCCGAGGATCAGCCCCCCCTGCTCGACGAACGCCCGCAGCTTCTCCACGTCCTGCTGCGAGAAGTCCAGCCCCTCGCTGCCGGCGACGTAGAGGATCGGCGCGTCGTGCAGGTCCTCGGCGCTGGCGCTGAGGTTGACGATCTGCCAGTTGAGGTCCCGCTCCGTCTGCGTCGCGATCCAGCCGGCGAGGTTCGCCGCGTCGCGCGGCCGCTGGTTCCAGTTTACCTCGCGGTTCTTCCGCGCCGGCTGCTGCTCGCCGCCCTCCGGGTTCGCCCCGACGACCGGGCTGTAGTCCAGCTTGTTCATCACCACCGGGGCGCGGCCTCGGGACAGGAACAGCATGGCGAACGCGGTGTCGGGGATGGGCGTGGCGCCGGGGAAGTTGCTCCGCCAGGACCCGTCCTTGCTCTGCTGCTTCACCAGCTCGTCGGCGCCGGCGGCGTACCAGTCGGTGGTGCCGAAGTACTTGTACCCGCTGGCCACGCCGATCCGCTCGACGCCGTACCACGCGTAGTTGTTGTTCCGCACCTCGTCGAAGTGGTTCGCCATCCAGCGGAGCCCCTTCTCGATGTGGTCGTTGGTGACGTTCCCCCTGCAGTTGACGCCGTCGTTGGCCCGCAGGAAGTCCTGCGTGATGAACAGGGTGGCGACGCCGGCGGCGGTCATGGAGGCGGTGGGCTGTCCCGGACCGCCCTTGCCCTTGCCGTCGCTGTCGTACGACCAGCCGCCGTCCTCCCACTGGTGGCTCTTCCAGGTATTGTCGAGGGCGGTCCAGACGCGCGGGTCGATCTCGTGCCCGGCGCGGGCGCAGGCCCAAAGGGCGAGCACGCCGTACTGGCTGACGCTGTGGTCGATGCGTCCGCCGGTGGGCCGCTTGGCCTGGTTGGTGATGTCGTCGTAATCCCACCCGCCGATGCCGGGCCCGGCGACGTTGAGCTGGTTGATGAGGTACTCGGCGTCGCGCTTGGCCAGCCGGCGCGTCTCGGCGCTGGGGGGCAGGTGGAGCCACACCTGCGACCGCACGCCGATGGCGTACACGCCGGTGATGTCCGCTTTCTTCAGGAACTCGATCCCCTTGGCCAGCCGCGGTTCCTGCGGGCTCTCGCCGGCGGCGAGGAGCGCGTAGACGGCGCAGGCGGTGTAGCCGCCCCACGCCTGGCCCTGCATCTTCGGGTGGTCGTGGTGGACGTTGCCCTTGCGCTCCGCGTCCGGCTCCCAGCGCCCCTCCGGCCGCTGGAGGCCGTACAGGAACTGCTTGCCCTTCTTGATCGCCGCCTCCACCTCCGCCGGCGTGGCGGCCGCCGCGGGGCGGGCGAATGCACCGGCAACAAGAACGGCGGCACAAAGAACAGCGGCGGCGGGGTAACGTCGGGCGTTCATGCAGTGGTGATTATACCTGAAGCGTCGCTTGCCGGGCGCGGCGCCAAAAGCTATACCCCTGCGGCAATTGCGCCGAACATTGCCGGCGCGTTTTCGTTTGATTGATGAGATGACCGCCAAGCGCAACAACACCAGCACCAACGGCCGGCGCGCCGAAGCCGCCTCCAGCACCCGCACCGCCGGCGCCGCCGCCCGCGCGCCGCGGAACGGATCGTCCCGCGTCGTCCCCGTGGGACTGACGCAGATGGCCTGCTCCGACGACGCCCGCCAGAATCTGGCCAACCAGGTGCGCCTCGCCGAACAGGCTGCCAAGCAGGGGGCGAAGATCATCTGCACGCAGGAGCTGTTCCGCTCCCAGTACTTCTGCCAGGTGGAGGACCACCGCTTCTTCAAGCTCGCCGAGACGATCCCCGGCCCCTCCACCGACGCCCTGTCGAAGGTGGCGAAGAAACACAACGCGGTCATCATCGCCTCCCTCTTCGAGAAGCGCACCGAAGGCCTCTACCATAACACCGCCGCCGTCATCGACGCCGACGGGTCGATCCTGGGCATCTACCGCAAGATGCACATCCCCGACGACCCGCTCTACTACGAGAAGTTCTACTTCACCCCCGGCGACACGGGCTTCCGCACCTGGGACA
>Ga0075430_100001629_pt1 | contig 18338 bp, 16 predicted proteins | sample RhiMetdeltSRZDD4_FD_75294 | JGI IMG/M metagenome (GOLD analysis project Ga0075430, IMG submission 75294) | Populus rhizosphere microbial communities from Tennessee, USA - Rhizosphere MetaG P. deltoides SRZDD4 | ecosystem: Host-associated > Plants > Roots > Rhizosphere > Soil | place: USA... | reverse complement strand
CGAGCTCGATCATCGGGCTCCTCCGACTGGCGAGCGCCATCCGAGCAGCGTCGCATCGTGCTCCCGGGCGTTCTCGACGGTGAACGTGACGACGTCGGGCCGGTAGCGGTCGTCGCCGTATTCCAGCGGAGCGCCGGTGCGGCTGCTGGCCCGGCGGCGCTCCCGCAGCAGCGGGGTCCCGACGGCGACACCGAGCTGCGCCGCTTCCAGCTCGCCGGCGGCCACCGCGTCGAGCGTGTGGCGGAAGCGCGACAGGTCGACGCCCTGGTCGATGAGGTAGGCGTAGATCGACCCGCGGTCGGGATCGAAGTCGAACAGCAGCCGCCCGATCGGCTCGACGAACGTGGCCCGCTCGAGCATGGCGGGTCGGCCGTCGAGCAGCCGCAGCCGCAGCACCTCCACCACCGGGTCGCCGGGCGCCAGCCCCAGGGCCCGAGCCGCTTCGACGCCGGCGCCCCGCCGGGCGACCTCGATGGTCACCTGCCCCGGGGTCCGGCCGGCCTCCTCGGCCCAGCGGGTGAACGACAGGAACGTATCGAACGACTGCGACGCGACGGTCGAGAGCACGACGGGCTGGCGCCCCTGGCCGCCGCCGATCAGGCCCCCGGCTCGCAGCGCGGCGAGCGCCTGGCGCACGGTGCCGCGGGAGGCCCCGAACTCGACGACGAGCTGGGCCTCCGAGGGGAGCACGGTGCCCAGCGGCAGGCGGCCGTCGCCGATGCGGGCCCGCAGCTCGTCGGCGATCTGCCGGTGCAGGACTGGTTCCACCTCGCTTAGCGTACTTGTCTAGACAAGTCGGCCGGAAGGAGGAAGCAGCGTGCACCCAGCAGACCTCGTGGTCGTCGGCGCTGGCATCGTCGGCCTGGCCCATGCCGTCGAGGCACAACGCCGTGGCCTGTCCGTCGTCGTCGTCGAGCGGGACGAGCGGGCGGTCGGGGCGTCGGTCCGCAACTTCGGCCACGTCGGCGTCACCGCCCAGGCCGGCCCAGCGCTCGAGCTCGCCCGGGCCGCCCGCACCCGCTGGCTCCAGCTGGGCCGGGACGCCGGATTCGCCGTGGCCGAGTCGGGCGCGGTCGTCGTCGCCCGGGCGCCCGACGAGCTGGCCGTCCTCGGCGAGCTCGCCGCCGAGCGGGAGAACGAGGTCCAGCTGCTGACCCCAGCCGAGCTGGCGACGAGGGTGCCGGCGGCGCCGGACGCGCTCGGCGGCGCGTTCCTGCCCCTGGACCTGCGGGTCGACCAGCGGCGTGCAGTCGGCGCCATCGCCGGGTGGCTGGCCGGCCGGCCCGGTGTGAAGTTCCGCTGGCGGACGTCGTTCACGGGCCTCGATGCAGGCGTCGTCCGCACGAGCCGAGGTCCGATCAACGCCCGTCACGTCGTCGTCTGCGTCGGCCACGACGTCGACCGCTGGTTCCCCGACCTCGCCGACGCTGCCGGGGTGCAGCGCTGCGTGCTCCACATGCTGCGGGTCGCCGCCCCCGCCGGCGTTCGCGTCGACCCGGCCCTGCTCAGCGGCACCGCCCTCTGGCGCTACGGCGCCTTCCTGGCCTGCCCGTCGACAGCGGCCCTGCGCGCCCGGGTCGGCGAACGGCAGCCCGACCTGGTCGCCGCCGACGTCAACCTCATGCTCACCCAGCTCCCGAACGGCGATCTCACGATCGGCGACACCCACCACCACGCCGTCACGGTCGACCCGTTCCGCAACGAGCACCTCGACGAGCTGCTGCTCGCCGAGACGGCCCGGCTGCTGGGCGTCGGCCACGACCACCTCGCCGTCCGCCAGCGCTGGCAGGGCACCTACGCCAGCGCCCCCGACGACTTCCTGGTCGCCACCCCGCACGCGGGTGCCCGGGTGGTGTCGGTGACCTCGGGCATCGGCATGACCACCGCCTTCGGCCTCGCCGGGACGGTGCTGGACGAGCTGTTCAGCTGACCGGGGACGTCAGAACCAGTCGGCTCGGTCGGCGCGGGCGCGCTCGGCCGCGCCGGCGGCATCGCGGGCGCCCGCGACCGGGTGGCGGGCGCGGCGCAGGGTCTCGCGCACGGAGCGGGACCGATCGGTGACCCGGCGGCCCACCGCCGCAGGCGCGCTGACGACCGCCCGGGTGGTACCCGCGACCGTGCCGGTCAGCGTCTGCGTGCCCCGCACGGCGCCCCGGCCCGCGGCCAGGCTCTGGGTGGCCAGGCGGTTCGCCCGGCTGCTGTAGGCCACACCGGCGGCGGTGACGGCGGCGGCGATGCCCGCCACCTTCCCCGGCCCGAGGCTCAGGGCGCCCGGCACCCCGGGCGGGCCGGCCGGCGGAACCACGTAGGGGTTGTTCGGGATCTTGGGCGCCCCGCCGATCATGAAGCCGGCGCCGGTGGGGGTGGTGCTGATCGGGGCGGCGCTGCGCCGCATTTTCTGGGCCCAGCCCTTGGCGGCGGCGTCGACCGCGGTGTCGACCGAGTGCCGGAAGCGGTAGGCGACGCCCACGATGACGATGGCGATGAGGCAGCGCTGGACGATCGACAGGTCGGTGGTGGCGTCGAGCACCGCCGTGACCGTGATCGCCGACCACGACAACAGGAACATCGACGCGAACGTGATGAGGATCGCCCACATCAGGCGGCTCAGCCACCACCACAGCACGGCCCGGTTGCCGGGGAACAGCGCCAACGCCCACACCACGCTGGCCGCCGAGAACAGCGCGACCAGGGTGATCTGGGCCACGAACACGGCCAACGCCATCATGACCATGAGGATGGTGATCATCACCGACGCCACGGCGACGGTCAGCGACGCGGCGGCGCGCTCGTCGGTGGGGTTGGCGTTGTAATCGGCCGCCTTGTTGCAGCCGTGCTCCCGCATGATCTCGCGGGGCCGGTCGTCGTCACCCCACGGCCCGCCGTTGAGGATCTCCTCCCGGGCGCGGGCGCACTCACCGGTCAGCGGCGAACCCCAGTTGATGAGGTCGTACGGCTCGCCGACGAACGACCGGCGCAGCGTGCCGCCCAGCCGCTCCCGCACGGCATCAGGGCCACCACCCGGCGACGACCGGGTGCTCAACGCTCCGTCGACCGACTCCAGCACCGCGCCGGACGCGTTCTGGGCCAGCTCGATCGACCCCTGCAGGTAGCCCTCGGGGTTGGCGAGGAGCATGCCGCCGAAGATCGCGATGATGAACGTCAGCGCGATGTCCCGGACACCCTCCGCGAACCGGGCCTTCATGATGTTCCAGCCGCCGACGAACAGCGCCACCGTCCAGGCCAGCTCCTTGACGTTGAGCGGCCCGATGAGGCTGGCCTCGTAGACCCGGGAGAGCAGCGAGGCCACCGGGGTCAGCGATTCGGCGACCTTGAACTCGAGTGCCCACGCCAGGAGCTCGATGCCGATGCCGACGAACCACTTCCCGACCGAGAACGGGAACGCCTGGGCCGCGCACCACATCTTGCGGAGGAACGCGTTCCAGGCCCCTTCGTCGCACCCGATGTCGTAGGCGCTGAGCGGGTGCGCGTCGCCTTCCTCGATCCCGAAGATGTTGCGGAGCTCGCGGTCGGCCTGTCTGTTGCGGGGCGCCGTCCCGTCGGGGCACGTGGTGCCGACCTGCGGGGCGGTCGAGGGACCGAACTGGCACCCGGCCGGGCCGGCCGCGGGCACGGGAACCGAGCCGTCGGGGCAGACCGTGCCGGGGTAGGCGGGCCCGGGCGCGCCCCCGGGGCAACCCGCGGGCGGCTGGCCGGCGATCGAGCCGTCGGGGCAGCGCGTGCCTGGGACCGGCGCCCCCGGCGGCCCTCCCGGACACCCGACCGGGGCGTCCTGCAGCGTCGAGGCCTCGACGGGCGGCGAATCCTGCGTGGTGAACACCCCGAACGCCAACATCACCACCCAAACCAGGAGCATGAGGAGGCGGCGTCGGCGCTTGTTGGGGCGTTCGTTCATCGTTCGACCACCGCCGTGTGGAGGGGGAGGGCGTGGTGCTCGCCCGAGGGAAGCTGGTCGGTCTGGCCGAGGCGGGCCCGCTCGGCCCGTTCGGCGAGGCGGGTCGGGTTGGACTCGAAGCCCAGGCGCAGCACCTCGGTCTCGGCGTCGAGCACCTGGATGCGGCCGACGCGCCCGGCGCCGTCCCGCATCAGGCACTCGGGCGGCTCGTGGGGCACGTAGTCGCCCTCGGGGCCGTGGACCACCTCGCGCCGCACCGCCCACTGCTCGATCATGTCGATGTTGTCCCGGCTGGCGTCGACGCCCATCCAGTTGAGGCCCGACGTCGCGGCGTCGCCGGTGAGCCCGAACAGGAACCGCACGCTGATGAGGTCGCGCAGCTCGTGGGGCAGGTCGTCGGGGTTCTGGGAGAACACCCAGCAGGCGGCGTTGTGCTTGCGGCCGTCGCGCAGCACCTCCTCCAGCAGTTGCTGCCCCGGCAGCGTCGAGGTGAGCGCCCAGGCCTCGTCCATGCACAGCGACGCGAAGCGGGCCTGCTCGTCGAAGATTATGCCCCGGGCCAGCGCCGCCACCAGGTACAGGAGCCCCAGCGAGCACACCTGCTCGGGCAGCAGCTTGCGGGACAGGTGCTCGGACAGCAGCACCTCGCGACGGGGTACCGCCAGGTTGGGCAGGTGCACCACGGTGCAGTCGACGCTGGTGTCGATGCTCGGGCCGTCGGCCCACGCCGGGGCGCCGAAGCGGTTGTTGGAGATCGCCCGGAGCCGCAGGGCCAGCTCGCGGCCGTGGCGGAACTCGGGCCCGGTGCCTTGCAGCCGATCGAGCTCCTCGAGCACGTCGAACAGGCGGCCGTTGCCCGTGCGGGCGACGTTGCTGACCGCCTGGTCGATGGCCGCCGACTCGAGGCCGGTGGGGTCGAGGCCGCAGACGAGGCCGAGGTAACCGGTGGCGACCTGGCGGGCGGCCTCGGGGGTGAACACCCGCAGCGGGTCGAGCAGCAGGCCGCCGCCCTCGTTGACCGTGACGACCTGGGAGCGGATCCCGATCTCGGCCATCGTCTGGGCGAAGCGGACGTACTCCCCGGCCTGGGTCCGGTCGATCAGGATCATCTTCCCGCCGCGCATCAGCGTCGTCGCGGCCAGGCGCTTGGCGAGATAGCTCTTGCCGGAGCCCAGCGTCCCGAACGCGGCGATCGACCCGTCGCGGTCGTGCTTCGGTCCGGACGCCGGGTCGAGCAGCACGGGCCGCAGGCAGCCGGCGTCCCGGGAGGCGCCGAGCAGCATCCCGCCGCCGTCGCCGATCGACGAGCCGGCGAACGGCATGCCGGCGGCGAGGTCGCGGGGCAGGAGGTACTGGCGGTAGTCGTGGCAGGCCTGGGGGGTGGTCGAGCCGGGGAGCAGGGACTCGAACATCGCCAGCTGCCCGCCGGTGGGGCGGGGCAGGTGGTACTCCGCGCCCTTGTAGACCCGCTGCAGGGTCTTGGCCCGCTGCTCCAGCTCGGTCAGCGAGGTCGCCCAGGTGGAGAACACCATGGCGACCTGGAGCTCAGGATCGGACGGGTTCGCGGCCAGCGCGGCCCGCTCGTCGTCGACGGCGTCGATGGCCGAGGCGAGCGAGGGGGGCGGGCCCGAGAGCTCGCCCTCGTACTCGGGCACCTGGCCGACCAGCTCGCGCTGCTGGCGGGTGGCCGCCCGGGTGGCCTGCGAGTTCGGGATGGCCCGGATGCGGCAGCACCAGTCGACCGGGAACGGCAGCTGATCGGCGACGAACAGCCACTCCGAGAGGCCGCCGGGGAAGGAGAACCGCTGCGGGGCGTCGGCCACGCAGGCGAACGTCTGGTAGGAGATGCCCTCGTCGGTGGTGACCTTGAGGAAGCGGCGGTGCAACGGGCGGTCCTCGTCGTCGCCGTCGCCGCCCTCCTGGAAGCGGCCGTCGAGCAGCGGCGCCAGCGAGGGCGACGTGACCACCGGCTCGCCCCGGCGGGCGACCCACTGCATGCGGGGCTCGGCCCAGCCAGCCAGCGTGGGCTCCGACGACAGGCCCCGGCGGGCCGACCGGGCGTACAGCCAGCGGAGCTCGCCCGCGGTCACCCGCTCCAGCTGCACGGCGCCGAGCTGGGCCTCCAGCTCGTCGGCCTGGCGCAGCGCGGCGTTGATCTCCCGGCCGGGCACCGGCGGCGGCGCCTGGCCCCAGGCCGCCAGCACCGACGACGAAGCCGACCGCCAGAGGTTGCCGAACTGCGCCCGGCCGCTCTTCTTGGGCAGCTGGACGCAGAGGTAGTGGCGGCGGCGGTAGAGGTCGGCGGCCTCCAGCCGGTCCAACGTGGCGTCGACGGCGTCGAGCCAGCCCGGGTGCTGGCCCAGGTCGATGCCGTTGATCATGCCGTCGGCGACCTCGCCGGGGTCGATGCGGGCTGCCACCGACAGCACCATCGACTCGTCCGGCAGCCCGGCCAGCATCGTGCGCACCCGGCTGTGCTCGGCCAGCTTCCGGCGGGTCGGCAGCCAGCGGTAGGGGCTCTCCTTCACCCGCCAGACCGCCCACACCCGACCCGTGCGCGACCACACCAGGTGCCCGATGACGGCGGCAGCCGGCGGCCTCATCGGTACGGCACCTCCACATCGATCTCGGCGATCCACGCCCGCTGGGTGTAGGAGCGGGGGAACGACCGGGTGCGCTCGACCCTGCCCAAGCGCTTCCCGGCCCGCGGGGCCGTGACGAGGGCGAACCATCCCATGGCGGCCCGCCACGGCGCCCGACCTTCGACTCGCAGCGCTCGGGCGCTCCACGCCAGTCCGACCGGGGTGGCGATCATGATGAGCCCGTTGACGGCACCGCCGAAGTGCGCCCACACCGGCTGGGTGACGACCAGCAGCACCAAGCTGCCCACCCCGACCAGCAGCTGGGCCGGCGTCACCGGCGGGATCCGCAGGCCCTGGATGTTGCCGATGATGATCGGGTGCCGCCGGGCGTGCGTGTAGACGCGGCAGTCCAGCGTCAGGTCGTCATCGGGGACGCGCGTCTCGGTTGCCATCCTGCGAGCTCGGCTCAGATGACGACGGGGGCGGCGAGGGGCGCGGTCAGCTCGACGACCTGGACCTTCTCACCGTGGGTGCCGAGCGTGTCGGTTTCCTCCTGGACACGGGCCTGCCACCAGCTCGTGTTGGAGATGCTCCACAGGAAGACCCCGGCGGTGAGCGCAGCGACCAGCACGGCGACCAGAGTCCGCGCACGGTAGTACGCGAAGGCCACCATGAGGATCGCCCCGAGCACGGACGCGCCGCGCACGAGTGCGGTCACTTCGACGATCTTCCGGTTGAGGAAGTCGATCACTCTTGTGTCTCCATTTCGTCGGGGTCAGTCGTCCTCGTTCAGGGGCGGGGCGGGAAGTAGGTCGGAGACCTCCCACCGGCCGTCCCGGTTGGTGAGGAGCAGGGTGTAGGTCGCGAGTCGTGGGGTCGCGCCCGCGCGCCCGTGCGAGTCGAGCAACGCGTCGAACACGACCGTCTGCTTGCTTTCGTCGTCACCCTTGACGACGCCCCAGCGGATGACCTCGATCTCGGAGCAGACCTTCGGGCTGGCGGCGGCCAACGACAGCCCGGGGCTGAGGTAGCGGGACAGCTCGGCCTGCCCGCAGAGGTAAGCGCCCAGGAACCCGGTGACGGTCTGCACGGCGGGATCGTCGGGGTTCGGCGTCTGCAGGCTGACGTCCAGGTTGCTGCGCTCGGGCTTGGGTGCGGCGGCGACGGTGGCCGGCAGCCCGACGGCGTTGGTGTCGTCGTCCCGCATGTCGACTGCCACCTGGTAGAAGCGCTCCTGGCCGGTCCAGCCCACGGCCACCGTGACCGACCAGTAGTCGGTGGCGGCCTTCGTGATGGCGACGGCCCGCACCGGGGCGGCCAGGTCGACCGGTTTGGCGGTGGCCGGGAGCTCGGGCTCGTAACCGAGGAAGGGCTCCAGGACGGCGCCGTCGTTGCCGGCCTCGAGGTAGGCGGTGACGTAGCGCTCAGCGAAGCCGCCGGCCTCGACGGTCGCAGTGCCGGGCACCGCCTCGTCGTCGGCCGTGGCCACGGGCTCGGGGTCCTTCGAGCTGTTGGGCCGCAGGAACGCGGTCAGCCCGCCCAGCGCAGCCAGCAGCACCAGGATCCACAGCAGCGCTGCGCTACCCCGCGCCACAGCCACGTCCGATACCGGGAGTCGCCGTAGCTCGCGGGGGCGTCCTGATCGACGCCCCGTGTCGGGGATGGTCCTGGTGTTTGCCACGTGCCCTCCTCGCGGCGCCCTCCGTTCGTGGCCCCGGGGTCCCACCTCGCTCCGGAGGCCTTTGTTCCCCCATAAGTGCGCGGTAGGCCTGCGATTCGACAGGATGTCTGCGCAGTGTGATCCCGGTTCTGTTGGCTTGCTCAGGTCAGTGTGCGCACCCTGTCAAGCCGTCTGACTACTCATAGCGCGCGGATGAGGTGCTCGAAAACCCAGCAAAACCGGGGCTGATCGCGCCCTGCGCCCGCACACCCCCACCACAATGCCCCAAAAACCGGGACCAAAACGAATAAGGCCACCGGCTGGGTCGGCCCGTACTCGCCAGCCGGTGGTGGGATTGAGTTTGGTGGTCGGCCCCGAAGGGTCAAACCAGGTCGTCGAACTCGCCGGCCTTCGCTCCCTGGAGGAAGGCCAACATCTCACCACGTGTGAAGTGGAGGACCGGACCGGCCGGATCCTTCGAGTCACGAACGGCGATGCTGCCGTCAATAGCGGCGAGTTCTACGCACTGCATTCCGTCGCTGTATGAGCTTGTGCGCCAAGCGGCGCTGTCGTGATGCTGCGACATCTACAGCCCTTCCGCTATCTCTGAGCAGAGCTAGGGGCCCCCTAGCTCTGTGAGTGCAGATTCCTGCACTCGGTGGGAACACTATCCCCTTGCGGGTGAACCGATCCCGAGGGATCGACACCAAAATGAAAAATCTCGCGGAGGTTTCGCGGGCGTCTACAGGCCTTTCGCGACCTCGTCCACCAGCGCCAGCGAGTCGGCCTCGGGCAGCGCTTCCCGCTTCACGTGCTCCCAGACGATCTCGTAGTGGCGGATGTCGTCGGAGTCGTCCACCAGGATGAAGTTGACGTGGTTCTCGACGTGCACGATGTCGAGGTCCATCGGCTCGGCGAAGCCGAACATGGTGAACGGGCCGCCGAGCCCGATGTGGGCGCCGACGTCGTAGGGCAGGATCTGCAAGGTGATGGTGTCCCGGTTGGCCAGCTCGAGCAGCCGGCGCAACTGGTCGCGCATGACGCCCGGGCCGCCGATCGGTCGGTGGAGGACCGACTCGTCGAGCACGGCCTCCAGCGGTACGGGCTCGGGCTTGTGCAGCAGCATCTCCTGGCGGCGCAGCCGGATCTGCATCAGCTGCTCGACCGTCTCGGGCGTGTGCTCGCGCGGGAAGACCGCGGCGACGTGCCGGGTGTACTCCTTGGTCTGGAGCAGGCCGGGGATGAGGAGCGTCTGGAAGATGCGGATCGAGCTCGCGCCGTACTCGATGCTCATGTAGTTGGCGAGGTCACCGCTGACCACGCTGCGGAACTCATGCCACCATCCGCGTTCGCGCGACTTCCGTGCGATGGCGACGAGGGCTTCCCGCTTTCGATCGTCGGTGAGCCCGTAGAGGCGCAACATCGCGTCGACGTCGCGCGGGTGGACGTTGACCTTGCCGGTCTCGGACCGGCTGATGGTCGACGCCGAGGTCTCCAGGGCGGCCGCCGCCTCGTCCGCCGTGAGCTTGGCTGCTTCTCGGAGGAGTCGCAGCTCGATCCCCAGCTTTCGCCGGAGTGGTGAGGTTTCCTTCAGGGGAGGCATTGCCCGCAACTCCCTCTTTTCGATTGTGGACGCTCTCGCCTGAGCGCGTGGTGCAGGACAGGTGGCGAACCCTACCAGGGCGTAGGCAATCTGGAAATCTCCGTGGTGCACTCTTGCATGTCGATTCTATGTACTCTACTCTTCGTCGGAGGCGGTAGACGAGGTGTAGTCGTTACTGGCGGAACGGCGCGGTCGCCGACCACCACGCTCGGTGGTCTGGCCCTCGCTCTTCGCGCAGTGACGCCTGCGAAGAACCACGGAGGGCCAACACCATGTGTAAACGGTCCGAGACGTCGGGGACATCGCCTCATTCGGCGGAGTTGGCGGAATCGGAAACGGCGGAAACCTTGATGCTCAGAGCGGTTGGCTCGTCTCTCTGCGAGATGCGAGCCATTCGGGTCAAGGGTGGGGAATCAGCAGGAACGGCACGTGCCACGGTTGCGGGGGCTCGACGATGAGCCCGCTACTCGCAGTCGTCGGCATCGTCACGGTCCCCGCGGTGGCCACTGTCGCAGCGCGTTGGTGCGCCCGGCAGTTCAGCACCCGGGGTATCGAGCGTCGCCTCGAGGGCCTGTGTGGGCAGGTCGTCTCGTGGCAAGCCGCACACGATCATCAAGTCGCGGGCATCGACCGGCGGTTGCGGGACGTCGAGGCGTCCGCAGCGCGGGCCGAGAACGAGGCCCGGATGGTCTCGGTGCAGCTGGTGGACCTCAGCCGGTCGCTGCTGGGGCGGATCGAGCAGGTCGAGCGTCGTCTCGCCAGCCGCCGCCACCCGCAAGGGGCCCGGCCTCGGACCGCCAGCACCAGTAGTGGCGCGGGCCTTGTTGCAGGAGCCGGAAGATGAACGTCACCACCGTGCGGAGCACGGTCTGGCAGCCTCCGGGCGGGCCATCACGGGCTGCGGGCGGCCTGATGGGCGTCGCCGGAGGGGAGGCCTTCGCCGAGCAGGCCTTCGGAGACCGCAGCTTCATCGCTGCCTTGTTGAGCGGGCACGGCGGGCCGGCCACCGGCCCCGGCGTGTTCTACGACTACGCCACCGAGGGCCCGGTCACCCGGGCGCTGCTCGAGCTGGCCGACAGCTACGTGGTCCGGCGGGGCCACGGCGTGCCGGTCGAGGTGGCCGAGCGCAACGAAGGCCTCGCCACGCCGGCGTGGCTGCTCGTCGTCGCCATCGCCCGCGCCAACAGCAAGGAGCTCATCGCCGACACGCTCGAGCTGGCCAACGCCGCCGGCGTGCCCAGCCGGGCGCTCGGCGACTGCGTGGCCTACGTCGAGCTGGCCGCCGGCCTGTTCGCCGGCCGCCCGGCCGTCGCCGCCATCGAGACGGCGCTCGGCCACGGCCACGACATGGGCCGCGGCCCTGGTTCGGGCTCGGGCTGCCGGGTCACGCTGCCCTCCTCGCTGGAGGAGGCGCCACCGCTGTGCGGCGAGGGCCCGGCCGACGCGCTGTCGGCCTCCATCTGGGCGCTCAACCAACCCGGTGGCGTGGCCGACGTCATGCTGGCGCTCGCCGCGGTCACCACCCCCGGGGTCGGCGCCGCGGCGGCGGGGCTGCTCGGGCTACGCGACGGCTGTGCGGCCATGCCGGCCCACTGGCAACGGCGGCTGCGGTCGGCGTCCGACTGCCTGGCGTTGGCGCCCGGCCTCGTGCGGGCCCGCTGTCGAGGCCACCAACTGCACCGTCACGTCGACCACGTCGACTGGGGCGGTCATGTCGAGACCCCGGACGCCCCCTGCGTCCACGGCGTTGTGGCAGGTGTGTCATGAGGGGCCTCTCCTGGCAGGACAACGCCCGCTGCGCGGGCGCCGGCCTCAACCTCTTCTTCCCCGACGGCGGCGACACCCGCCGGGCCAAGGCCTTCTGTGCCGGGTGCCCGGTGTGGGGCGACTGCCTCGCCTACGGCCTCGAAGAGGATCACGGCGTGTGGGGCGGCCTCAACCGGGCCGAGCGGGCCCGGCTGCGGCGGCTGCGGCAGCGGCTGACCGTGCTGCCGGCCGCCGACCCGGCCAACACGGCGGACATCCGCCGGCTGCTGTCGGTCGGGCTGGCGCCCGAGCGGCTCAGCGAGGTGGCCGGGATCGAGGTCGAGATCATCAAGGCCCGCGCCAAGCACACCGGTCGGCGCAGAGGGTCACGGCTCAGGCAGGCGGTGGTCGCGTAGGCCGCGGGCATCGCCGAGCGGGCGTGCGGGTGGAAAGAGCGGGTGGTGTGGTTCCGGGGACGGCTCGTCAGGTCGGGCGTGTCCGTCCCCGGGGCCCATCCCTCGGTCGGTCGATCGGTCGGGAATGGGAGGCGGCGGTGCGAGTGGGTGGTGAGGCGACACGGCGAGGCGGCAACAGACAGGTCGTGCCGGCCATGGCCGGGGCGAGGGAGGAGAAGCGAGGATGAGCCTCGACGTGGGCCGGCTGGTTCTCGTGCGCGGGACCAATCATCCCGGCAAAGGTTTCTCAGCCATGGAAGCGGTGGCGTTCGCCGCCGGTGAGGCGTGGTCCGAGCGGCCGCGGTGCGCGTCGCCCGCGATCACCGAGTGGATGATCCCGTGGAACGACGGCCTCGACGATGTCGCCCGCCAAGGCCTACGCCGTTATATATGGCGTCTCGTCGGCTCCCGGGGAACCCGGGCCGAGGAGCGGGTGCGGCAGTGGATGGTGGCCGACTGGTTGGTGCGGTGGTACGCCCCCGGATGGCTGACCGCCGCGGGGTTGCGGGGCCATGCCGCCCGGCTGACCCGGCTGCCCCCGATCCGGTGCGCCGACGACGTCGCTGTCGCGTGGCCGACGGTGCGGGCCGCGTCGCGTGCGGCTCGGGCGGAGCGGGACATGGCGTGGCGGTCGGCTGCCGCCGTCGTCGCCGCCCACGACTGGGGGACGGCGGGCGCGGTGTGGTCGGCCATCGCCGACGCGACGTGGGGTGCCGCCGGCTCGGCCGCCCGGGCGGTGGTGTGGAGCACCGCGGACCCGGCGGCCCCTGGTCGGGTCGAGGCCCCGGTGTGGGACGCCGCGTGCGACGCGGCGGCCGACGCTGCGGGCGCAGTCGCGTGGGTCGCCGTGCGCGACGCGGTGCGCCAGGGCCGGGAGCGTCCCGAGCCGGAACTGGTGTCCGCCGGCGTCCGCTCCCACTCCCACGACGACGAGGTCGCCGGCGCCGGTGCCGCCCGGACCAGCCGCAGCTGCCGGGTGTGCACGGCCGAAGCGAACCGGGTGCCCCGCGAACCCGACGACCAATGGCAGCTGGCCTGGGAAACCACCTGCGCCGCGCTGACCCCGACGAGCGCCGAGATCCAGGCCAAGGCCCACGACCTGGTCGACCGCCTCCTGGCCATCACCGAATAGCGCCAGCCGCGCTGCCGCTCACCGCACGATCTGCCCGGGCCGCCATGTCCCCCCACGGCCCGGGCAACTCCTCAACCTGCTCCATGGACCGGCTCGGGCGCCGCCGCCGCTCCCGAAATCCCGTGGGCTCGGGCCCGGCGGCGCCGTCGCTCCCACGTCACCGCCGGCCCGGCCCACCCTCCACCGCTGTGCGCTCGCCGCCCACCCCGCCCGCTTCCGGCGCACGCTGCGCCCTGACGCGCGATCGCCATCGCCATCACCATCCCCCGGGTCCGATCCTTCGGCGCTCTCGACCAGGCCCACCTCCTCTCCACCGCTGTGCGCTCGCCGCCCACCCCGCCCGCTCCGGCTGCGCCCTGAGGCGTGATCGCCATCACGATGCCCCGGGCCCGATCCTTCGGCGCCCTCGGCCCGGCCCACCCTCCACCGCTGCGTGCTCGCCGCCCACCCCGCTCCACCCGGCCCGCGGCCGGCTCTCGCTGCGCCTTGACGTGTGATCGCCGTCGCCATGCCCCGGGCCTGATCCTTCGGCGCCCTCGGCCCGGCCACCTCGGTCGCTAGGGCTCGGCCCTCGGGGGTCTTCGCGGTGCTCGGTCCGGGGGGCGCGGCCGGGGGCCTTCGCCCTCTTGACGTCGTTCTGACCGCGGTCTGTTGGGGTTTCGTAATCTCGGGGGTGGGCGGGCGCCTAGTGTTGGTGGATCTGGTGCGGTGTGTGGGCGACGAAAACGGCTGCAAACGGTGGTTTTTTGGCGACGTACCGCCCCTGCGGGTGTCTGTCCGATGAAAACCGCCGAAATTTGAACGTTTTGTGTCGATCTCCGCTTACAGGGGGTGCCTGCGGGGTGTACAACTGTCCCGGACGTGCACGGACCGAGGAGGTGCGGCCACGTTGGGGAGGATGTTGCGCGGGGAGCGCACGGGGAGGACACCCGGAGTTCCGGCCGGAAGCCGGCACGAATCGAGGAGGGCATGCCGGTTCGGCAACCAGCGCGGCACCGCCTTGCAGCGATTTCACTCGTGCCCGGCCTGGCAGCGCGCGGCCGTCTCCCCGTCCGGACGGAAGTTGCGGATGGATGACGAAAACAGGTTCCACGGGGGGTGCTGCTGGGGAATGGTCGGCGGCAGTTCCGCGAGGGCCGCGACATCTGGGGCGACAGGGGCAGGGTTCGTGAGTGGGAGGGCAAGGCGAGCGGTGACCGCAACAGTTGTAGGAGGCGCGCTCGGCCTCCTCGCGGTCAGTTGCGGCGGCGGCAGCGAGAAGTCCGACGACAAGCCGCGCCGCACCACCACCACCGAGGAAACCACCACCACCCTCGACCCCGAGGAAGCCGCCCGCCAAGCCGTCATCGACGCCCGCCAGGCTGCAGCGGACGCCGAGATCGACGCCCTCGCCCCACCGAAGCCGAACCCCGACCTGCCCACGCTCGAGGAGACCCACACGGGCCTCATGCTCGATCGGATGAAGGAAACGGCCGGCGGCTTGGCGGCCTCCGGGATCGCCGTGCGGTTCCCGACCAACTCGAAGCACCGTCTCGACATCGACTCGATCCGCTTCCAGACAGTCGAGGGCCAAGAGGTCGCGTTCATCGAGGTCTGCACGGTCGACGACTCCGAACGGGTGCAGGTCTCGTCCGGCAAGGTCGCGCAGTCGGGTGTGGTCACCATCAAGTCCAGCGAGGCCATGAAGAAGATCGACGGCGTCTGGAAGCTCGCAGAGCGCCGTCAAGACAGCGTTGAGGAGGGGGTGACGGGATGCGCTATCGACTGACAGCGATCGCATTGGCCGTCATCGGTGTTGTCGGGGTTCCCGCCCGAGCAATCGCGCAGGTGCCACCCACCGACACTGAGTCGTGGGGCGATCTGATCGACGGCGGCGCCGAGGTCGGCGTCTTCCAGCCCGGTGGTGGCGGGGGAGGCGGTGGCGGAGGCGGCGGAGGGGGCGGTGGCCCCCAGAGCAACATCGTCTGCACCTACACCATGCGGCTCGCCACCGGCGAGGTGCCGTTCTCCGTAGCCCGTGCGCAGACGGAGTACGACGCGTTCGGTCAGGCGGTGCCGGTCGAGGCGACCTGCATGGATGGGGCGACCGTCGTCAGCTTCAACGTCATCCAGTGGACCCCGGCGGTCGGCAACCCGGTGGATCCGGCGGCGTTGGCGGAGATGGCGAAGGATCGGCTCGCTCCGCCCAGGCCCGCCGGGGACATGTCGCCGTCGTTGGGGGTCGGGACGCAGGCGCAGATGCGGACCTACTTCTGGTTGGACAATTGGCCTAGTGCGGCGAATCGGCCGTCGGCGTCGGCTTCGGCCGGCGGGATCACGGTCACGGCGGTCGCTACGCCGGTCGCTCACTCGTGGCTGATCCGGGACTCGATGCGGGGCAACACCGTCATCAACTGCGGCGCCAGCCCGGGCGTGGCCTTCACCGGCTCCGGCGCGGCGCCGGCCGGGGCGTGCACCTGGACGCCCCGCCACTCGTCGGCTGGGCAGCAGGCCCGCAACAGTGCCACTGGCGAGCCCTGCTTCCCCGCCACGGTCCGGGTCGTCTGGAACGTGACCTGGAGCGGCGGGAACCTCGGCAACCTCACGACCGCCGCCAGCACCTGCATCGTCGTCCACGAGATCCAGGCGGTGGTGACCAACCCATGACCCACGACCCGACACCTCTCTAACTATGAGCTACTGCACCCGGACCCGACACGGCTACGTGGACGAGACCACCCCCGGTGGGCGCGTCTTCAGCACCTGCCGGCAGCACGCCCGACGCCGCCGGGCGCCGCACCCACACGCCTCGCCGGCCGAGCACTACACGCTGCTGCGCCTGCTCGACGACCAGGCGGGCCAGCGCTCGCTGCGGGGACGCTCCCGCACCCGGCGGATCAGCTGGCTGCTGCAGCGCATCCCCGGTCGCTCCCACCTCCGCCCGACCGAGCCCCTCGTCGTCCCGCCGCCGACGTCGGTAGGACCTTGCTGCACGCCGGGCGTCGAGCCGAAGCCTGAGCCCGACCTGAAGAACGAAGGCTCAGCCGAGCCCGAGTCCGTCGACGTGGAGCCAGCCGACACCGGCACCACCGAGGCCGTACCTGAGCCCGAAGGCGTCGCCATCGACCTCACGGCGACAGAAGGGGTGTTCGGGGTGCGGAGCGCGAAGACGGCGTCCGCGGCGTTGGCGTCACTGGCGGCCCATCGGGCGCCGGGCCGGAAGGCACGGCCATGAAGATCCGGGACACGGGATCGGGCCCGGGCAACGGCGCCGCCGGAGCCACCACCACCGCCAGCGCCGGCGGCCCCGGAGGTACCGCAGGCACCGGAGCAACATCCGGCCCCAGCCTCGGCGCCGCCAACCGCCCAGCCGGCGCGCTGGGCGATCTGCGGGTCGAACCCCCGGGGGCCACCAGCCGCCGGCGGATCCCCGAGCTCGTCCTCGGCATCTTCCTGGTGGCCGGGTGCGCCCTCGCTGCGGTGCTCATCGCCGCCGCCGGGCGCGAGCGGACACCGGTCGTCACCCTGGCGGACGACATCGACCGCGGTCACATCCTCACCGAGGACGACCTCAGCGTCGTGTACGTCGGGTCCGACAGCGCCATCGCCTACGTGCGACAGGGCGACGAGGACCAGTTACTCGGACAGGCTGCGCTCGCCGACCTGGGCAAGGGGTCGATCCTGACGACCCGCCAGTTCGTCGACCCCGAGCAGCTGACCCAACAGGGCGATGGCCTCGTCGGCTTCACCGTCGAGATCGGCTCCTTGCCCGCCCGGGACCTCGCCACCGGTGACGTCGTCAGCGTCGCCGTCGGCGACATCACGGGCGGCGAGGGAAAGATCGTCGCCGAGGCGGTCGTCGTCGCCGAAGTGCAGAAGCTGCCCGAGGTGCCGGGCCAGTCCGAGCAGTGGTGGGTCACCTTGCGTGCCTCCGAATCAGACGCCGAGGACCTGGCTACGGCCACCGTCGGCGACAACCCCGTCAAACTCATCTTGGTCAGGCGGTAAGCCCATGGCGTTGGTCTGTGTGACATCGGTACGGGCGGCGCCCGGAGCGAGCACCCTCGCGGTGCTGGCTGCGGCGTGCTGGCCCCGTCCCGTAGCTCTTGTCGAAGCCGACCCCTCCGGTGGCGCCTTGGCCGTGCGCTACCGGCTGGGGCGCACACCCGGTCTGGCCGGGCTCGCCGCCGCCGTGCGCCGCGACGCGCCCCCCGACGCCCTCTGGGCGCACAGCCAGATGCTTCCGGGTGACCTCCCGGTCGTCGTCGCGCCCGAGTCGGGCGAGGTGACCAGCCGCATCCTCCGGGACGCCGCGCCCGCCCTGGCCCAGTGGTGCCGTCAGCTCGACGGCATCGACGTCATCGTCGACTGCGGCCGCCTCGGCGTGCAGGACGTCACCTGGCCGCTCGTGCAGCTATCGGACGAGCTGCTGATCGTCACCCGGCCCCGGGCCGAGGAGCTGTATCCGGTGGCCCACCGCTTCCGGTCGATCAGCAACGAAGTCGCCTCGGTCGGGCTGGTGCTGGTCGGCGACCGGCCGCACAGCCCCAACGAGATCTCGACCCAGCTCGGCATCACCGTGCACGGCGTCGTGGCCGACGACCCTCGGGCCGCCGGCGTGCTGACGTTCGGCGGGAGCAGTCGGGGGCTCCGCCGTTCGCCGCTAGTGCGCAGCGTCCGGACCTTCGTCGACGAGCTGATCGATCGCATGGGCCTGCCGTACCAGGGCGACGGCACGGGCGACTACGACATGCTGGGCGGCGGCCGCCGCCCGATGGGCGAGCTGACCTCGGGCCGGCGCCGGCGCCGGGCCCCGGTTCAGCTGCCGTCGGAGACCCCGCCGGCCCCGTCGCCGACGCCCATGGGCACCCGCGCCGGCCCGACGCCGGCCATCGGGGCGGCCCAGCAGCCGCAACCGCAGCACCAGCCGCAACCGCAGCCGCCGTCCCAGGTGCCGCCGGGTCAGCATCCTCGGCAGCGGCGCCCCGCGCCGCCTCCGCCGACGGCTCCGCCGGTGTCGCCGACACCGGCGGGGCTTCCACCGTCGTACGTCAACCGGGCGAGCGTGTCGACGTCCCAGCGCCGCTCGTTCACCACGACCACCGGCTCGAACATCCGGATCGGCGGCAGCAGCGGGGTGGGCAGCAGCGGCGTCGGCGGGGTCGGTCCCGGTGGCGTCGGCCCGACCAGCGGCCAGCACGACAGTGGGGGCTGGGCGCCGTTGACCGACTCGGGCAACCACTCGGCCATCTGGCCGAGCACGCT
>Ga0075430_100001627_pt1 | contig 18347 bp, 17 predicted proteins | sample RhiMetdeltSRZDD4_FD_75294 | JGI IMG/M metagenome (GOLD analysis project Ga0075430, IMG submission 75294) | Populus rhizosphere microbial communities from Tennessee, USA - Rhizosphere MetaG P. deltoides SRZDD4 | ecosystem: Host-associated > Plants > Roots > Rhizosphere > Soil | place: USA... | reverse complement strand
GAGCAGGGTTACGGAATGGGCTACGGGTACCCGCAGTACGCGCAGCAGCCGCAGGGGTATTACTACCCGGCGCCGCAGCCGGTGGCCCAGCAGCAGCGGCGGATCTACCGCGCGCCGGCGAGGGCGAGCAGCGGCACGTACTCGACGGGCACGGCGAGCACCGGAACGCGAGTCATCAAGAACACGAAGCGTGACGCGATCATCGGCGGCGTGGCCGGTGCGGCGATCGGCGCGGTGACCTCGCGCGACAAGCTGAAGGGCGCGGTGATCGGCGGTGTGGCCGGTTCCGTCCTCGGCGCGGTGATCGGCAATAACGTGGACATCAAGAAGATCCCGTACTGAGGTTAGTGGCCTCGGACGAGTGACGGGTCTCAACCCGTAAAGCAGTTCAATGTGCAGTCATAGATGAACGCGGCGCCCGGATGCTCGGGCGCCGCGTTTCCTTTTGCGTCCATTTTGCGGCGACGGTCATTGCCGGGCATGCTTCTCGCCAACCCGGCGGACGTGCCCGAGAAACCGCCGCTCGAACCAACGACGAACGACGGTGCCGAAGACCGGCGCGCACACAGCCCGTCGCGCCGAGTCGGCACTGCGCGCGCGCGAATGTCGCTTGCGGCGCAGCACGCGGCATCCCGATCGCCAATCGAGATCGCAGCCGACACGCTGACGCGCTGGGCCGCGTCGACTCCGTTCCTGCTCGTCCACATCGTGTGGTTCGCCGGGTGGATGATCATCAACTCCGGCGGCTTCGGCCTCGTGCCGTTCGATCCGTTTCCATTCGGGCTGCTGACGATGATCGTGTCCCTCGAGGCGATCTTCCTCACGATCTTCGTGCTGATGGTCCAATCACGCGAGTCGGCGGTGGAGGAGCTGCGCGAGGAAGTGAGCCTGCAGGTCCTGCTGCGGATGGAAGAGGAGGTCACGAAGACCCTGCAGCTCGTGGCGGGGCTCTACGCGCGCCTGGGCCAGACGGTCGGGGAGGACCCGGAGCTGCGTGAGATGCTCGGGCCGCTGGATCCGGAGGATATCGAGCGGGACCTCATCCAGCAGATCGAGAATGCTCGCCGAACGGGGCGGCGAGGCCATCAGCGCTGAGCCCGCAGCGTGGAGCCCGCAGCGCGCAGCCCGCAGCCCTCAGCCCTGACGCGTTAGGCTCCTGGTGTAGGCTGGCCCGCTGGGGGCCGCTAGCATGTGCTTGGGGCTGCGGGCTGCTGCCAGCAGCTAGGAGCTGCAGGCTGGCAGCCAAGCTGCGCGCGCGCCGCGTCGAGGCATACTCGCGGGGAGAGTCGTGACTCAACTTTCCCCGCGAGTATGTGCCGACTCGCGCTAGACGGCATGGCTGCCAGCGTCCAGCCCCCAGCCGCCTGAAGCAGCCCGCAGCCCCCAGTTCATGCTAGCAGCCCCCAGCGCCCAGCTACGCCGTCGTTAGGTCCGTCCGCCGACGAGCTGCCGCAGCACATACGGCAGGATGCCCCCGTGCTTGTAGTAGCTCAGCTCCTCCGGCGTGTCGATCCGGGCCATCACCGTGAACGTCCTGGTGCTGCCATCGGCCCCACGCGCCGTGACCGAAAGCTGCGCGCGCGGCTTGAGGTCGTCGCCCAGCCCCGCGATGTCATAGGTCTCGAACCCCGTCAGGCCGAGTGACTGGCGCGTCTCGGCGTTGGTGAATTCGAGGGGCAGCACACCCATGCCGACGAGATTGGACCGGTGAATGCGCTCGAACGACTCGGCGATGACCGCGCGCACCCCGAGCAGCGCCGTGCCTTTCGCCGCCCAGTCGCGCGACGAGCCCGTGCCGTACTCCTTCCCGGCGATCACGAGCAGGGGAACGCCCCGCGATTGCAGCTCCATCGCCACGTCGTACAGCGCGCGCGGCTCGCCGCCCGGCTCGGTCGCCGTCCACCAGCCTTCCTTGCCGCCCGCGAGCTCGTTGCGAAGCCGGATGTTCGCGAACGTGCCGCGCATCATCACTTCATGGTTACCGCGGCGGGCGCCGTAGGAGTTGAAGTCCTTCGTCGACACGCCCTGCGCGATGAGCCATTTCCCGGCGGGACTCGCCGCCGCGATGTTGCCGGCGGGGGAGATGTGATCCGTCGTGATCGAATCGCCGAACATCCCGAGCACGCGCGCCTGCCCGATGGGACGCACGCCCGGCGGCGCCATCGTCATCCCCTCGAAGTACGGCGGGTGCTTCACGTACGTCGAGGTCTCGCTCCATGCGTAGCGGTCCCCAGTGGGCACCTCGAGCGCGCGCCATTCCTCGTCGCCGTCGAAGACGTTCGCGTACTGTCGCGTGAACTGCTCGGACTTCACCGACCGCATGATCTCGTTTTCGACGTCGGCGGGCGTCGGCCAGATATCGCGCAGGAACACCGGCCCGTCCTTCCCCACGCCTAACGGCTCGGTGTTGAAGTCGATGTCCATCCGGCCCGCGAGCGCGTACGCGACCACGAGCGGTGGCGACATGAGGTAGTTGAATCGCGTGAGCGGGTTCACGCGCCCCTCGAAGTTGCGGTTGCCCGACAGCACCGCGGCGACGACGAGCTTGTTGTCCTCGACCGCCTGCGCGATCGGCTCGGGCAGCGGCCCGGAGTTCCCGATGCAGGTGGTGCAGCCATAGCCGACAATGTGGAAGCCGAGCTTCTCGAGCGGTTCCATGACGCCGGCTGCCTCGTAATAGTCGCGCACGACCTTCGAGCCCGGGGCGCAGCTCGTCTTCACCCACGGCTTGCTCGAGAGTCCCTTCGCGACCGCGTTTCGGGCGAGGAGCCCGGCGCCCAGCATGACCGACGGGTTCGACGTGTTCGTGCAGCTCGTGATCGCGGCGATGACGACCGAGCCGTGCCGCAGCGTGAACTGCTGGCCGTTCATCTCGACGGGCACACCGCCGTACTCGTCCGTCACGTCGGCCGGTGCGAGCGCGACGGCCGATGCCGAAAGCTCCGGCGACGCGGACACGGTCGTCGCGCGCTTGAGCTCCGCCCTCCCGCCGCCGGCAGCGAGCCGGTCGAGATCTGCCTTGAGTGCTTCGCGGAACATCGGCTTCGACTGACGGAGCGGCACGCGATCCTGCGGGCGCTTCGGGCCGGCGAGACTCGGCTCGACCGTGCCGAGGTCGAGCTCGATCGTGTCGGTGAAAACCGGATCCGGCGTGTCGTCGGTCCGGAACAGGCCCTGCTCGCGACAGTACGTCTCGACGAGCTGCGCGTGGGCGTCACCTCGCCCCGTTAGGCGCAGGTAGTCGAGCGTCTGCGCGTCGACGGGGAAGAAGCCCATCGTGGCGCCGTACTCCGGCGCCATGTTGCCGATGGTCGCGCGGTCGGCGAGCGGAAGCGTCGACAGCCCGGTGCCGTAGAACTCGACGAACTTGCCGACGACCTTCTTCTTGCGAAGCATCTCGGTGACGGTCAGCACGAGGTCCGTCGCGGTCGCGCCGGGGGGGAGCTTGCCGTGCAACTTGAACCCGACCACCTCGGGGATCAGCATCGACACCGGCTGACCGAGCATCGCCGCCTCCGCTTCGATGCCGCCGACGCCCCAGCCCATCACGCCGAGCCCGTTGATCATCGTCGTGTGTGAGTCGGTGCCGACGAGCGAATCGGGGTAGGCGAACGATTCGCCATTCTCCTCGCGCGTGAACACGACGCGTCCGAGGTACTCGAGATTCACCTGATGGCAGATCCCCGTGCCCGGCGGCACCACGCTGAAGTTCGCAAGCGCGCCCTGCCCCCAGCGAAGGAACTCGTAGCGCTCGCGATTGCGCTCGAACTCCTTCTCCGTGTTCAACAGGAACGCGGCGTCACTTCCGTACTCGTCGACCTGTACCGAATGATCGATGACGAGGTCGACCGGCTGAAGCGGGTTGATGCGCTTCGGGTCGCCGCCGAGCGACACGATCGCGTCGCGCATGGCCGCGAGATCGACGACACACGGAACGCCGGTGAAGTCCTGGAGGAGCACGCGACTCGTGCGGAAGGCGATCTCCTTGTCGACGCGCGCCGTGACGTCCCAGCGCGCGAGCGTCTCGATGTCGGCGCGCTTCACGAACGCGTCGTCCTCGTTTCGCAGCAGGTTCTCGAGCAGGATCTTCAGGCTGAACGGCAGCCGATCGACCGTGCTTCCGGGAAGCGAGCGAACGCTCGCGAGCCGGAAGATGGTGTGCCGCCGCCCCGCGACATCGATCGTCGCGCGGCTGCCGAAAGTGTTCGGATGTGTCATCGGGTCGTCTCTCGCTGGGCGCCCGGTCGTCGAACGACCCTTGGGCGCGAGGGATCACGGAGCCACTGCCGCGCCGCCCGGAGGACGTGCGACAGGCTATTCGCAATCTACAAGGTCACGGAGACGTGGGGAGCCGCAACGGGGGTCATCCTGCGCGCAGCGACGGATCGTCGTCGTCCCGGGAGAGCGATGTCATCCTGAGCGCAGCGAAGGATCGTCGTCGTCCCGGGAGTGGGCGCTCGGTCGGGACGATGAGAATCCTTCGCCTGACCGCTCAGGATGACAACCGCTCAGCGAAACAGCTCGCCGCCCGGCGCGAACGCGCGCGCCTCGAGCTCGTACCACGAGTCACGCGCCCGAGCACCGCGGAGCCGCGACTCGGTCTCGTCAATGAGGCGCATCGGCAGGACGAGGTCGGCGACGATGAAGCGCGACAGCAGCCGCCCGGGACGACCTCCGCGCTGCAGCATGCCATCGCTCGCCGGGATGGCGTGCAGCACGGCATCTCGCGTGTGCTGCACGACGTGCATCGTCTCGTGAGCGAGCGTGCGACGCAGGTCGTAGTCGGTCCCGGCGCTCGCGGAATAGACGATCACGCCCGCGTTATGCTGCGCGAACGATCCCTCACACGGCGGGGGGCACGACCTGGACTCGAGCCGCCACCGCGACGACGCCAGGACCGGCGCACCCGACGCCAACGTGGCGCGCCAGTCGACGTCCGGCCGGTCTTCCCGCGTGAGCACACGTGTGAGACGAACGGCGCTGAGCAGCGAGAGACGTGCGGTCACCGGGTGCGATGCCCCGGGACGCACGCGCACGTAGAGGGGGTAGATCGGCAACGTCAGGTCCGAGAACAGCGGGACACCGGCATCCGCGTTTCGGGTGACGCTCGCACCGACGGACGCGATCTGAAGACCAACGATTCGTGCGTTCGCTGACTCCGTGCCGACGAGCTCCATGCCGGCGCTCATGAGCGACCCGCCGACGAGCCCTCGCGTGAGCGCGGCTCGGACCGAAGTGCCGGACGCCATCGCTCGCGCCGTCGCTGCCGTCGCGCCGATGACGACGTTCAACGCGAGGTAGCGCGCATGCGCCTTGCGGTCACGCTCGGGGCCTTGTGCGTCCGCCACGCGTGCGGGCACGACAAGTGCCGCAGTCAGCGGAAGCAGAAGCAGGGTTCGTCGAGCCGGCGGGCGCAAATGAGATCGGGACGAGGAGCGCCAGAGTGGATCGGCGGTGTTCGATCGGCGCACGAGGGTGCATGCCTTGCTCACTGGAGGACAGCCAGACACGCGTACGCGTAACGGTGGTCTGACCGTCGGTCGGCCCCGGTTCACGCATGCCTAACGTCCGTGACCTGGGTCACCGGGCTGAATGGGCGAAGCCACAACCATCGGCGGCCGCCGCGGCGGAGCGACCATTGCGGTCGATGCGCCCGCGCGAGACCTTGTGACCTCGCCGGTCTTCCACGGAGGCAGTGATGTCGAGAGCGTTCGTACACGAAGATTCCGGCGACCGGCCGTCCGGGCGCCGCTTCATTTTGCCACCGTCGGATGACCCGGGGTTCGACGCGGCCGCCGCGCGCGCGATCCTCGAGGCGGCGCGCGAAGGCGATACCGGGAGCGCGGAGCAGGCAACTGGCTATTACTGGGGCGAACCTCGCCTTCGACCGCACGTCGAGCGCATCCTCGCCGCGGCGCGCTCGGAGCGCGACGAACGACTCGTGCAGCTGGCGGAGCGATGGCTACGGTAACGGGACCAACGCCGTCGACGCGTCCCGGCGACGCCGCGGCGCCGCTACCTTTGTCAGCCATGCGACCACCCCTCGACGTCGTCGACGTCGCGCTCGACCTCATGCGCATCGATTCCACGAGCGGACGCGAGGGCGACGTCATCGCGTTGACCGAGCGACTGCTCATCGATCGCGGGTGGCGAACGAGTCGCATTCCGGTCACGCCAGGCCGCGACGACATCTTCGCGACGTCGTCGGACGCGCCACTCGTCACGTTCTCGACGCACCTCGATACCGTTCCGCCGTTCATCGCCCCCGCGCGCACCGACACGAGGATCACCGGCCGCGGCGCGTGCGACGCGAAGGGGATCGCCGCCGCGATGATCTGCGCCGCGGAACGACTGCGTGATTCGGGGCTCGATGTCGCGCTGCTGTTCGTCGTCGGCGAGGAGACCTGCCACGACGGCGCGCACGCGGCGAACGACGCGTTCGGCGGTGGCATCATCCCGGGAACGAGTCGCGCGCTCATCAACGGCGAGCCGACCGAGAGCACGCTCGCACTCGGGACGAAGGGCGCGGTGCGCATGTCGATCCAGACATCAGGCCGCGCGGCACACTCCGCATATCCGCACCTTGGCCAGTCGGCAACGCGCGACCTCGTGAACCTGCTCTCGGAGCTCGACTCCCTCGCGCTCCCGAGAGACGAGACGCTCGGCGAGACGACGATCAACATCGGGATGCTGTCGGGTGGCGTGGCGGACAACGTGGTCGCTCCAGCCGCCGAAGCGCGAATCATGGCCCGGCTGGTCGGTCCGGTCGATGATGTGGTGCAGATCGTCCGACACTGGGTCGGCAGCCGCGCGCAGATCGATGTCGGCGTCTCGGTTCCGCCGGTGAAGCTCGCGACGGTCCCCGGTATGCCTACGTCGGTCGTCGCATTCGCGACGGATATCCCGGCGCTCACGAACTGGGGAGAGCCGTACCTGTTCGGCCCGGGCTCGGTTCACGTCGCGCACACGGACCACGAATTCGTCGAGATCGCCGAGTTGCGCGCGGCGGTGGACGCCTACGTGCACATCGCCCAGCGGGTGTTAGCGGGAAGCCGGTCATCCTGAGGCGTCAGGCGCCCGCCCTCGAGGAGCCCGCCCGCAGGCAAGCACCCCGCGACGAAGGGAAAGGAGGAGTCATCCTGAGCCGTCAACCAGTTTGTCATCCTGAGCCGTCAGGCGAAGGATCCTCATCGTCTTTGTCATCCTGAGCCGTCAGGCGAAGGATCCTCATCGTCCCGACCGAGGCCCACTCCCGGGACGACGCCGGTCCGTCGCTGCGCTCAGGATGACATCGTGCCTGACGGCTCACGATGACAACACGCCCGACGGCTCGGATCGCGTACCGACGAAGCTAGGCCACTTCCTTCTGCGCCACCGGCTGATCGGTCGCCGGAGCGACGCGCGACGCCGAAATGGCTTCCGTCGGGCAATGCCGCACGAAGTCACCGTCGGCCGAGCACCATTCGACGATCTCCGAGCGCGCATACGCTTTGCCCTGGGCGTCGAGCGCCATGGCTTCGGGCGCAATGGCGGCGCAGAAGCCGCACCCCGTGCAGAGATCGCGGTCCACCGAGAGTCGGTACGCCGCGCGCGGGTACACGCCGCCCGTCGCCGCGAGACACGCCGGCAGCTGCGTCAGCGCCTCTCGCGCGGCGCGATATCCTTCCGCAATCACTTCCGCCGTGTGCGAGAAGCTGAGCCATCCCACGTGACCGAGGCGCGGGCGAAGCAGGAACATCGGCGGGCCGGCCCACTCGCGGAGCGGCGAGAGCTGCAGCGCGTGCATCATCACCGTCGCCGCCCGCATGTACGTCGCCGCGAAGCCCTGCGCCGACGCGTCGGTATTATGCGAGAGATCGCTCGATCCGACGTCGATCGCAATGATGGCATCCGCGTCGCGAGCTGCCACCGCAACGGGCAGGTTGTCGACCGTGCCGCCGTCGATGCAGAGCCGTCCATCGACGCGCCCTGGTGGGAAGAAACCGGGCAGGGCGCACGACGCATACACCGCGTCATCGATGCGCACATCGCGAAGCCCCGGAAGTCCCCACACGACCTGCGTGCCGCGCTCGACATCCACCGTGTTGATGAGCAGCGGAACGCCGAGCTCCTCGAACGTCACGTTCGGAACGGCGCTCGTGCATAACGAGCGGAGGGGCTCATCGAGGTAGATCGACGGCGAGCGCATGCGCTCGAGCAGCATACCGACGTGGTTGATGCGAAACAGGTCCCGGCGGCGGAGCGAGAGCGCGCGGCGCTCCATCTCGTCGAGCGTCATGCCGCCGGCATAGGCCGCGGCAAGCAGCCCACCAATGCTCGTGCCGGCGAAGCAGCTTGGCGTGATGCCAGCTTCTTCGATCGCACGCAGGACACCAATGTGCGCAAAGCCCTTCATGCCCCCGCCGCCAAGCACGACGGAGATCCGCTTGCCCGCGATCAGCGGATTCTGGGGCATACCATCACCAAAGCTCGCATCAATCAGAAAGACCGTCCGCGCCTGCCGGCCGTCACCGCCTCAGTCGGGTCTCCGAACCGGCACGCAAAAAACCGGGCGACCCCGCGTCGCCCGGCAATTCACCACGTATCGAGAGTGCCGCGCGTCACGTGAGGAACATATACAGCCCGTACAGCCCGACCGCAGCGCCGCCGAGCATGACGAGCGTTCCGGCGCTATCGCCGATGACCGCGCCGATCACGAGCGCCGCGCCGCCCACGATCATCAGCGCGACCGCGTTGCGATTGGATGAGCGGTTCTGAATGACCGGCGCCGCACCGCGGCTCGTCGAGACCTGATGCACCGCGACGCGCGCATTGGCGACGCTCGGACCGCGGGCGACAGTGGTCGCGGAATCGGACGGCGCGTTCCGGGCAGCACGTTCGGCTTCGAGCAGGCTCGGGACGGATGCCGGCGCGACAGACGCGGCGGCGTCGCCGGAGCCAGGTTGCACCGCCGACTGCGCGGCGAGCGACGTCGTGGCCGACACGAGCGAAACGAGCGTCGCTACACCGAGGAACCGCAGGCGCACGTTCATCGACTTCCTCCACATGGTGCTGGTGATGGACGTCGCGACCCGCGCGACAAGCGCGACGCGCCCTTGCTCGACGTCCCTGAGTGACGGAACGGGAAGAATTGGGCCAGCCGGTCCTATCCCCCGGTCCGCGGCCGATGATAGCTTTTCCGCCGCCAATGACCAGCCCATCTTCTGCTGCCGAGCGCTCGCTCGTGCGTGCCATCGGCACGTGGGCGCTCGCCGCCGGCATCATCAACGTAACGGTCGGTGGCGGCATCTTTCGCCTCCCGGCCGTCGTCGCTGCCGCGCTCGGCCCCGCCGCCCCGATCGCGTACGTCGTGTGTGCCGTGGCCATGGGGCTCATCGTGCTCTGCTTTGCGGAAGCCGGGAGTCGAGTGTCGCTCACCGGCGGACCGTACGCGTACGTCGAGCTCGCGTTCGGTCCGTACGTCGGCTTCCTCACCGGCGTTCTGCTGTGGCTTCTCGGCACCACGGCCGTCGCCGCCGTGAGCACTGTCTTCGCGACGAACGCCGCACAGCTGTTTCCCGTGTTCGAGCAGCCGTTCATGCGCGCGCTGCTGCTCATCTTCAGCTTCGGGGTCGTTGCGGTCGTCAACATCCTGGGCGTGAAGCAGGGAAGTCGGCTGAACGGCATCGCGACCGTCGCGAAACTGTTCCCGCTCGTATTGCTCGTCGTTGCCGGCGTGTTCTTCATCGAGCCGGCCAACCTTTCGGTGCAGACGATGCCTGCCGCCGGTGAGGTGACGCGCGCGTCGATCGTGTTGATTTTCGCCTTCAGCGGCATCGAGAGCGCGCTGGTGCCGAGCGGAGAAGTGAAGGACCCGGCACGAGCGGTCCCGCGCGCGGTGTTCGTCGCGATGATCGCGATCACGGTGCTGTACATCGCGATTCAGCTCGTCGCGCAGGGAGTGCTTGGAAGTGCGCTCGCGACGTCAGCGACGCCACTCGCCGATGCGGCCGGCGCCGTGCTCGGACCGTGGGGCCGGATCCTCCTGCTCGTGGGCGTGGTCGTCTCGACGTTCGGGTATCTGAGCGGAATGACGCTCGCGGTGCCCCGCGCTCTGTTCGCGTTCGGGCGGGACGGGTATCTCCCGAGTGCGATCGCCTCCGTGCATCCGCGATTTCACACGCCGCACGTGTCGATCGCGGTCCAGTCCACGCTGGCGTGTGCGTTGGCGATCACGAGCGCGTTCGACGCGCTCGCGATCATCTCGAACGTCGCCGCGTTGCTCGTGTATTTCGGGTGCTCCGTCGCCGCGTGGCAGTTGAGGCGGCGCAACGTGCAGGCGGGCGGAGTTCCGTTCCGGGTTCCCGGCGCCGGAGTGGTACCTTTCCTCTCGTGCGTGATGATCGTGGGACTTCTGTCGTCGATCACGCTCGACGAATGGCGCGTGCTCGTGACCGTGCTCGTCCTGGCGTCGGTGTTGTTCGTGCTGACGAAACGGCGGCGCGCCGCGGTTACAGCTCCCACCGCCTGACGCGAACATGGCAGTGAACGACCCGCTGCTCGCGTACCGCACCGAGTTTCCGATTCTCGAGCGCACGACGTACCTCGTGTCGCACTCGCTCGGGGCCATGCCGCGCGCCATCCCGGAGCGACTCGCCGAGTACGTCGACACGTGGGCCGAGCTCGGGGTTCGCGCCTGGGCGAACGGGTGGTGGGAGATGCCGATCGAGGTCGGGAACGAGATCGCTCCGCTGCTGGGCGCGTCGGCCGGCGAAGTCGCGATGGTGTCCAACGTGTCGCTGGGCCAGGCAGTCGTGATGTCGGCCGTTCCGTACACGGCCCCACGCGACCGGATCGTCATGACCGAGCTGGACTTTCCGTCGGTGCGGTACGTCTACGACAAGCTCGCGCCGCGGCTCGGAGCGACGGTCGTGGTCGTCCCGTCGGACGACGGCGTGTCGGTCGACGAGAATCGGCTGATCGAGGCGATCGATGAGCGCACGGCGCTCGTCGCGATCTCGCACGTGCTGTTTCGCTCGGCGTACATCATGGATGTCGAGGCGGTGTGCCGGCGCGCGCGCGAGGTGGGCGCGCTCGTGTCGCTCGATGCCTTCCACTCGGTCGGCGTCATCCCCGTGGACGTGAAACGGATCGGTGCAGACTTCCTCACGGGAGGCGTGCTCAAATGGCTGTGTGGCGGACCGGGCGCGTGCTTCCTCTATGCGTCGCCGGAGGCAAGCGCGCGGTACGCGCCAGCGCTCACGGGCTGGCAGGCGCACCGCCGCCCGTTCGGCTTCGAGGGGGAGATGGACTACGCTGACGGTGCCGCGCGCTGGCTTTCCGGCACGCCGGCCATTCCGGCGCTCTACTCCGCGACCGAGGGTCCAAAGCTGGTCCGACGTGCCGGGATAGACGCCATTCGTCAAAAGAGCACCCGGCAGACGAGCCGGCTCATCGCGCTGGCGGATGAGCGCGGTTACCCGGTGCGAGCGCCGCGGGATCCCGAGCGGCGTGGCGGCACGGTCGCGCTCGACGTCCCGCACGCGTACGAGATCGCGCAGTTCTTGCTCTCTCGCAATATCATTGTCGACTACCGGCCGAACGCCGGCATCCGGATCGCCCCGCACTTCTATACGAGCGACGCCGAGATCGAGCGCGTCATCGCTGCGGTGGACGAAGCGCTGGCGACGGATGCCTGGCAGCAGTTCGGCGAGCGACGATCGGTCGTGACGTGAGTCGCTGTCTCGTACTCTCCTTTCCCTGAACACCATCACCGATGCCGCCACGCGCCCAGAAGGTCCGCAAGCAGTACAAGAACTCCGATCACCCGCACATCATCCTGCGCTTCGAGGATGGGCACGAGATCGACATCCCGAAGGGCACGGCGAAGTCGTTCGATGCGTACGTGGGCGAACGCATCAAGATCCTCGCGGTCTACGATCCGACGGCGAACGAGCGCGAGAAGATCGACACGCTGCGCGCCGAGCAGTTCGAAGACGAGATGGGCTGATGCGCGCGTCGCGGCAGTCGCTCCGCCGACTGACGCGCGCCGCGGCCCCGGCGGTCGTCGCGGCACACGTCGCGCTCATGCCGGCGTGCGCGACCGCGCAGGCGCGAGGCGACGAGCCGGGCGCGCGACCGACGCGCACCGCCGCGGACACGAACTCTCTGCGGCGGGCGCTCGATTCGCTCGCACAGGCACATCGGGGCGTGGTGGGCTACTCGGTCATCGACGTCGATGGCGGGGCGCGGTTGTCGCGCCGTGGCGACGAGACCTTCCCGACGGCGAGCCTCATCAAGGTGCCGGTGCTCGTCACGGTGTTCGACCTCGTCGCGCAGGGGCGGCTGTCGCTCGACGACCGCCTAACGGTGCTCAGGATCGACAAGGTCCCCGGCTCCGGTCAGCTGCAGTACCTCCACGACGGTGCCGTGATCACCGTGCGCGATGCGGCGTGGCTCATGACGACGATCAGCGACAACACCGCGACGAATCTGCTGCTCGACCGCATCATCATCCGCCGCGTGTGGGAGAAGATGGAGGCGCTCGGGCTACGGAACACGAAGGTGCACTCGAAGACGTTCCTGCGAAGCACGAGCGTCGCGATGGACAGCTCCGTGAAGTACGGCCTCGGCGTCACGACGCCGAACGAGATGGCGGTGCTGTTCGAGCGGCTCGCGCGCGGCACTGCCGTGAACCGGTCCGCGGACTCGACGATGCTCGACATCCTCGAGCACAACGAGGACGGTCAGATGCTTCAGCGGTTCGCGGGCGGCGTTCGCGCGGCCCATAAGACCGGCGCTACTGACGCCGTGCGGACGGAATGCTCATTGTTCCACCTGTCGTCGCGCGTCGTGGCGTGCGTGCTCACGAAAGAGAACGTCGACCGCCGCTGGGTGATCGATACCGAGCCGCAGGTCACGATGGCACGAATGGGCGAAGCAATCGTCAAAGCGTGGGGACCACCTCCACCCCCGAAAACGACGCCCTGATCAGGAGCTCAACTGTGGTTTCGGACGAACGCGCGGGCCGGGTGTCCGCATACTCACCGCCAGCCGCTGCGACGCCGTCGCAGCCGCGGAATGGCACGGTGGCTCGTCCGACCGAGGCGCAGACCGCGTCGTTTGCCATCGGCGAGTTCACGGTCGAGCTCGCTGCGTCCGCGGCGTCTGCCATCCTGAGCATCACTGCCGGCGACGATCGCGATGACTACCGCATCGATCCGGAGATGCTCGACCAGTGGGCGGGAAGCACGGCGCGGCTCCTCGAGTTGACCCCCGCAGCGAGTCCGAGCGGCCGCGCCGAGTTTCGGGCGCCGTTCCTCATGGACACCGACGGGCGAGCGTCGATTGCGTTCGAATCAGCCGTGACGGAGGGACACGTCGGCCATCGCCTCCTGATCATGGGGCAGGGCGGCCGAGTCGCCGTCGTGGCAGCGCCAGCGGATCTCGTCGGCGAGCTCGTCGACGCGGCACGAGGCGCAGTCCGCTTTTCGCGCGCCGGATCGGTCGCCGGCGCCTGAGCTGTAGCTTACGGTCGCAACGGGCTAGGCGCGGGCACGCGTCCTGCGCGAGAGATCCAGAATCCCGGAGGGCCTTGTGACTCGTTTTCCATTTGCGGCCACCGCCGCACTTCTGTTCGTTTCCGCTACCTCAGCCGCGGCGCAGATCACGACCACCATCGTGCCGCCGAAACAACCGCCGGCGGCACAGGCAGCCGCGGCGCGCCGAGAAGCGGCGGCCCAGGACAGCATCGCCCGTGTGACGCTGACCGACATGAAGACGTGGGTCGATTCCGCAGCCGCATCGCTTGCACTTCGTCCCGACACCGGCGCCCCCGTGAGTGACACGGCCGCCGCGGCGCCGCAGCCCCCGACGCCGACGGATACGGCGCACGCAGCCGCCACCCCGCAGCGTCCGCGGGCCGAACCCGAGTTCCGCGACGGAGCGCGGGCCCCCGACACTGCGACGTCGCTTCCCGCGCTCGCGCTGGCGGGCGGAGTGCTCATCGTCCTCGGCGCAGCCATGCGTCGCCGCGCCGCTCGGGCCACCAGCCGAACGCCGCGCTGATGCGCATTCCCTCGCGCGTACGCGGCCGGGGGCGATCGTGGCAGCGGACGGCGGGTAGCGTCCTGATCGTCGTCGGATCCGTCGCGCTTCTGTCGGCCGGGACGAGCGCAGCGCGCGGCGCGATCGCTCGGGACGACGCCCGCGCACGATGGGCGGAGCTCGACGCGAAGCGCGCGGCGGCTGGCGGACGTCGCGTCGCCACAGCTTCGCGGCGAGACGCGATCGCGCGCGGGACACCGGTCGCGCGACTCGTAGCGCCTCGAATCGGGCTCGATGAGATCGTCGTCGAGGGCGTGGGCGATGACGAGCTGCGCGCGGGGCCGGGGCACATGACCGGCAGCGCGCTGCCCGGCGAATCGGGGAACGCCGTGATTTCCGCGCATCGGGACCGGCACTTCTCGTCGCTCGGACGACTCGTGGTGGGCGACACGATTCTCACGGAGAGCGACGCCGGCGATGTCGCCTGGACGGTGACGCGCATCCGTGTCGTCGACGCCGACGCGCGAGTCCTGCGTGCTACGAAGACTCAAACGCTGACACTCACCACCTGCTGGCCGATTCGCTTTTTCGGATCTGCACCCGATCGACTGATCGTCGAGGCGTTGCCCGTTTCATAACGCCAGCGTCGCCGCTTGACGCGGGGCCCGCTTCGCGGATAAGAACACCGTGAGCGCAGCCAACTTCGCCCTCGTCACGCGCCCTAACGTGCCGCCCATCCGCTTCACACCACCGGTCGCCGAGGCGCTCGCAGAGCGACGTCCGGTCGTCGCGCTCGAGAGCTCCGTTCTCGCGCAGGGGTTGCCGATTCCGGCGAATGCCGAAGCGGCTCGGCGAATGACGTCGGCGGTCGCCCGTGTCGGCGCGGTGCCGGCGATCTCCGCCGTGGTGCAGGGGCGCGCGCAATTCGGGTTGACGGACGAAGAGCTCGCCCGTTTCCTCGCCCGTGAGGGCGTCCTGAAGGTCAGCGCGCGCGACATCCCCGCCGCGATGCTCGATTCGCGCGACGGCGCGACGACGGTCGCTGGCGCACTCGCCTTGATGGCGCTGACACCGATCACCGTATTCGCGACGGGAGGCATCGGCGGCGTGCACCGCGAGCCGCAGTTCGACGAGTCGGCGGACCTCGCGGAGCTGGCGCGAACGCCCGTCGTCGTGGTGTGTGCCGGGGCGAAGTCCATCCTCGACCTGAATGCGACCACCGAGCGACTCGAGTCCCTCGGCGTGCTGGTCGTCGGCTACCGCACGCGCGAGATGCCAGGGTTCTTCTTCGCGGACACGGGCATTCCGGTTCCGCACACGGTCGAGTCGCCTGACGAGGTCGCGCGGCTGCTCGCGCTGCACCGGTCGCTCGGGCGCTCGCAGGCGATCGTCGTGATGCAGCCGCCACCAGCTGAACACGCGGTACGAAAGGCCTCGATCGAACGCGCGCTCGACACCGCGCTCGACGACGCGAAGCGACATGGCGTGCGTGGCGGAGCGGTCACGCCGTACCTCCTGACTGCTGTGGAGCGGGCTACGGAGGGACGAACGCTCTCCGTGAATCTGGCGCTCCTCGAGGCGAACGCCGCGCTCGCGGCAGAAATTGCCCTCGCGTGGTCGCGGAACGCGGAGGCGGTGCGTGTTCCGACCGGTCGCTCGTCGAGCCCGGTGAGCACGGCCAGCGACTCCGTGTCCGGACAAAAAGGCTGATCCACGAATAGTCAGATGTTCACCTCGCCGCGGCGAGCGCCGACGCTTCGACTGGCGCCGAGATTCGCTGTGCCTCGCTCACCGTGACGTGCGTCAGGAGAGAAGACGGGCGCGTATGTTTCGAGCGGCGGGACGAGCCCTCGAACGACGCGTGCGGCAGCAGCAGGCGGACGTGAAACGGGCGCGGTGCGAGTCCTGCAAGTTCAACGGAGTTGCCACTGAACGAAACTGCGAGACGAACCGTCGCGCGCGTGGGACGCGACGAAGTTTTCAGCAGGCAAACCGGTGCAAGCCGCTGGTCGATCAGGTGTTGAACTCCGGGCCGTGCGAGTAGTACAATAGGCATACACTCACGAGCTGGAGGTTACCCGAGATATGCCAACCCCATTTCTGAGTTCCGAGGAGTACGATGAGCGCGCCCACCAGCTCTACAACGAAGGGCAGTATGACGAGGCGCTCGACGTACTTCGGGAAGGACTCGCGCTCTATCCCAACGCGGTAGAGCTGCACATCGGGGTTGGTTATGCTCGGCTCGCGCGCGACGAGTTCGCGTGGGCTCGGAAGAGTTTCGAGGAAGCGCTGATCCTCGATCCCGAGCACGAGGACGCACTCGCCGGACTCGGTGAGACGCTGCTCAAGTTCGGTCGTACCGATGCGGCGGTGAAGAGCTTCCGCCGTGTGCTCGAGCTCGGCTATCAGGACGACGTCGACCTCATGCTGCAGGTCGGCCGCGCGCTCTTTCGCGAAGGGCTCATCGACGAGGCGAAGGAATTCTTCGGCATCGCCGTCGAGCATGCGCCGGAATCGGCCGAAGCGGTCGCGCTCGTGGGCTACGCACAGCACCGGCTTGGCGACGACACGTCGGCCATCTCGACGCTCCGGCGCGCGCTCCAGCTCGACAACGACCACGCCGAAGCTCGCATCTACCTCGGCAACATTCTCTACGACCGCGGCGACTACGAGGCCGCGCTCTACCATCTCGATCGCACGTCGCCGTCCGATCACTGGGACGAGCTCGGGATCTGGAGACTCGTCGAGCTGAAGAAGACCATCTACCGGCTCAAGGACGACGACCCGGAGCTCAAACCGTGGGAGGAGCGTCTCTCGGAGCTCGCCGGCGATCCCGACGACATCGATGAGATGCTCGCCGAGATCGAGCAGCAGGCGGCCGATCAGGCGGCGGACGATGCCAAGGGACAGCTCGAGCTCTTCGGCGGCCTCCTGAGCACCCTCGCTGATCAGAAGACCGAGTTGGCTCCGCGGCCCGAACTGTCGCACGAGGTGCTCACGCGCGAAGGCAAGCCGTTCCGCGGCAGCTGGGATGAGATCGTGCGCATGATGCGTGACGCGAACACCGCGTTTGCCGGCCGGTCGATGCAGGAGTTCATGGCGACCGAGGCACGGCGCGGATACTCCCTCACCGGTGTGACCATCCCGACGCGCGACGCCGAGAGCTTCATTCGCGGCAGCGCCGACGCGGGGCTCCTGCGCATCGTCCGATAGCGGACGCACGGCCGTGACCACATCGCAACAACGCTCGGCGCTCGCCGCGCTCGATCAGGCGAGGCCGGCAATCGGGCGCCTGGACATCGCGCGCGATCCCGAAGACATCGCCGCAGACATCATCGAGGGTTGGCAGGCGTCGGAGAACGCGCTTCGCACGCTCATCGGCTCGGCGACAATGTCGGGTCAGCCTCTGATTCGAGAAGTGCGGCAGCGCGAGATGCTGACGCTCGATCAGGCGCACGCGCTGGTCGAATTCAGCGCGGCGCACGAGCGCGCGCAGCGCACGGATTATCGTCCGACCAGTGCGGACATCGGCGCGGCGCGCACCGGATATCAGCAACTCGAGGCAGCGCTTCGTCAGGAACGGCCGGCGGCGCCGCCACCGGCCGCGGCCGTCAGTCCGGCAGCCGCACCGGGAGCCGCGCCGCCAGGCGCAGTGCCGTCGGGCGTTGCCGTTAGGCGTCGTGGCTTTCCGCTCATCGCGCTGATCGCGATCCTGCTCCTGCTCGCCGGGATCGGCGGAGGCATTTACTACTTCACCGCCGGCCGGTCCGGAGGTGCGCTGCAGCGAGGCATTCAGGCGTACGAGTCGAGGGACCGTACCGGTGCCCGCAACGCGTTCGCCGAGGCGGCGCGCGACGATCCTCGCGACGCCGATCCGCACATCTATCTCGCGCGGATGGCGCGCGAGGAAGGTGACGCCAACACGGCCGTACGCGAGCTCCAGACCGCGATCCAGCTCGAGCCGAAGAACAGTCTCGCGCAGCGCGAGATGGGCGCGCACCTGCTCGCCCAGTCGACCGCGCAGCTCAACGCCGGCAACCTCCCCGCGGCGCTGCAGTCACTGAACCTCGCGCGGAGCTTCTACGTTCGCGCGGTGGAGTACAACAGGGAGGACCGCATCGCGGTCGGCTGGCTCGGCTGCGTGATGATGCGGCTTGGCCGCGTGACCGAAGGGAACAACTTCTACGCGCGCGCCGGCCAGGGTGAGTGGAGCCGATGCACGCCGCTGCCGACGCTCGCCCCGCAGCCACCGGGCGTAGCGCCGCCGGTGCGGTGATCGAGCTCAGTCACGTCACGAAAACCTATGCGCCGCGGCTCGGCCC
>Ga0075430_100001626_pt1 | contig 18349 bp, 13 predicted proteins | sample RhiMetdeltSRZDD4_FD_75294 | JGI IMG/M metagenome (GOLD analysis project Ga0075430, IMG submission 75294) | Populus rhizosphere microbial communities from Tennessee, USA - Rhizosphere MetaG P. deltoides SRZDD4 | ecosystem: Host-associated > Plants > Roots > Rhizosphere > Soil | place: USA... | reverse complement strand
CTCGCCGAGACGCCGGCAACGGCCTAACCCCGCGCCTTCGCCGGCAGGGCCTCCCGGTCCTGCCGGCGGCAGGGGGTCAACGTGTTCCGCAGCTCGAAGTGAAGACACCTACTCAGCTTGCGCGTCGGAAGCCCTAGTCATACTGCGATTGGTAGGGCAGTCAAGAGCGCCTGAAGGATTCGAACCCCTCGACCTTCTGCATGGCAAGCAGTAGATCTGCGGCGCCCCCCAGCAGGGTTGCGAGCCTGCCCGAGTTGTCTCTTGAGCAGCCGAACCCAGGATTCAGAAACGCCTGCAAATCGGGGTTTCCGCCGCCTGGACCGCACGCTTGGGTTCCAGGAATTAGGCGCTGGTACCGGGGGTTGAGACAATCAACGGCCAATGCCAAGGGTGTCAACGAAACTCCACCGCCGCAGGGAGCCTGAGCTCGGTCATGCTTTGTGCCTTCCAGACCGCGTTGAGGCGGGACTGCAGGAGCGCGGCCCCGACGGCCCAGGCGACTGTCGAGATGAGTGCCAGGCCGAGGAGCAGCGGCGTCGCGAGCGGAAACGTGCCGGCGAGGCAGGCAGCGCAGCTCCCGACGAGCAGGGCGAGGATCGCGTGCGTGGGCCCGGGCTCGACGGCGACCTGCTGCTCGGCACGCCGCAGTCGCCGGGCCGCGCCGAAGTAGCTGACAACTGGGGGTACCACGACCCAGCCACCGAGCGTGACCGCCAGCAGCGACAGCCACGGCGTGGAATCCGCGAGCTCGGCGTCTTCTGTTGCGCGCCCGAAGTCGCGGAGCTCGCGGTTGATCTTGTAGTACCAGAACAGGCCGTACAGCCCGAGCGTGACGAAGTTGAGCCCGGCCACCGCCTTCGGGTCCCTGATCTTGACCCTGACGTCAGTCGACTCGAGCTCACCAACTGCCATCGCTCCTCCAATCCGGGCTTCAACCTCTGAGAAACGGTCGCACTGGGCATATCGGCGGGCTAGCCACCCAAGGGTGACGCGGCCACACCTGTTCGAGCCCGCAGGGGAAGGTGTCGCCGGCTAGACCTAGGGTGGATTCCGGCCGAGTCAGATGGGCCGTACCGTCGGCCCGTGAACCAGGCACAGGCCACGTCACTCGCCAAGCGGCTTCAGGCCGAGCACCCCAACCCGAGCCGGGTGCGGTTCCTCCCGAGGCGGACGGATGACGGCTCGTGGTCGGTCTGCACCGTTCTAATCCCGCCGGCTCTTCGCTCCCGGCCGCTGAAGGCGACCGTCGAGATCCGTCCCCCCCGGCCACCGATGCCGGGCGATGTCCGGTCCGGCCACGAGATGCGCGCGCCGGGACTGCCGGGAGGGGTCGCCGGTTGAGCCGAGCTCAGAGGTCGTGCGGCGCGACGACCCCGTTGACCAGTGCGCTCGCCGCCAGGCGGGCGCGCTTTTGGTTCTGGGGCAGGTTCTCGAGCCCGAAGCGCTCGAAGAGCATCCGCAGGTGCGCCTTCACCGCGTCCACCGACAGGTGCAGCTCCCCGGCGATGTCCTTGTTGGTGGCGGGCGGCTCGAAGGCCGAGGTCGCTAGCGGGCGGCAGAGCGCGACAAGCACCAGCCGCTGCGTGGGCGACAGATGCACCGCGGTTTCGGACGCGCCGCCCACCTGGGTTGACATCGACTCCTCCTGGGTCGGTAGGCGGAACGCGACGAGCGTGGCGCCGAAGCAGAGCCGGTCACCATCGCGCAGCCGGCGCCGCCCGCTGATCCGCTCGCCGTTGACGTAGGATCCGTTGCGCGACAGGCCCTCGTCCATGAGCGTCCACTGGCTATGCACCCGCTCGAGCTGCGCATGGAGGCGGGAGACCTCCCGGTCCCAAGTGAGCGCCAGGTCGTTCTCCGCATTCCGCCCGATCGTCACCCGCTCCCCGAACGGCTCCAACTCGACGAGGAGCTGGTTTCCATCGCCATCCTGATACACGCAGAAGGGAACGCCCTTCCGCTCAGCCTCGATGCGCTCCTTGAGGTCGACGGCGGGTGAGCTCATCGTCCCGGATGCCTTTCCGGAGGGGACATGAGGTAAGTACTTACACCCAGGAGCGGCTCGCGACAAGCGCACGACGCCCGCGGCCCTGACAGCTGCTGGCACCGAGGTCGCGCTCGACAGGTTCGGTCAGCGCATCACGAGGAACCATCACGTTCGGCCAACGGCGACGGCCCGACCGCAGGGCGCGGCCGGGCCGTTCGATGCCCAGAGGTGTGATCGCCTAGCGGGTCGCGGTAAACCTGAGCGCTCCCGAGTCACAGTCGACTTCGGTCCCGTCCGGCTCGTGGATGACGATCTGCAGCCGCCACGTACCCGAGACCTTCGTGCGCGCACGGTTGAAACGCCCGGCGAACTCGTCGTACACATCGACAGTCGCGCCCTCGTCGGTAAAGGAGTCGCGATAGACCGCCTTGAAGCTGCCGCGCTTCGAGACGCGGACGTCGCGCCACGCATCGCTCTCGTCGAGGATCAGCCCGTCGCCGCAGTCGAGCTCGAGCGCGCCGCGCGCACGCGTGATCCGGCGCCCGTTCGATGTGGTATCGATGACAAGCGGCCCGCCCGCCGACAGGGCGCCGCTGTACCGAAGGATCTTCGCGGCCGACCCTGTCGGTGGGCCGCTCACCGCGTAGTCCGCCGCATCCGCAGGTGGCACCGACAGCGCCAAGATCAGAGCGATCAGCGGTAGCACCGGCGTGAGCGCGGCGACCCGCCGTTGCACCAGCATGGCCCAGGCGAACAGGGTGCTCCGGATCACGAGCCCCGTGCCCTCTTTCAGTGATGCTCGCATTGCCCAACACCTCCTTCAGAAGCGGCGAGGTCGCCGGCTTCCGGCCGATTTCTCCGGCACGCGGTTGTGCGCCGGTTGCATCAGACTCGGCGAGGGTGGATGTCCTGGATACCCGCCCTGGGTGGTGGTGTTCAGACCAAGGTGGGGCAAGCCCTACCAGGGTGTGGTGCGTAGGAGGGCCCGCCGTCACCGAGCTCGACCACGCTAGTCGTCGGCCTGGATCCGCTCGAGGATCGAGCTGCGCTCGGAGGCGGATAACCGCGCCCGCTCGCAGTCGCCGATCACGGTCTCGAGCTCCCCTCGCAGCGCTCGGAGCCTTCTATGGACGCGGGCAGTCGGGTCCGGCTCGGGCAAGCCGGGCACCATCAGGCCGTCGATCGCACCCAGCTCGATGAGAGCTCGATCGATGCTGTCGTTGAAGCGCTCGAGCGCCACGGCGGCACCCTGTTGGGCCAAAAGCTTGTCCTTGAGCTCCGCGACCAGCTTCCTCGAGCCAGCGTCGGCACGGCTCAGCTCTGCGCTCAGCCGCCTGCGCAGCTCGTCCGGCGGCTGGCCGCGGAGCTGCTGGTAGTCGACCTGCGCTCCGGCGTATGCGCGCTCGAGGGTCTCTTGGAATAGGTCGAGCTCCGTCGCGACGTCACCGTCGGCGATCCCCACCCGCCGCGCCGACTCGTCGATCTCCCGCGCGGCGTCCTGGGCAGCCACCAGCCGCTGCGCCGGGTCCGCGGGCACGCTGGGCTCCACGCCCCCGTAGCCGGTGCCCGACGGCGCGGACGTCGGCGTCGAAATCGATGCCTCGGCGGCCTCCGCCGGGGCGGGCTGCATGCTCCGGCCAGCCGTCGCTTCGGCCGGCCCTCCAACGGCGTCTGCAATCGCCCGCGCGAACTCGCCTGCCGAGGCGGGGCGTTGGTCGGGCTCCTTGCGCAGCGCAGCGGCCACCGCCTCCGCAAGGCCCGCCGGAAGCCCGGGCCGCAACTCGTCCAGCGCAGGCGGCGGGGTCGAGAGGTGCGCCCACATCTTCGCCTCCTCGGTCTCCACGTCGAACGGGACCGAGTCGGTGAGCATCTTGAACACCACGCAGCCGAGCCCATAGACGTCTGTGCGGGCGTCCACCGGTGCGCCGCGGATCTGCTCGGGAGCGATGTAGTTCAGGGTGCCCACGAGGCCCGTGCTCACGCTCGATTCGTCATGCCCGCCGGTGCGCTTGCTCAGTCCGAAGTCGGTCAAGTAGACGTGATCGCCCTCCGCCAGCAGCACGTTCGCGGGCTTCACATCCCGGTGTACGACCCCGCGCGCATGCGCGGCATCCAGTGCGCCGGCGACCTGGAGGGTGATCCGCGCGACGCGCGCCGGGTCGAGCGCGCCCTCGCGGACGATCACCGAACGCAGGTCCTCCCCGACCACGAGGCGCATCGTCTGGAACAGCACGTCGGCCGCTTTGTCGGCGCGGTAGACCGGGATCACGTTCGGATGGTCGATCGCGGCAGCCCGCTTGGACTCGGCGATGAAGCGGCGCCGGAACGTAACGTCATTCGCCAGCTCCGGGGAGATGACCTTGAGGGCCACCGGGCGCTCGAGCGCGAGCTCCGTCGCCTCGTAGACGACGCCCATGCCCCCCTTACCGACGAGCCGCTCGATCCGGTGCCCGGCGACGACGCTGCCCACCATCACGGCGCGTCCGCCGATCCGATTTCGCTCGCGTGTCCGATCACGGCTTCGGCCGATTATCTCACGGGCCAGTCCGGCATCCGGAGGGCTGGCGCCTCCTGTAGGTGCGGGGTTACACTGAAGGGGACTTGCGGATTACCTCATACGGAGGACGAGGGACTGGCCAACCCCTTGCCGGCATCTGAAGGTGTGAACACCGACACCCAGGGGCGCTCGTTTCACGATCGGAGCGCCGGGACGATGGTCGCGTGACCAACGGCGGATCCATGGGCACGGGTTCGGGCCCGCGCAGGATGGGGCTCGACGGAGAAAAACTCGAGCGAGGGCTGCGGGCGCTGCGTGCCCCGTTCGCGGACACACCGGCCCGGCTGTGGCTCACGGGCGCAGTGTTGATCGTCGCCGCAGCCGTGTTCGCTGTGCTCGCCGCCACTTCGGTGAATGAGCGCGGGAATGCGGCCGATTCGGCCGCGAACGAGACGGAGCCGCTGATGTCCGACGCCGTGGGCCTCTACGCGGCGTTATCAGACGCGGACGCCACCGCCGCCACAACCTTCCTCACCGGCGGGTTGGAATCCCCGGACCGCCGCCGGCGCTACCTCGCCGACCTGCGCGTAGCGAGCGAGCGCCTTACCACGCTCACCCCCCGCGTACGGAGCGCGGGCGCCGCGCGGGCGGCCGCCCAAGACCTGGGCACGCAGCTGCATCTTTACGCCGGGCAGATCGAAACCGCGCGGGCGAACAACCGCCAGCGCCTGCCGGTAGGGGCGGCCTACTTGCGGCGCGCCTCGACACTGATGCGGGAGCAGATGCTTCCCGCAGCCAAGAGGATCTACGCGCTGGAGGCCCGCCGACTGGCGGACAACTACCACACCGGCACCGCCGATCGCACGCTGCTCATGGTCGTGGCGGGCGCGGTCGTGCTGCTGGCCGTGCTGCTCGCCGCACAGGTCTACATCGCGCGCCTGACCCACCGTTTCTTCAACGTCCCGCTGGTCGCCGCGACCGCCATCATCGTCGGCCTCACGAGCTGGATCCTGATCGCCTTCGTGATCGAGCAGAACTCACTCGCGGCGGCTCGCGACAAAGGGTCGGACTCGGTTCAGGTGCTTTCTGCGATGCGGATCCTCGCACTTCGCGCGCAAGCGGACGAGAGCCTCTCCCTCGTGGCACGGGGCGGGGGACAGGAGCACCTGGCCGACTTCGACGCCGTGATGGAGGCGCTGCTAGGGGACCAGGCTGGTGAGGGCTTGACGCGGGAGGCGGCAGCCGTCGCGCGCCGAACGGGGTCGAGCGACGAAGTGGCTGCGCTCGCGGCAACCCTTGACCGCTACCGGATGCTCCACGAGGAGATCGCGGCCATGGAGGCCAATGGCGACTTCGATGGCGCCATCCGGCGTGCGGTCGCGCCGGGCGCAAAGCAGGCGAGGGTATCCGAGCAGCTGAACGCCGAACTCGGGAAGCAGATCACCTCGGCGCAGGAGCGGTTTGACGCGGAGGCCGCCGACGCCACCTCCGCTCTCAAGGGCCTGTGGATCGCAATCCCGCTGCTCGTGACACTGGCGACCGGCCTGGGCCTGCTCGGGCTGCGTGCGCGAATCGTGGAGTACCGATGAAGCGCCTGCTCCGCCACTCGCTCCTCCTGGGTCTCGCGGCGCTGCTGGGCGCGTTCGCGATCGGTTGCAAGTCGAGCTCCGAGCAGGCGAGTCGGGAGTCCCTGGCCGCGCTGGACACGCCGCAGGCGAAGCTGGCGACGCCCAAGTCGTCCCCGCGAACGCCCGACTGCGGCGACCCGACCGCGAGCCTGCGACCCAGGGGCACGCTCCCGCCGCCGGGACAGATGCCGGCGGGCAGCTTCATGCGGCAGATTCAGCGCCGCGGTCGCCTGATCGCCGGCGTCGACCAGAACACGCTGCTGTTCGGCTACCTGAACCCCGCCAACGGGAAGATCGAGGGCTTCGAGATCGATGTCTTGCGTCAGTTGGCCAACTCGATCCTGGGCGACCCGAACGCGATCGAGTTCAAGGCGATCAGGACCGACCAGCGGATTCCGTTCGTGCGCGACGGCAGCGTCGACCTTGTCGCGGACGCCGTAACGATCAACTGCGAGCGGCTCCAGGAAGTGGCCTTCTCAAGCGTCTACTACGAGGCGAAACAGCGCGTGCTGGTGCCGCGGAACTCTCGCGCGCGCGGGATCGGGGACCTCGGCGGCAAACGCGTCTGCGCGACCGTCGGCTCGACCTCTTTGGCAAGGGTTGCCGGCGCGCGCTCGAAGCCGATCCCCAAGGGCGTACCCCAGCGCACCGACTGCCTGGTCGCCATCCAGCAGGGCGAGGTCGACGCGATCTCGAGCGACGACGCGATCCTGCTCGGCTTCAAGGCACAGGACCCGAACACCAAGATCGTGGGCCCGCCGCTGGCAGACGAGCCGTACGGGATCGCGATCACCAAGAATCATCCAGAGTTCGTCCGATTCGTCAACGGCGTGCTCGAGCGCATGCGGGCCGATGGCACCTGGGCGCGCATCCATCGCAAGTGGCTCGGCCGTCTGACGCCCACCCCACCACCCCCTCAGGCGCGCTACCGCGACTGACATGGACCTACACCAGATCGACAAGGAGCTGAACCGGCTGCGCGAGGCGACAGACCGCATCGGCGGCAATCTCCTGGACCTCGAGCTCGTCCCGAGCCGGCGCCTGCTCGACGAGTCCGAGCTCGAGGGCGCGAGCGCCGAGCGCTGGGGCGCCGCGAGCGCGCAGCTGATTCAGCTCTGGCGGTGGCACGGGGCGCTCACCGCGCTGCTCGAGCAGGCGGAGCAGCTGCGCGGCGACCGTGGGCGCCTGCGCCCGGATCGGCTCCGTGAGCTGGAGGAGTTGCTCCTAGGCACGTCGATCGAGGCTCGCGGGGAGTACGTGCCCGTAGAGCAGCGCGAGCTGCTGGAGCAGTCCCAGGCCACGATTCGCTGCACCCCCGACCAGTTGCTCGAGATCATGTCTCAGAGCTTCGACGCGGCGAGGGCGGCGCTGGTGGAGATCGGGACTGCCTGGGACACATTCGTCGTGAGGCTCCGCGGCGCCCGGGCCAGCATCGAGGAGAGCGCCGAGCGCTGCCTCCGGCTCGACCAGCCCGAGCCGCCGGAGCTCGCCCGAGCCCAGGAGGAGCTCAAGCGGCTGAGCCGGCTGCTCGCCCATGATCCGCTCGCAGTGAGGAGCGACGAGGTCGACGCACTGGAGGCTTTCGCCGCGGCTCTGAGCGTGGATCTCGATGCGGCCGTGGGCCTGAGTGCCGACATGGGTAACCGCCTCGCGGAGGCGCGCGCCCTCCTCGGCGACCTGCGGCGCGCGGGACAGGCCAGCCAGACCGCATACGAGCAGGTACAGCTCAAGATCGGGTCGGTCACGGTGCCCGAGCCGGTCAGCCTCGCCGGGATCGAAGGGAAGCTCGAGCGGGTCGTGGAGCTGTGTGACGCTGGCGACTGGCGCGCGGCGGCGGAGGCGCTGGATCGCTGGACCGGGCGGGCGGGCCATGTGCTGGCAGACGTGCGCAAGTGCACCGAGGAGTGCCGCGCGCCGATCGAGACCCGCAACGAGCTCAGGGGCCGGCTCGAGGCCTACCGGGGCAAGGCGAACGCGCTGGGGCTGCTCGAGGATCCCAAACTGTCGAGCATCTTCCGGCGCGCCCGGCAGGCGCTCCACACCGCACCGTGCGACCTGGAACACGCGGAGCACCTAGTCCAGGCTTACCAGTTGGGACTGAGGGGGGCTCTCCCGTCTCGAGAGGCGACGCGGTGAACTGCACGCAGCCAGCCTGCGCCGGCGAGATCGTCGACGGGTACTGCAGCGTCTGCGGCATGGCGCCCGCGCGTGCGGTCGGCAAGGAGGCAAGCCCGGCGCCACGGGCGGGCACGGGCAGGTCGCAGGGGTCCGCGCCCAGCACCTCCACCACCACGCGCCGCTCGACCGGCAAGATTACGACCGGTCGCACCTCTCTGGGAGCGGGACTGGTCGAAATCCCGCCGGTGGCGGTGCGCGATCCCGCGACCGCCGTCGTCGAGTCGCCCACCGTGGCCGAGAGCAAGCGATTCTGCGCCAGCTGCGGCGACCCGGTCGGCCGCGCCCGCAACGGCTCTCCTGGGCGCAGCGAGGGCTTCTGCCCTCAGTGCGGACGCTCGTTCTCATTCTCCCCGAAGCTGAAGCAGGGCGACCTCGTGGCCGGCCAGTACGACGTGGCCGGCTGCCTCGCGCACGGCGGGCTCGGCTGGGTCTACCTGGCCCGCGACCGCAACGTGTCAGACCGCTGGGTCGTCCTGAAGGGCCTGCTCAACAGCGGCGACGGCGACGCGATGGCCGCAGCCGTGGCCGAGCGCAGATTCCTCGCGGAGGTCGAGCACCCGAACATCGTGAAGATCTTCAACTTCGTCGAGCACGAGGGCTCCGGCTACATCGTGATGGAGTACGTCGGCGGCCGCAGCCTGAAGCAGATCCTGACCGAGCGGCGTGAGGCGAACGGCGGCAAGCCCGATCCGCTGCCGGTGACCCAGGCGATCGCCTACGTGCTCGAGATCCTCCCCGCGCTGGGCTACCTGCACCGCTCGGGCCTGCTCTTCTGCGACTTCAAGGTCGACAACGTGATCCAGACCCAGCACTCGCTGAAGCTGATCGACCTGGGCGGCGTCTACCGGATGGAGGACACCACCAGCCCGGTCTACGGCACCGTCGGCTACCAGGCGCCCGAGATCGCCGAGACCGGGCCCACGATTGCGTCCGACCTGTTCACGGTTGCCCGCACGCTCGCGGTCCTGTGCATCCCCTTCAAGGGATTCCAGAGCACCCTCAAGTTCACGCTCCCGCCTGCTGACATGGTTCCGCTGTTCGAGCGATTCGACTCGCTCCATCGCTTCCTGCTCAAGGGAACGACACCCAACGCCGACGACCGCTTCCAGTCGGCTGACGAGATGGCTGACCAGCTGCTCGGGGTTCTGGGTGAGGTGGTGGCGGCCGAGACCGGCGCTCCGGTCCCTCGCCGGAGCACGGTGTTCACCGGGGACTTCCGCGCCGCCCCCGACGGGCCCGACTGGCGCCTGCTCCCTCTACTGCAGGTCTCCCCCGACGATCCGGCTGCCGGCTACCTGGCGACGCTCGCTGCCAGCGAGCCGCGCGAGCGCGCCGAGCTCCTGTCCGCCGCGCCCGAGCGCACGGTGGAGGTCGATCTCCAGCTCGTTCGCACTCTGGTCGATCTGCAAGGCTTCGACGCTGCCGAAGAGCTGCTCGCCGAGATCGAAGAGCGCGACCCGTGGGAGTGGCGCGCCGCGTGGTATCGGGGCCTGATCGACCTGGAGGTGGGGCGCGCGGTTGCCGCGGGGGTGCGCTTCACCAGCGTCTACCACGCGCTTCCCGGCGAGCTGGCGCCAAAGCTCGCGTTGGGGGTGGCCGCCGAGTCGGCAGCGACCCCGGATGCGGCGTCCCGCTGGTACGACATCGTCTCGAGCACCGACCCCGCCTACACAACCGCGACCTTTGGGCTCGCACGTTGCGAGCGCGCCCGCGGCGACCGGGCCGCCGCGATCGGCGCCTACGACCGGGTGTCGGAGTCCTCAAGCTCCTACCTCGACGCGCAGGTCGCCATGATCCGCTGCCTGCTCGACGAGGACCAGGAGCGCGGGCCGGAGATCGCCGACCTGCGCGCGGCCTCGGACCGCCTTGCCGCGCTGCCGCTGGACGTGGGGCAGCGAGCCTCCCTGACCACGGAGCTGCTTTGCGCCGCGCTCGAGCTGGTCGACGAGCACGAGGATCTCGAGAATCCTGACGTGCGCCTGGCTGGGCAGGCCCTGACCGACTGGGACCTCAGGACCGGGCTCGAGCAGGGATACCGGCAGCTGGCCCGGCTGGCTTCGAGCAGGGACGAGCGGATCCGCCTGGTCAACTGGGCCAACCAGGTGCGCCCGCACACGTGGACATGAGCCCGACCCTGGGACTGCGCTGCGTGGCCTGCCAGGCGCCGCTGCATCGGGAGGATCGCTTCTGCGAGGCCTGCGGCGCCGAGCGCGCGGATGATGCGCCGGCGACCGAGATGCGTGCCGTCCCGCCCGCGACTACGGAAGCCGCCGGCACGCCAACGACCGAGGAGAGCCCGGTGGGCTGCCGCGCCTGCGGCGCGCCGGCGAGCGCGATCGCCCCCGATCGCTACTGCACGGTCTGCGGCGTTCGCGTGCGAGCGCCGGAGGACCGGCACGAGCTCGACCTCGGCTGTGCGGCGGCCGTGACCGACCGCGGCCTTAGGCGCCGCGAGAACGAGGACGCATTCCACCTCGAGCTTGCCGGCGACGGAGTGGTCGCGGTCGTCTGCGACGGCGTTTCGACCTCGATCGCCGGCGCCCTCGCCGCCCGGTCCGCCGCGGCAGCGGCGGGCGCGGTTCTTCGCGACGCGCTGCTGGAGGGCCTGCGCGCGACCGACGCGACCGCCCGGGCGATCGACACGGCCCAGGATGCGGTGGCAGCGCTCGCGATCCCGGTGGGGTTGGGCGCCGACAGTCCGTCGTGCACGCTGGTGTCGGCGCTCTGGTGCGACGACGAGGTTGTGGTCGGCTGCGTGGGTGACAGTCGCGCCTACTGGATCGGCGCGGACGACCAGCGCCAGCTGACCACCGACGATTCGTGGGCCGCCGAGCAGATCGCCGATGGCCTGCTGAGCGAAGAGCAGGCGGCGGCGGACCGGCGTGCGCACGCCATCACCCGCTGGGTGGGCGCCGACGGCCCCGAACACCCGCGTCAGGTGGTCACGCACGCCCTCACCGCGCCGGGCCGGCTCGTGCTCTGCTCCGACGGTCTCTGGAACTACGCGCGGAGTCCCGTCGAGCTGTCAAAGCTGCTCGACAGCTCGCCCGTCGGGCAGCCGATCGCGGCGGCGCGAACGCTTGCGGATATCGCCCTCGCCAGGGGCGGACACGACAACGTCACGGTGGCGGTCCTCGAGCCGCCGCCCAGGAGGTTTGAGTCATGACCAAGTTCATCGCCGAGACCTACCAGAATGAGTTCCTTCCAGTCGACGGGGCGGAGGTCAACGCGATCGTCACGGTCACCTCGCTCGGGGGTGCGGTGGCAGCGGAGCCCGTCGCGGCCGCCGAGGTCATCATCATCGACACCTCTGGTTCCATGAGCATGCCCGGGGCGAAGCTCAGGGCGGCCCAGCGGGCCACCGCCGCCGCCATCGATAGCACCCGTGACGACGTGTTGTTCGCCGTGGTCGCCGGGACCGAGCGCGCTCGGCTGATTTACCCGGACGCGTTCGGGCTCGCGCCCGCGTCCGAGGCCACTCGCGCGGAGGCGAAGGAGGCACTCGGTGGCCTGACCGCCAACGGCGGCACGGCGATCGGCAGCTGGCTGGAACTCGCGAACGAGCTGTTCAACGACGCCCCCGATGCCATCCGCCACGCGATCCTGCTCACCGACGGCCGGAACCAGCATGAGACCCCCGAGCAGCTCGAGAAGGTGCTGGAGACCTGCGGGGGGCGGTTTCAATGCGACTGCCGGGGCATCGGCACGGACTGGGAGGTCAGCGAGCTGCGCCGGGTGGCCTCGGCGCTCCTCGGCAGCGTCGACATCATCGCCGAGCCGTCCGAGATGGAGGGAGATTTCCGTTCGATGATGGAGCAGGCGATGGGCAAGGCGACGGCGGACGTGTCGCTAAGGCTCTGGACCCCGCAGGGCGCGGAGGTGGCATTCGTGAAGCAGGTCGCGCCCACCATCGAGGACCTGACCGCCCGTGCCACCCGCGTCGACGCCCAGAGCGGCGACTACCCGACGGGCGCGTGGGGTGAAGAGTCGCGCGACTATCACCTCTGTATCCGCGTCCAGCCACGCGAGATCGGCGACGAGATGCTGGCCGGTCGCATCGGACTCGTGGTCGACGGGCAGGCCGTGAGCCAAGCGCTCATCAAGGCGGTCTGGACCGACGACGAGCAGCTCTCGACCCGCATCAACCGCGAGGTCGCCCACTACAGCGGCCAGGCGGAGTTGGCCGAGTTGATCCAGGAGGGCCTGGAGGCGCGCAAGGCGGGCGACGAGGGAACGGCCGGGCTGAAGCTGGGCCGCGCCGTGCAACTGGCCGGCGAGAGCGGCAACGACGCGACGATGCGCCTGCTCGAGGGCGTGGTCGAAGTCGAGGACGTCGCCACCGGCACCGTGCGGCTGCGGCAGGACGTGGACGATGCCGACGAGATGGCGCTCGACACCAGATCGACGAAGACCGCTCGCGTCCTCGATCCGAAGAAATGACCGTCAGTTGCCCACAAGGCCACGCTTCCGCGACCAGCGACTACTGCGACCAGTGCGGCGCGAAGATCGACGGATCGAGCGCCGGGCAGATCACCGAGGTGCTCGAGATCCCGCCCGCGGACGTCACCAGCATCACGGAGGCCGATCGCTGCCCCGACTGCGGCGCGCCAAATGTGGCGAGCGACCGCTTCTGCGAGGGCTGCGGATACGACTTCGAGACCGGCACGCCCGGCGAGACGAGTACCTCGCCCGCGGCCGGGGCGCGGGCGTGGGAGGCCGTTCTGGTGGCGGACCGGGCCTACTTCGACCGCGTGTCACCCGGGGGCATCGAGTTCCCCGCCGATACGCCGGCCCGAGAGATCGTGCTCGATCGCGACGAGCTGAGGATCGGGCGCGGCCGGGGCGCCGACCCCGACCCGCCGGACATCGACCTCGCGAGCGACCCCGCCGTTTCGCGCTTGCACGCGACCCTCGTGCGCCAGGAGGACGGCTCCTACGCTGTCGTCGACCAGGGCTCGACCAACGGCACGAGGCTAAACGACGAGCCCGAGGCGATCGAGGTCGGCGCGCCCGTCCCGGTCGCCGCCGGGGACCGCATCCACGTGGGCGTCTGGACGACGATCACGCTGCGGCTGAGGCCAAGTTAGCCGCGCGCCAGCGGGGCAGAACCCGCAGCCCCGATCCCATACGCGAAGTCGCTGGAAGCAGCAGGTTTTGGAGCTACCAAGCGCGGCCGAGGATCCCCGGCTTTCACCAGGCCACGTACACGGGGATCAGTGTGCCCGGCCGATCCCTCAGAGCCGCGGGTCGACCGGCTCGCTCTCAAGGGCCAGTACGCCAAACACGCATTCATGGACGCGGCGAAGGGGCTCGCCGCGAACGAATCGTTCGAGCGCCTCGAGGCCGAGCGCGAATTCGCGCTCCGCCAGTGAGCGCTTTCGCCCGAGACCACGCTGGCGCAGACGCTCGAGGTTCTGTGGCTCCGTGTACTCCGGGCCATAGATGATCCGCAGGTACTCGCGGCCGCGCGTCTTCAGCGCCGGTTGAATCAGTCCGCGTCGGCCGGTCGCGATGAACTCGAGTGGCTTCACAACCATGCCCTCGCCGCCGGCGCCGGTCATCGACTCCCACCACGCGATTCCGGCTTTCTCGCTCTCGGGGTCAGTCGTTTCGACGACCTGCCATCGCGTCTCCTTGAACAGCGCATCGTCGCGCGCGAGGTCGTCGGTTATCTCCATATGCCACGTGTGCGGCTTGTCGGCATATGCGTGCCCATCGCTCGCCAGAACGTGGAACGGCGCCAGCTTGAAGTCGTCCAATGACTGGACGGGCCAGCAGTAGCGGCGGTACGCGTCTACAAACTGGTTCGCGTCATGCGCTCGCTGGACGAACCGGTTGAGTAGCGGCGTCACACCATCGATGTGCTTCGCTGCATCCAGCGCGCCGACCGTCTCGGCGGTACCCACCGCAGCTGCGACACCCACGGCCGCGTACTGATCATGCAGCAGCTCCTGCGCCTTCGCCGACCACGGCATCAGCTCGCAGTCGAGAAGCACCCAATCGCTTTCGAGGCGCTCGAACAGCCCAATGCCGTCAACGCGGTCGCGCACGTGAGCGAGCAGCTGCGCTTCCAAGTGGCCGTCATCGATGAAGCGCCGACCGGTACGCGTGTAGCAAGCGCCGGTCGCGCCGTCGGTCACGCCGAAGTGCCGGCGAGCGGCGGCTTCGTCTCGGCACGTGATCACTATCGCTCGGGAGCCCATGTGCTTCTCCTCGCACACGACCTTCGGTACGCCCTGCTGGCGGTAGTACGCGAACGCCTCGTTCGGATGCTCCAGCAGGCCGGGCTCGCTTGTTGTCTCCGACGGCGACACTGCGGGGGGCAGGTACACAAGCCACTTCGGATCCATCGCGAAGCGACCCATGACCTCAAGCGCGGTGATCGCGTTCTCCTCGCGGATCGTGACGTTGCGGCGGAGACGTGTTCCGATGATCCGCTTCCCGAGCACGTCCTCGACGTCGAGAAGCTCGTCGACGCGCTGCTGCGATGTCAAGGCCGGTTCCGCGACCTCCGCTTCGAGGAACGGCTTGGCCGGCTCGGCGTATGTCGCGGCGGCGGGCACCGAGACGAGCTCCTTCTCCGGGTAGCGCAGCGCCGTTAGCCGTCCGCCGAAAACGCAGCCCGTGTCGATGTTGATCGTTCGATTGAGCCACTCCGGCTCGGGCACCGGCGTGTGCCCGTAAACCACCATCGCCTGGCCGCGGTACTCGGACGCCCAGTCGAAGCGCACGGGCAGACCGAACTCGTCGGTCTCGCCGGTCGTCTCGCCGTAGAGCGCGAAGTCGCGGACCTTGCCCGAGCCGCGGCCCTGCATCTCCTCCTTCATGCCCGCATGCGCAACCACCAGGCGGCCGTCGTCGAAGACGTAGTGGCTCACGAGGCCATCGAGGAACCGGACCAGCGCCGCCTCGCCTCGCTCGCGGGCGTCGTTGGGCAGCGCGTCGATCTCCGCGAGCGTTCGATCGAGGCCATGAGTGATCTGCACGTCCCGGCCGCGGAGCTTCCGGACGAGTTTCATGTCGTGGTTTCCGGGCACGCACAGCGCGCTCTCGGCTTCGACCATGTTGCGTACCAGGCGGACCGAGTCGAGGATCCGCGGCCCGCGGTCGACCAGGTCGCCGACGAAGATCGCGCGCCGGCCCTCCGGATGGCGATAGACGGGTCCGCCGTCGGGGAAGTCGCCGGGCCGTTCCTCGGCCTCGTAGCCGAGCTCCGCAAGGAGCTGCTCGAGCTCATCACAGCAGCCGTGGACGTCGCCGATCGCGTCGAACGGCCCATGCTCGGTGTTGCGGTTGTTCCAGAGGGGAGTGCGCTCGACGGACGCCGCGTCGATCTCGTCGGGGGAGTCGAGCACGTGGACATGCCGAAATCCTTCGCGCTTGAGCTGCTTGAGCGAACGTCGGAGATCCTTCGTCTGATTGCGGATCACGTGCGGCCCGAACTCGCGGTCACTGCGGCCGCGGTTGCGGTCCTGGCAGATGCGCTCGGACAGGTGCAGCACGATCGCAACCGGGAGGGCGTGGTAGCGGCGTGCGAGATCGATGAGCGGCTTCCGATCCTCGCGCTTGACGCTCGTCGCATCGACGACCGTGAGTCGGCCCGCCGCGAGCCGCTTGCTCGCGATGAAGTGGAGAAGCTCGAATGCGTGTGGCGTCGCAGCCTGGTCGCTCTCGTCGTCGGCCACGAGCCCGCGGCAGAAGTCCGACGAGATCACCTCAGTGGCGAGGAAGTGCTTCTTCGCAAAGGTCGACTTACCGGATCCGGAGGCGCCGATAAGGACTACGAGCGAGAGCTCAGGAATAGTGAGCGTCCGAGCCCGGCGCGCAGTTGTCGCGGGAGCCGTCACCGCTCGAATACCGCCATCTGGGTCGGAGCACCAACGGCCGGATCCTCGGGGCCGATCGGGAGGAAGCGGGTGCTGTAGCCGAACCTCCCAGCGACTTCGCCGGCCCAGTCCTCGAGCTCTTTGCGTGTCCACTCGAAGCGGTGGTCGCGGTGACGGAACCTGCCGGCCGGGAGCGCTTCGAACTTGACGTTGTACTCGCAGTTCGGAGTTGTCACGACCACCGTGCCCGGGCGCGCGTTCTCGAAGAGGACGCGTTCGAACGCGCGCAGGCGCGGCTCGTCAAGGTGCTCGATCACCTCGACGACAGCCGCGGCGTCGTAGCCCGCAAGCCGCCGGTCGCGATACGTGAGCGCCGTCTGGAGAAGCTGTACACGGTCACGCTGCCGCGGCGCGAGCTCGTCGAGCCGAAGGCGGGATTGTGCGACCTCGAGCGCGCGGTGTGAGATATCGACGCCGAGGATCTGCTCGAACTGCTTGTCGCGCATCAGCTCACGCATGAGCTGGCCGCTGCCGCAGCCGACATCGAGTACGCGCTGTGCCCCGCTTGCTCGCAGGACGGAAACCACCGCCCCGAGCCGCTGCTCGTTGAGTCGGAGCGGCTCCTCGACCGCCTCTTCCTCGGATGTCCGCGTTTCGAGCTCGGCGTCCGGGTCCGGCTTCTCTTCGCGGAGCAGCTGCGCAAGCGCGTCGGTCGTGAGCGAGCGCCGATAGCGAAGGTAGCGATTTACGATCAGCTCGCGATCCGGATGGTTCGGCAGCCAACCCTCGCCGCGCCGCAGCAGCTTCTCGACCTCGGCCTCGTCGACCCAGTAGTGCTTGTCGGCGTCCAGGACGGGGATCAGCACATACAGGTGCGTGAGGAGATCCTGAAGCCGGACCGTCCCCTCGAAGTCCACCGTGAAATAGCGGCTGTCGCCCCACTCGGGGAAGTTCACGTCGAGCGGATGGGTCGTGGCGTGTACGGCGTAGCCGAGCGGCTCGAACAGCCGGCGGAGGATGCCCTCGCCTCCGGAGCACGGGAGCACCGCAAGGTGGGCCTTGAGCGGGATCGGCGTCGCAGCCAGCTCGGCGTGGCTCTTCGACCTGCCGCCGAGCGCGTCGTTGAAGACGCGTGAGATCGCGACGCTCGTGAAAGACGACGCCGCGTACGGCCGGTCGTTGACGTACTGGTCGAGACGCGGGAACCGGACACCTCGGCGGATGAGCCCGACCGGGTCGACATCGAGCAGGAGTGCTGCGGTACACCGCTCCTCGGTGGCCTCGGGATAGAAGACGTGCGCCTCCCCAAACGGGAGGCTGAACGACTGGAGCCGGTCCGGGTGCTTGTGGAGGAGGTGACCTAGGTCGGTCGCCGGCTGATGAGTTGTTGTGATCGTCAGGAGCATCGAGAGGCGTGGTGCGGTCGGGTTCAGAAACGAAGAGGGCGACCACCTGGGTCGCCCTCGCCGGTCTTTTCCCTGTGCTCTGTGGGAACTAGCGCAGGCTCCTTTCCAGCGAGGCACCCCGCGGGTGCCGGTACCGCCTTCCGGACAGCAAACGGGGGCGCGTCGATGACGAGCGAATCGCGGCGGACGTCGTGATGAGTTTCGTGCCCAGAGCTCCGGACCCGACGATAGAGCCGAGTCCACGCGAGCGCAACAGGGACTCGTGGACCTCGTTGAGCTCTTGATCACGTGGCGATCGCACAGCGCCAGCGGGACTGAGCGTCGCCGGCCGTAGCTTGCAAGCGACCCGAACGGTTCGAGTCATCAGGAAGTGCCTGCAAACGGGCTTGTTCTGAGTCGCTCCGGCTTCGCTCCGTCCGCCGGGTGCCCATTGGGTGCCCGGCGACGCAGACGCACAAGCCGACTGATGACGCAGAAAAGGCCTGCAGCTGCAGGCCTTTTGAGAGCGGCTGAGGGGATTCGAACGCACGACCTTCTGCATGGCAAGCAGTGCCGGCGAAAACGACGCAGGACGACGTCCGATCGAACTGCCTGAGAGGAGCGCCAGTACATGGAAGGGCTTGTGGCCAAGCGGCTGCTCGAGCTCGGGAATGGATCGAGGCACGTGGGGGCGGGGACGGCGCTTGTCGGCAATTTCGGCCAGGCCGCCCACATCTGGCGCAGGGGAGGCGTGAGCGTCGAGGCGACCAATTCGCACGCCGATCTGTTCGTGAAGAACATTTCGATGTTGCGGGCGGAGGAGCGGCTCGGGCTCGGTGTCTACCGCC
>Ga0075430_100001625_pt1 | contig 18355 bp, 19 predicted proteins | sample RhiMetdeltSRZDD4_FD_75294 | JGI IMG/M metagenome (GOLD analysis project Ga0075430, IMG submission 75294) | Populus rhizosphere microbial communities from Tennessee, USA - Rhizosphere MetaG P. deltoides SRZDD4 | ecosystem: Host-associated > Plants > Roots > Rhizosphere > Soil | place: USA... | reverse complement strand
CTGCCGCACTGTGGTGACGTGGTACAGTCCAATCAACGCTGCCGACGTGTGGTTCGTGACGGTGGTCGCAAAGCTGCTGGGGTCTTCCCCGACCTCGACGGACTTGTTCGGCACGAGACTGGTGGCGTCGATGGTCACCGGCCGGTATAGCCAGATCGCGACACGCAGCACCGAGCCGGGTTTGCCGAGGAGCCGCACCTCCAGTGTGTTCAGCTCCTCAGCCGTCACCGCGCCGCGATAGTGACGGCTCGACGCGTCACCGTTCGCACGGTTGCCGAGAAGCGTCACGCCGTTCAAGGTCACGACCGCGTCCGCGCCCCGTGAGCCGAGGTCGTCGAGGTCGACGACGAACGTTTGGCCGGCCGTCGCCGCGAACGTTCTCGTCACGACGCGCGGTGCTCCGGTCTCCCGCACGAAGGTCACGGGACCCACTCGGCAATCGGGGCAGTTGCCCGACGGATCGAGCGCACCGGATGCGTCGCTGGGGCGTTGAATGTCTTGCTCTGTGTCTGCTGGTGACACTCCTGTCGGGCGGTCGATCTGACACGCGGCCACGCCCGCGGTGAGCGCGGCAATGAGCACGCGCATGAGTCTCGTGGTAGTCATGGTCTCCTCCGAATCGGTGCATTCACTGGGGCCGCATGGTCGCGAGCCCGAGTCGAATAGACGACGAAGGCGTCGGCGTTAGGCGCGTGAGAGCTCGTGAGTGCCCGGAGAGCGCACCCTCCACGACTGTCGGCGGCCGATCGATTCAATAGAGGTCGCGCAGCGACGTGGCCGTCACCAGTCGCCGAACGACCTCCGCCAGCAACGACGCGACACCGGCAGTCGCGACGCGCGGCTCGCCACCGATCTCGATGGGAATGGAGTCCGACACCAGTATGTCCGTGACGCCCGCCTCATGCAGTCGCCTGCGGGCGCCGCGCACGAGCACGCCGTGGCTCGCCGCGACGACAAAGTCTTCCTGGGCACCGTGGCTCCGTAACACCTTCACGGCTTCGGCGATCGTGCCGCCGGTGGTGATCATGTCATCCACGATGACACACCGGCGATCGCGCACGTCGCCAATCACCTGCGTCATTGCCACCTGCGCCGCGCTCGTGCGTCGCTTCACGCACAGCGCCACCGGGCGGCCGAGCCGCTCGCCGAACTCCGTCGCGCGCTTCACACCGCCAAGGTCGGGAGACACGATCACGACATCCGGCGCGACCGCGGCCTGGAGCGCGTCGCACATCGCAGGCACGAGCGTCAGGTTGTCGATCGGGATGCGAAAGAAACCCTCGAGCTGCTGCGTGTGCGCGTCCAGGGTCACCACGTGGTCGATCCCCACCGCCTGTATCATGTCGGCGACCGCCCGCGCCATGACGGGCACGCGCCGACCCTGTCGCTTGTCGGAGCGAGCGTAGCCAAAGTAGGGAACGATGGCGGTAATGCGCTCGGCGTCAGCACGCCGGCACGCGTCGGCGAACGCGAGCAGCTCCACCAGATGGTCGTTTATCGGCGGCGACGTCGACTGCACGATGAACACGTCGTGGCCCCGCACCGACTGCTTCAGCTCGACCGCCACCTCGCCATCGGGGAACCGCTCGACGGCGCACGCACCGAGGCCGATGCCGAGCCCCGCCGCGACGCCGGCGGCGAGTGCCGGATTCGCTGTCCCCGCGAACAGCAGAAGTCCGCGCTGCTGCCCTTGCCGTGTGTCGAGCGACACTCTCGAGGCGGAGGTCGGGTCCATCACCTTGCCATCCGACAAAGTCGGCGCGAGCCGGTCCGTGGTCATGGCGTCGAGCTTTCCGTCGGCGCGATCGCGCACGCCCGGGCTTCGAGATCGATGATGCCGCACACCCGCCGGAGCTCGGCCTCGAGCTGTTCGATCACCCGTCGTGAATCGGCCCTCGCGGGAACGACTCCGCGCACCATCCGCGCCGCGAGCTCGCGCGCGTCGACGAGAGCTGCTGCGTCCTGATCGGCGCGTCGCTTACCGAGGTCCAGGGCGACACGCTCGAGATGGTCGACGCTCATGAGAATCTCTTCGCCAGCCACGCGGTACTCGCGTTTTCCCATTGCAGCTTCGGCACGTGTGAGATGATGCTGTGCCTCGGCGCGGTTCGCGTTGGCGACTACGCGATCGAAGTTCCGGGGCGTTTGCGCTTCACCCGCCGCGAGGCGCTTGGCCAGCAGCTCGAGCTCCTTCGCTGTCCCCTGGAGCGCGGCAATGGCGCCGAGCTCGGCTTCATCGGCGTGAGTGCTGATGAATGCGGACGCTGCACTGAGCTCCCTCGCTGACGCGGCGAAGTCTCGGCGCAGGAGTGCGGCTCGCGCGCGGTCGAAGGACTCCTGCGCTTCGTGGCGCGCCGCAAGCGCGTTTGCCTTCACCGGACCCGCCACCCGGGGCGTTGCCGCACGAACCCGGGCGATGACGCTCTCCACCGCCTCACTCATGTTCGTCACCTCGTCAGGCACGAGGCCCACCCCCTTCACCATCTCACGCGCGAGCGTCCGCACGTCGGCGATGACAACCTGAACAGCGGGGTCACCCTGCCGCCGAGCATCGCTCGCTGCGCGCTCGAGGTGATCCACGCACATGATGAGCTCCTCGCCGGCGCGAACGTTGTCGCGCGCCGCGATGGCGTGCTTCGAGCGCAGAAGGTGAAACGTCGCCTCGGCCGTGTTGACGTCGAGCGATGCGCGGTCGAACGCCGTGATGTCCCTGATCTGTCCTCTCGACACCCTCGCGGCAACCACGTCGAGCACGTCGGCGGCACGACGCAAGGTTTCGCGATGTTCTCCCGCCACCTCCTGCGCTTCGGTCCGCATGAAGGCGGCGGCGTTCGAAAGCTCGGATTCGGCGAGGTCAAAGTACTTCCGCTGAAATGCCAGCCGTGCGCGGTCCATCGACTCCTGCGCTTCGTGGCGCGTCGCGAGCGCTCCGTGCGACTCCGAGAGTGCCGGCGTGTCCTTCCCCGTGTCGGCCGTGAACGATCGATCATCCACCGGCGCGCAACTTCCGATCATGACCCCGGTGGCGAGGAGGAGTCCAATCCGAGTGGTCCATGTGCTGTTCGACATGGGTCCTCCGCTGAGAACGTCACCCCGCGCGCAATGAATCCGGACGACCGCAGCGCACGCGAGGTGGGTGAGCGCGCATCACCGCGTCATCGCAAATGGTACGCGACTCCGACGGTGAGACCGAGGTCGTTCCGCGTCCGCTTGACTCCGGTGACCGGAGAGTCGAAGCAGCTCAGGTAGTCCCGCGCCTCCGCGCGAAACGCGACGAGCTCCCGCTGCAGCTCTGCCCCAGCCGTCGCGTAGCCCGCATAACAGCTTCGAGTGCCGACTCCGGGCGCGCGATATTCGTACGTTCTTCCGCCGGCTCCCGCACCGACGAACGGACGGAGGTCCCACTCGACCCTGATCTGCCGGACGAGGTTGAGCTCGGCGCCGACATCGTATTGCCAGATGTTCGTCCCGTCCTTCGCAAAGAGCTTGTTACGCCCATGCGTCCGGCCCACGCTGCCGACGGCGTGTACGTGGCGGTTGAACTCCATTGCGCCCTGGATGCCGATGATCGTCGCCGACGTGAAGTCCGCCCGCTGCGCGCCGGTGGGGAGAAACATCCCCGCGAACGGTCGTACCTCGACGGCCGCAGGGCGCCAGACATCCTGCGCCGAGAGCATGCGCGGTACGAGGAGCGATGCGCCGAGGAGCAATGACATACGCATAACGCCTCCTGTTCGTCCTGACGATCATCGCCGGCATCAGCGAACCGCGCTGCTCACGCCGGCGCCTGGTGAAGGCTGTGACATCCCGCGGCAGTGATCTGTCGGGGATTGGGCGAAACGAAGTCAGCCGAGCCCTGACGCGGTCGTGCCGAGCGCCACGCGCAAGGCCCGCCGCTGTGCCAGTTCATGAACATCCGACGGCGTGTCCGCCGGTGACGGATTACGCCGCGAAGCGTGTGGCGTATCGTGCAGCACACCCGTGAGCGGGACGCCGCGCGTAGAAGGACGCAGGCGAGGCACGACCCCGTCCACGCAATGAGAGGGGTCACCATGCGCCTAACCACAAGACTCGGCGGGCTCGTTGCCGGCGGTATGCTGGTCACGATGGCAGCCTGCGCCGACCGATCAGCGAGCGAGCCCGTAGCGCCGACGCCGTTCGCGAACGTCGTGTCGGAAACGAGCACCGATCTCTGGCGCTCGATCATCACCGGTCAGACTGGCCCGGGCTCCGTGTACGCGATCTACGTCCCGCGGTCCTGGAACGGGGACGTCATCTTCTACGCCCACGGTATCCGCGATGTGCTCAATCCGGTTGGTCTCCAGGACCAGGACAGCTATCACGCGGTGCGCGACCAACTCGGCACGCTCGGGTATGCGATCGCGTATTCCAGCTTCTCCGAGAACGGCTACGCAATCGTCGACGCGGTGCAACGGACGCACCAGCTCCGCGGCCTGTTTGTGTCGCGCTTCGGTCAGCCCGACCACAGCTACCTGTTCGGCCACTCGCTCGGTGCGCTCGCCATCATGCAGCTGGCGGAGCGTTTCTCACGGCAGTACGACGGAGCGGTGACCGTCTGCGGCATCGTCGGAGGCACGCAGGCGCAGCTGGACTACGTCGTGAACGTGCGCGCGCTGTTCGATTACATGTACCCGGGGCTGTTGCCGGGGAGCGCGGCGGCACCGATTCCTGGTTACAGCATCGACATCCAGACGCAGAACGAGATCATCGCGGCGGTGTCGGGCAAACCGGGCGGGCTCGCCGTCATCGCGAGCACGGCCCAAACCCCGCTCGAGTTCACCAATTCGACCGAGCTGGTCACGTCGCTGCTCAATGCGCTGCACTATCACAGCCGCGGCGCCGACAACGTCCTGGCGTTCACGCACGGAAAGTTCCCCGTGTCGAACGAGGGCGTGACGTACTCGCCGCGACCCGGCGTGATTGTTCCGCCGCTCGACCTTGCGACGCTGACAGCCCTGCTCGCGGTGGTGAACACAAACATCGAGCGGTTCGATGCCGACCGTGCGGCAGCCGTCTGGGCACAGAAGAACTTCACCCCATCGGGCGACCTGCAGCTCCCGACGATCACGCTGCACAATCGGTGGGACCGGCTCGTGCCCTACTTCCACGAACAGCTGCTGGCGGTGCGGGTCGCGAGTGCCGGCGCGACGAGCTCGCTTGTCCAGCGGGCCAACCCGGCGTGGGGATACGGTCATTGCGCGATTCCAACTGCAGCGCAGGTGCAGGCGATCACCGACCTGGCCACATGGGTGGCGACTGGCGTGAAGCCGGCCAGCTGACCGCACACCGCCGATCCTCGGGACTCGGCGCCTAACGTGGGAGGAGGTCGATGTGCCGACTCGGGTAGCGCGCGAGTCCCGTCTGGCGGAGATCGACCTCCTCCGCATCGTGGCCATGATCGCGGTGTTCGCGGTGCACGCCGCGGAGCCGTTCAATCCATGGGATGAGTGGCACGTCCGCAGTCCCGAGCGAAGCAAGTGGCTCGGCGAGCTCGTGCTCTTCCTGGCGCCCTGGGTGATGCCGCTCTTCATCCTCCTCGCCGGGGCAAGCGCCTGGCATTCGCTGGAGAAACGCGAGGCACGAGCGTATCTCCACGAGCGAGTGACGCGACTCATCATCCCGCTCGTCGCCGGAATACTGCTGATGGCGCCACCACAGGCGTACTTCGACCGACGGCAGCGCGGCATGTTCGATGGCTCCTTCGTCGAGTTCTACCCGCACTTCTTCGACGGCATATACCCGACCGGGAACTTCGCGTGGTTCCACCTGTGGTTCCTCGCCGTCCTCGGTGTGCTGGCGCTCATCACGCTGCCACTGTTCCGATGGCTCCGGAGCCCGCGTGGTCGCCGGGTCATGCAGTCCATCGCCCAGCTGTGCGCCGCGCCCGGCGCGATCCTGCTGCTCGCACTGCCGATGATCGTCGTTCGCGGTGCGCTCTGGGCGGCCTTTCCAAACGGGCGCCCCGTCGTCGCCGACTGGTCGAACCGGACCACCCTCCTCGCGATGTTCATCTCGGGCTACGCGATTGCCGGCGAGCCGCGACTCATGCGCGCCGTGGACCGGCAATGGCGAATCAGCCTGGGCGTCGCAGTGGCGTTCTCGCTGGCCATGTTTGCCTGGGCCTGGCCCGGAAACCTCACCGAGCGGTTCGAGGTTCCGTTCTCCGCGCGGTATGTCCTGTTCTGGAGCGCGTACGCCGTCGGTGGTTGGGCCTGGTCGGTGGCGCTCCTCGGTGCCGCGCGATCGCTGACCCGTTATCCGAGAGGACTGCTCGAGCGAGGGCGGTGGCTGCTCAATCCGTTCTATATCCTGCACCAGACCGTCATCGTCGCGATGACGTACTATCTGGTTCGCGACGGCGTTAGGCCGATCCTGACCTTCGGCGCCGTCGTGGTCGGGTCGTTCGCCGCGACGATAGCGCTATGTCTCGTGGTCGTGCGGTTCGGCGTGACGCGAACGCTCTTCGGCGTGCGCGCCGCCCCGCGGACGCGCGGATGGCATCTCGAGCCGTCGGCCTCGTGACTCGCTAGCGCACGTACCGATCGAGGAAGGCGAGCACGCGCTGCTCGTATTCCTCGCCGGCCGCGCGGTACAGGTCCTGATGGCCGGTGCCTTCGATGGCCCAGAACTCCCGAGGGCCACGCAGTCGCTCGAACAGCGCGCGCGCCTCGTCGAGGCTGGTGTATCGATCGTCCACTCCCGACATCACGTACACGGGCACCCGGACCTCGCCGATTCGTTCGATCGGCCGCAGCTCGTGTGCGGACACACCGGACCGGGGAAGCCAATGCCGGAGATACAGCGGCGCGATCGCGGTTCCGAGCGGGCCCAGCCAACTTCGCGCGCGCCCGTACACGGCATCGTCGATCGTGGCATACACCGATTCGAGCACGAACGCGTCGGCATCGAGCGGACTCGGGCCGAGGAGTGACGCGGCTCCGCCCATGGACGCACCGATCACTGCCACGCGCTCGTCAGGCAGCCGCTGTCTGAGATAGGCGAGCGCCGCATGCGCGTCCCGACTCTCCGTCGCGCCGAGCGTCACCGGCCCACCGGTGCTGCGACCATGACCGCGAAAATCGATGAGCAGGACGGAGTAGCCGGCTCGATGAAGAAACCGCGCCCGGCCGAGCATGCTGCGGTGGCTCGAGCCATGGCCGTGCAGGAGGAGCACGGCCCCGGCGCCACCCCGACCCGGCACGAACCAGGCGCGAACGGATGTCGTCGAATCCGGCCGGAGATCGAGCTCCTCCGCCATCACCGCTGACTTCCACTCGGTGCCCGTGCGAGCGAGCGGCCGCACCGCGGCCGCGGTCGCACAGCCGAGTGTGGCTCCAATCGACGTCGCTGCCAGAGCTCGCACCATGAGACGACGGTGCCGCGCGCTCATCCGGCGTTCGGGCGCTTTCGCGACCGATGTCGCTGCGCGAGGTGATGCGAGGGCGTCCATGTCGCCGAAAATTAACCGCCGCGCCGCACGCGTGTCGGGTCACGGCCGACGCGGCATCCGGCAGCGGCCCGACACCCCCAGCTCAGCGGAGGTCGTACGATCGAATGCAGGGAATCGCACGCGTGACCGCACCGCGGAAGGAGGCGACGCATGAGACGTATCGCTCTGGCCACGATCCTGGTCCTGCACGGGCTCGCCCACACGAACGCCGGCATGCTCGCGGCAGACGGACCACGGCTGCTTCCGACGCTACTCTGGGCCACGGCGTCGGTGTGTTTCGTAGCGGCCGGCTTCGCGGTGCTCGGCGTTAGGCGCCTGGAACGATACTGGCGCGCCTTCGCGGCCGTCGGGCTCGTGGCGTCGCTCGCGTTGCTCGGCGTCTTCCGCCCGCGGACGGCGATGGCCGGATTGCTCATCGACGTTGCCCTCATCGCCATCGTGCTCTGGCTCCCCGTCCCACCGCTTTTCCGCCGGGCGGCGGATCGAAACGCCCGCTGGCGACGGGTGGCCCAGGCGGGCGCGTTCGGATGCCTCGTGTATCTCTCCGCAGTGATCCTCACGCGGCCGTGGCACTCGCGATGGGGCTCGACGGATGCCGAGCTCGTTGCAGCGCTCCCCGGAGATGATGTCGTCCCGAACGCGCACTACACGATTCAGCACGCGGTGACGATCAACGCGGCGCCGGAAGAGGTCTGGCCCTGGCTCGTGCAGCTCGGGCAGGACCGCGGCGGGTTCTACAGCTACGACTGGCTGGAGCGACTGGTCGGTGATGACATACGCAACGCCGACCGCATCCATCCTGAATGGCAGACCCTTCGGGAGGGCGACCTCGTACGCGCGGCACAGCCGGACTATCTCGGTGGCATCTTCGGGCGCGACGTGGGTTGGCGAGTCGTTCGCGTAGAGCCCGAACGCGTGCTGGTGCTCGGGGGATGGGGAGCGTTCGTGCTCCAGCCGGACGATGGTGGCACTCGGTTCACGGTGCGCACGCGCGGGGCCGGTGAGCCGAACGTGCTGCTCGCGCCCTTCGGGCTGCTCGTATTCGAGCCGGCGCACTTCATCATGGAGCGCCGCATGTTACTCGGCGTCAAGGAGCGAGCCGAGCGCTCGAGCGCCACGCCGACTACGTAGGATGTCGTATCGAAACGACCGCGTGAGTCGATGATGCTGGAAGCATCGCAAACGACCCACGCGCATGAACCGGATCGCCTCGCTCGCGCTCACATCGATACTGCTCCTCGGCGCCGCCTGTGGCAGCGCGACAGTCACATGGCGGCCGTCGCTCCTGTCGCACGTGCCCGACAGCACTCCCGTGCGATGGAACCCGCAGACGGGTGAGCCTCGCGTTCGAGGGCGCTCCCTCGGATGGCAGAACGGAGCCCCGCGCGTGGTCACGGCATCGGGGACACCATGTGCGTTGGGATTCGCCGTAGGTCAGCGCCCGCGCGCGCGCCATTCCGTCGCGGGCACGATATCGAAGTGAACGACGATGGAGTCACGCACACGCACGAGGCCTGCGAACCGGCGCGGCGGCTCCACGCCGAAGTCCGTCATCTGGACGACGTGAGCGCCGCGGATGTGGAGCGTGCCTGACGTGTCCGCGTCGATGGCGGCAGTGGCTACGATCGCGCGCTCGGTGCCGGCAATCCGTAGCCGTCCAGCGATGCGTGCCGTCCGGGGCGACCCGGCGGTGACGTCGTACGAGTCGAGGTGAAACTCGATGGCGTCGAACTCGTCCGCACGAAGCGCTTGTCGCAGGTCCCGGTTCATTGCCGACACGCCGCAGTCGAGGAGGGCGACGGGAATGCGGAGCGACGGCGCGTTCGAAACGTTCTGTCCCGAGAGCATCGAGCGGCGGGTGGCGTTCGCCTGCAGATCGACGGTCCCACTGACTCCGGCCGTCCGGCAGCTGAACTTGCTGACATTCGAAGAGCCGGTAAGCCACACCCGGCTTGCCGGCGTCACGGAATCGAGAGGCGAGCCGACTGTGGTCGGGCCGGCAGCGCCGATCCGACTCGCGAGGCACATGAGTGCGATGGCCAGTACGAACGTTTTCATGGTCCCTCCGGAAGCATCCTAACGCGCTCTGAGCAGCAACACGCTGCACTGGGTGCCGCGCAGGACCTTGTCGGCCACGCTCCCGATAAGCATCCGGCCCGCCCCGCGTCCGTGCGTGGTCATCGCGATCAGATCCGTGCCTCGCTCGGCGGCCACTTCTGCGATCGCATCCCCGACGCGAGGCGCGCCGCGCGCCTCGGCGCTCGGTCGGGCCGGTGCCCAGTCGGACGCGAACCGCTCGATCACCGTCTGCAGCTCGCCGCTGGCGCGGCGTAGGCGATCGGGGAGGTCGTCCGGCTCCCGCTGCGCCAGCGCCCACACCGACGTGCGGAGACTCTCGGCCGGCTCCTCGATGCGAAGCAGATGCACCTCGGCCGCGCCGAGCTTCGCGAAGGCGATCGCGTGCGGGAGTGCCTGCTCCGCGAACGCCGAGCCGTCGAGCGGGACGAGCACGCGCGCGAATGGCGCATCGCTCGAGCCAGCCGTCGCGGACGCGCGTCCGCGCACGATCAGCACGGGAACCGTCGCCGCCCGCATGACGGCATCGGCGACGCTGCCTAACCAGAAGCGGCTGGCGCCAGTGCGCCCATGCGACGTCATGACGATGAGGTCACTGCCGACCGACGTGGCATGCTGCGCAATGGCCTCGGCCGCGGTTCCGTCGACGACGTCGGCCAGCACCACCAGACCGTGGGCGGCGCGCAGCCGATCAGCCAGGCCCGACACATAGTGTTCGGCCGTGGAGCGCGCCGCGTCGCCGGTGATCCCGTACGTCGCGAGCTCATCGGCGACGGTAAGACGGTGCGCGTGCACGAGCCGGAGCTCGGCCCCCGACCGTTGTGCCAGCGTGGCCGCAACGGCGAGAGCGCTCTCCGCGAGCACGGAACCGTCCACCGGAACGAGGATGGATCTGTACATGTCGTAGAATCACGATCGACTGCGCTCGCGCGCAATCGGCAAGGTTGTCGTTATGGCCGAAGCTCGACGAGCTCGCTCGTCAGGTGCGTCGTCCCCACCGCCGCCCGCCTGGCCGCGTACGGTCGAAGACGTAGGTCTGCGATGTGAGCTTCCCGTCCGCGACCGCGCCGGAGATGTCGGTCGACGACACCAGGCCAAGCAGTTGCTTTCCCTTCATCACGAGCACGCGATGGATCCTGGCGCGCCGCATGTAGTCCGCTGCTACCGTGACGAGCGTGTCGGGCGTCAGCGCACACACCGGGGCACGAGTCATCGCCTCGGACACCGTGTGCTCCTCGAGGGAGTTCCACTCGGCGCCGGTCTGCGAGACGATGCGCTCCGACACGGTGGCCCCGGCATCGTCCCAGAGCTCCGTGAAGTAGAGGGCGGAAGGATCATCCTCGACGCCCGCTTCGGGCAGCGTCGATTGGTCATCCTCATCGCCCGTGATGTCGCCGAGCCATTCCGGCGCTGCCTCGCGCTCCGTCGGCACGCCGGGTAGCGCCGCGGCGAACTGCAGAAGGTCCGTTGCCGAGACCACGCCGATCACTTCGCCGCCGGCGACCACCGGGGCACCACTGATCCGTCGCGACGTGAACAGGTCCATCGCCTCGCGGATGCTCACGTTGGGATCGAGGGTGATCACCTCGGTCGTCATGATGTCACGTAGTCTCAACATCGAAGCCTCCTGTGCATTCACTGCTCGGCCGGGTTTCGTCCCGGTCCGCCGTCCAACCTGCTCCCTGACGATGTGTGACACGGGGAGCGCGGGCTGTCGGCAAAGCCGTGAAACCGTGTCGGTGATTCGCTGACCGACTGCCGGCTGACGCTGGGCTCGGGTTGTTAGACGCCCATCGCGTTGACGTGCGGCCGGTCCACGATCGGCGCCGGCTCGCGCTCGCCTTCCGGGAGCATGAGGTCGTTGAGGAAGTACGCAGCGAGCTCCGCACGTCCGGCGAGCCCCGCCTTCTCGTAAACGACGCCCGCGTGCTGGCGAACGGTGCGCTCGCTCCGGTGTGTCAGCGCCGCGATCTCCTTGTGCCCGTAGCCCTTCAGCAGCATCAGCGCGACCTCGCGCTCCGTGGGCGTCAGATGCCACGTCCTGAACTGCGCATCGATCGCGCGACCCAATCCCTCGAGCGCCGCGTTGGCGCTGGCCTTCCACGCGTCCCGCTCCGCGCTCTGCTTCTCCAGCGAGCCCTGAAGCGCCACGACTGACTGCGCTGACCGCCACCAGCCGAGCCAGAGTGTCGTGGCCATGACGAGCGCGCCCGCGATCATCAGCGTCTCGAAAACAACGTGAAACGAGAGCCACGTCTGGGGGCGGTCCATCAACAAATCCGCCGTGCCCCCGACCATGATCGAGATGAGCGCGACCCCGAGGATCAGACGCAGTCTGAAATCGAGTTCATGGTCCATGGTCGTTGGTTCCGTCGACCGGTCGCACGCCTCCGTCATTTGCCGGAGGTCCCGGGGAATCCGTCAAAGAGCGGATACTTGCGCTCTCTCGATATGCGGAGATTGCGCTCGTACCCACGTCTGTGGAGGCAACGCAATGTTCGGACTCCCGCTTCACCCGTTGGTCGTGCATTTCCCGATCGTATTGGTGGTGTTACTGCCAATCTCCGTGGCGATCGCGCTCTGGGCAGTCAGGAAAGGCGCTACACTGCGTCGGGCATGGGCAGTACCGCTGGCGTTCGCGGCTGCGCTCACGCTGAGTACGTGGGTCGCGCTCCAGACCGGCGAGGCCCAGGAGGAGCGCGTCGAGGACGTTGTCGGCGAGGCCGCACTGCACGGACATGAAGAGGCCGCCGAGCGCTTTCTCGTCCTCTCGGGCGTGCTTCTGTTGGTGAGCGCCGTAGGGCTGGTGCCGGGCTCGGTCGGACGCGCGGCTCGTTTCGTCACAGCAGCTGGAGCGTTGGGCCTGGTTGTCGCCGGGGCTCAGGTAGGTCACAGCGGCGGCGCACTCGTCTACCGCCACGGTGCCGCCAGCGCGTACGCCAATCCGGAGCCGCGAGGTGACCCCGGCGCCGACCGTGTCGGCGACCTCTCGTCGTCGGACGCGCGACGCGACGACAGTCACGACCGTAACGACCGATGAGCGCGGCATGTTGCCGTGCTCATCGGCGGCGCCCCCGCGCGGCGAGCCAGCGCACGTCTCGACGCGACAAGCTCGCCGCGACCGCACCTAACGACTCATGACGGTCTGCCGATGATGCGCCCCGTACACGCCCTGACCTCTCTTGCCGTACTGGTGGTGACCGTCGGCCTTCAGGGCTCGACGCCACCGCGATCAATCAGTGCTCTGGAGGCACCGATGACACACGCCCAGGCAAAGGAACCAGTGGAGATTCCCGGTTCGATACGGGCGGAGCACGAAGCGATTCACGACGCGCTCGAGCGTGCGACGCAGGAACCCGGGCGTGTGGGCGAAGCCGCGCGTGCGCTCGCGAAGGTGTTACACCCGCACTTCGTCCGAGAAGAGCAGATCGCACTGCCGCCGCTCGCCCTGCTCGCGCCACTCGCACGCGGCGAGTTCGCTCCCAGGATGCTCGACGTGCTGCCTATGACCGACAGTCTCCGCGCGGAGCTCCCGCGAATGCTGGAGGAGCACGTCGCCATCCGCGCTGCCACGAGCAAACTGGGTGACGTGGCGCGCGGTGAGGGGAACACAAGGGTCGCGCGCCTCGCGGAGGAGTTGGCGCTCCACGCGCGAAGTGAGGAAGAGATCTTCTATCCGGCCGCTGTCCTGGTGGGTGACCTCGTTAGGGCTCGAGCCCAGTGACCAGCCAGCGTTGACGCCTTGGAGCTAAACCCGCGCCGACTCGGGCGCGGGATGTCGCAATGCGGTGACGGTGTCGACATCGCGCGCGTTGAGGTGGTCGGTGAGCCCGGCCATCGCACGGTACACCGCATCCCGCAGCGCCTTCTCACGCGGGTCGTCTTCGAGATAGAAGTCGAACTTGTTCATCACGTACGCGTAGCCGAGATGCGCGTCTGGGTCGGCAAAGGCGAACGACCCGCCCGCACCAGGCGCACCGAACGCGCGAGGGCTCGAGCCGAACGAGACATCGGGACCGGGTCGGAGGAAGCCAAGCGAGAAGTAGGACGGTACGCCGAGCACTTCGTCGTTCGGTCGCGTCGCATTGGGCGGCGCGGTGAGCTGGGCGATCGTCTCGGCCGTGAGGCCGAGCTCCGCACCTCCTTCGGCAAACGCCGAGTACGCGCGCGCGATCGCGCGGGCGGTGCCCACGCCGTTTCCTGCCGGCACCTCGACCTCGAGATACCGTCGGTCATTCGGGTCGGCGGCAAGCCCCGCGAACGACCGGCGCAGCAACGAGCCTGGCCTGATCATCTTCAAGGTCACCGCAGGCGGCGTGTAGCGCAGCGCGAGGAGCCCTCGCGCGGGGGACAACGGCTTGATCGCAGCGAGTCGATCGTCAGGTATCTCACGCGGCAGCCCAATATAGAACTCGAGGCCAAGCGGCCGAGCGATCTCGTCGTGAAAGAAACGGCCGAGTGTGCGATGGGAGGGGTCGACGCGCCGCACGAGCTCCTGCATGTACAGCCCCACCGTCATCGTGTGGTAGCCGTGACGCGTTCCCGGCGGCCACGCCGGTCGCTGCCGCGCGAGCAGCCGCGCGAGGTAATCGAGGTCGCGTAGCCGGTCGACGCTCAACTGCTCGTCGAGCAGTACGAGTCCGGCTTCATGACCGAGCAGCTGGCGAACCGTGATGGCAGCCTTGCCGTTCTGCGCGAACTCCGGCCAGTAGCGAGCGACGGGGGCATCGTAGTCGAGCCAGCCGCGGGCATTGGCCACCGCCAGCGTCATTGCCGAGAGACCCTTGGTCGTGGAGTTGACGACGACCATGGTGTCCTCGTTCCACGGTTCGGGGCCTCGAGGGGTGCGCCGGCCACCCCACAGATCCACGACCCTCGTGCCGCACCAATACGCCGTGACGGCCGCACCGATGTCGCCGCGTTCGGCGAAATTCCGCTCGAACTCGATCCTCACCTCGTCGAATTCCCGAGCGACGAAGCCGCCAATCCGGGCTTTGGGTTTCATCGGACGATCTCCTCAACGATGAGGTGGACGACGGAGCAGCGTTAGGCTCGGCACCGTCACCCACAGTAGATACGCGTAGACGTTGATGCGCTCGACGACTCCGAGGCCGGGTGTCGGCTGCCCCGCCGCAAGTCGGCTGGTGTACGTCCCGATCATCACGCCGGACGCCAGCAGGATCTGCCCGCCTCGGCGGGCGGTACGAATCTGACCGCCGGCTTCACTCAGTGGGATCGGCGCCATCGCGTCCTCGCCCGTCGCGTGTCGCGCGCATCGCGTAAAGCGGAGGCAAGATGATTCACCCGCTCGGCGTTGTCTGTCGGAGTAACCGGCAGGCTCGAAGGGAGACGCCTGACCCGATGGCGCCGGCTATCCCCGGCTCGCGCACGGAATACGCTGAGCCGAACGTGCGGAGAAGTCCGACGTACCCTGCGCCAAGCGAGGACAGAATCGGATCTCCCGCCGGCGTACCTTGGGCCCATGCTCCTCGCCGATCTCACTCCGTGGACGCGCGTGACGGCGCGCGACGTGTCCTGCATGGACCGCCTCGCGCACGCCGTAGACGCTGATCGCGCCGAGGTCTTTTCGCTCGACCACCTCGCTGGCTTACCGTCGCCGGTCGTGCGCTACTTCGAGCGTTCCCTAACGCCTGGTGTGCACCGCGTGCGGCGCGCCACCATTCGCCATGCCGGCGAGTTCCGGACCCACGCGTCGAAGCCGTTCAGTCGGTTCACATCGGTGCAGCATGTGTCCACGGACCCGCCGGGCTTCGTCTGGAACGCGCGCATCTACATGATGCCACTCGTTCCGACGTTCGTCCGCGATAGCTATCTCGACGGGGAAGGGTCGATGCTCGCGGCGATCGGAGGGCTGGTTCCGGTCGTCAGGCAGCATGGCACTCCGGCGATGGCGCGCGGCGCGCTCGTGCGATACCTGGCCGAGGCGGTGTGGTATCCGACGGCGCTCCTGCCAGGCCCGGGCCTGACGTGGACCGCGATCGATGACGACTCCGCGCGTGTGACTCTCGTCGATGGTGCAACGACCGTGTCCCTCGACGTGACGTTCGGCGGCGACGGGCTGGTCGACCGCATGTCCACGATCCGCGATCGCGACGTTGATGGCGTCGGTATCCCAACGCGCTGGACAGTCATCAACTCGCGGTACCAGCGTGCGGGAGGCATGAGGATTCCGACCCACGGAGAAGTGACCTGGGATCTTCCCGAAGGACCGTTCACTTACTGGCGCGGACACGTTGTGGACGCGCACTACGTCCCAGTCCAATGATGAACTCCACTTTGCCCGCCCCCGCGATCTCCTCGGCAACGAGGTCGGTTGGCTTCTGGTCAGCGGTCACTGCCACCGTGTGCAGCATCGCGTACGTGCTGCTGCAGCTCGCGGAGTGGATGGGCTGGCTGGGCTCGCGAGGGGGACCGGAGAGCCTGAGCACACCGCTCGGCATCATCCTGCTCCTCACGCCGTCGCTGATCCTGGGTTCGGCGTTCCTCGTGCTCGTCGTGAGCGTTCATCAGCTCGTTTCGGCCGATCGCAAGGTGTGGAGCCATGCCGCGATCGGATTCGCGACTGCCTACGCGACGCTGATCAGTCTCGTCTACTACGTGCAGCTGGCGCTCGTCGGGCCGCGGCTCGCGAGCGGCCGGATGGAGGGGATCGAAGTGTTCCGGTTCGTGCCCTTCGACTCGTTCCTGTACGCCGTGGACATCCTTGGCTACAGCTTCATGAGTGTCGCCACGCTGTTCCTGGCGCGGGGGCTCACCGGTCCCGGCCTGACGCGATGGGCACGCTGGTCGCTGACGGCGAACGGGCTGCTCGTCCCGTTCCTCGCGCTGCAGATGTACGTCCACTCGCTGATCTGGATCGCGTCGCTGTGGGCGGTGACGTTTCCTGCGTCGACGTGGATGCTGGCTCGACTGTTTCACCGGAGCGTGCCATCGGAGCCAGTGGGTCGCCTGGTCGATCGCGCTGACCTCGGTTATGCCGGAATGTTCGGCGAACCCGACGCGCCGGAGTTGACGTTTCGTTAGGCGTGTTTTCCGCGCTTCGAGACGCTTCAGGGCTGCAGGCCGAACCGTAGGGGAATCCCCGACGGGGCCGGTGCATACGCCGTCCCTTTCCCCTGACAAACGTTCCTCGATTGTCCGACCGAGAACACACCCGGATCGAGGCAATTTCCCTCCGTCAGCCAGCACGTCGACTCTCGGAGGAAAACCATGCAGTCTCGAACGCTCGTTTCGTCGATCATCGCTCTCTCTACCGCCGTGGCCGCTATCGTTGCCACGACTGCGGCGCGCCGGACCCCAGCGATCGAGCGTATCGATTTCGGGAAGACGATCACGTCGACCCAACCGGCGTACGACGCTCGCGTGTCGCCCGTCTCGGATCCGGCGGTGAAGGAGTTCGTCATCCCGATCACGCATGACACGATCGAGATCGCAAAGGGCGTGAAGTACGAAGGCTGGACGTTCGGCGGCACCGTGCCCGGCCCGGTCATTCGCGTCCGCGAGGGCGACCAGGTTCGCATCAAGGTGGTCAACAAGTCGCCGATGCCGCATTCGATCGACTTTCACTCGGCGCGCATTCCGGCCAACATCGCGTATCGGACCATCACGACCGGCGATACGGTCTCGTTCGAGTTCACCGCGCGCGACCCTGGCGCGTACATGGTGCATTGCGGAACGCCGCCGGTGACCATGCACATCATGCAGGGGATGTATTTCGCGATCATCGTCGATCCGAAGGGTGGCTGGGGCACGAAGGCCGACAAGGAGTTCGTCCTCGTTCAGAGCGAGTTCTACACGAAGAAGGACTCGGTGAGCGGTGCGGTCACGCCCGATTGGCAGGGCGCGATGGCGAAGAACGCGAGCTACGTCGTGTTCAACGGTCGCGCCGGGCAGTACAAGGACACGCCGCTGGCCGTCGACGTCGGCGACCGCGTCAGACTCTACGTCGTGAACGCCGGCCCGTCGTTCCGAAGCGACTTCCATATCGTCGGCGCAGTCTTCGACCGCGTATACCCCGATGGCAACCCTGACAACGTGCTCGAGCGCGTGCAGACCTACACGGTGCCGGCCGGCGGCGGCGTGGTGTTCGAAACGGTGTTCGAGAAGGGCGCGAGCGGCGAAGGACTCTATCCCTTCGTGACGCACAGCTTCGCCGATGCGGAGAAAGGCGCGGTCGGGATCATTCGGGTTGGCGCGCCGAAGCAGTTCACCACCATGTCGCACTGACGCCCATGCTCGAGCAACCGACGACCAGCTCGCAAAGCGTGAACACGGCCGCCACGGTGAACGCGATCCTCGCGGCGCACCCGGCGGCCGTTGCCGTGTTCAACGCGTTCGGGATCGACGCCTGCTGCGGCGGCGACGCGTCGCTCAGCGAGGCGGCACATCGTGATGGAGCGAACCTCGATGCGTTGGTGGCCGCGCTCGACGCGGTGATCCTGCGACAGGAGGCCCCGTGAGAACGATCGGTGCCCGCCGCCTCGCCGCCGAAGCGGTTGCGGCGAATGCAACGCGGCCCGCGACGAGCGTCATCGCCGATCTCCCGGACGCGCGGCTCGTCGTCTTCCGGATCGCTCCGGGCCAGGCGGTCGCTCCGCATCACAACGCGTCGACGGTGATCCTCACCGTGCTCGCGGGCCGGGGAATCGTGAGCGGCGGCGACTCCGAGAGCGCCGTCGGCGAGGGCGACGTGGTGGTGTACGAGCCTAACGAGACTCACGGCATGCGCGCCGTGGATGAGGAGCTCGTGCTGCTGGCGACCATTGCACCACGTCCGGGAGCGAGAGC